>Ga0256305_1000227_pt1 | contig 9806 bp, 11 predicted proteins | sample ColtaT_24_FD_189997 | JGI IMG/M metagenome (GOLD analysis project Ga0256305, IMG submission 189997) | Metatranscriptome of freshwater microbial communities from Columbia River, Oregon, United States - Colum_Yuk_RepB_8d (Metagenome... | ecosystem: Environmental > Aquatic > Freshwater > River... | reverse complement strand
GTTCGGCCTCATGCATGACTTGGGATTTGTTTTTGCCGGATTTTTCGTGGGCCTGATCGTTGGGCTGACCGGGGTTGGGGGCGGTTCTTTGATGACCCCCATCCTGATTTTCTTTTTTGGCGTGAAACCTTACCTGGCCGTCGGGACGGACCTGTTGTTTGCCGCCGCCACCAAATTGGGCGGAACCTTCAGCTTGGCCCGCCAAAACCTGATCCCATGGCGCGTGGTGTTGACCCTTTCGGCAGGCAGTTTGCCTGCAGCGCTGCTCACTTTGTGGGCTTTGCGCGAAGCCGGCCCTTCCAGCCCAAGCGTTCAGCAATGGATGACCTCCACCCTTGGATTTGCGCTGTTGCTCACGGCCGCCGCCATGCTGTACAAAGCCTTGCGCGGCAAACAGCTGCCGCGCACCCTCCCTGAGGAACATGTGGCCACAGCCACCCGCCCGCGCCATCCGACCTTGCCCATCCTGTTCGGCGCACTCATTGGCACCCTGGTCACCCTGACCTCGGTTGGGGCCGGAGCCATTGGCGTCACTGTGCTTTTGATTTTGTATCCCTTGCTGCCGTTGCAGCGCATCATTGCCAGCGACATCGCCTATGCCGTTCCCTTGACCTTGGTGGCGGGTCTCGGACATGCCAGCTTGGGCTCGGTGGACTGGCCTCTCTTGGCTAAACTCTTGGCCGGTTCCTTGCCCGGCATCTGGTTGGGCGCTCGACTTGTGGCTCGCACGCCAGAGCGCGTGATTCGCTCCATTCTTTCTGTTCTGCTGGCCTGGGCTGGCAGCAAACTGGTTTTGATTTAAGCATGTACCAATACACCGACTTCGACCGTCAGTTCGTGCGCGCCCGCGCTGCTCAATACCGCGACCAACTCGAGCGCAACCTCGCGGGCACGCTCAGCGATGACGAGTTCCGCCCCTTGCGCCTGCAAAATGGCTGGTATGTCCAACGCTACGCACCGATGCTGCGGGTGGCGGTGCCTTACGGAGAGATCTCGGCAGACCAAGTCCGTGTGCTGGCCCAAATTGCGCGCGACTACGACCAACCCCATCAAGCCTTGTTTGACAAGGCACAAGCCACGCAGGACAAAATTGGCGGCATCGCCGCGCCGGCGCTGACCTGGGGCTATGCCCACTTCACCACCCGGCAAAACGTCCAGTTCAACTGGATCCCGCTGGACAAAAGCGCCGATGTCATGGACTTGCTGGCCAGCGTCAACCTGCATGGCATTCAAACCAGCGGCAACTGCATCCGCAACATCACCAGCGATGAGCTCGCGGGCATTGCGGTCGACGAAGTCGCCGACCCGCGCCCCTTTGGCGAAATCATGCGCCAGTGGAGCACGCTGCACCCCGAATTCGCCTTTCTGCCACGCAAGTTCAAGATTGCCATCACCGGCGCCACGGAAGACCGCGCGGCCACCGCTTGGCACGATGTCGGCTTGCACCTGTTGCGCAACGCCGAGGGCGAACTGGGCTTTCGTGTCCTGGTGGGCGGGGGCATGGGCCGCACGCCCATCACGGCCAGCGTGATCCGCGAATTTCTGCCCTGGAACCAAATCCTCAACTACCTTGAAGCCGTGGTGCGCGTCTACAACCGCTGGGGCCGCCGCGACAATATTTACAAGGCACGCATCAAAATTTTGGTGAAGGCCGAAGGCCAGCGCTACATCGATGAAGTAGAAGCCGAGTACCAACGCATCCTCACCCAGGATGGCGCGCCGCACACCATCACCGACCAAGAGTTGGCCCGCGTCCAAGCCTCGTTTGTGCCACCGGCACTGGATTGCAACCGCAGCGATGCCGAGCAAAAAATTGCCCGCATCCTGCGCGCCGCCGCCGAAGACGATGTGGAGTTCGGCCGCTGGCTGCACCAAAACGTCGCCCCCCACAAAAACCCCGATCTGCGCGCGGTGACCTTGTCTTTCAAACGCCTGGGCCAAGCCCCTGGCGACGCCACCGCCGACCAACTGGAGCAAGCCGCCGCTTTGGCCGACAAGTTCTCAGCGGGCGAGTTGCGCGTGACGCACGACCAAAACCTGTTGCTGCCTTGGGTGCGCTGCGATCAACTGCCCGAACTCTGGCGTGAAGCCCGCAAAGCGGGCCTGGCACACCCCAACATCCGCTTGTTGACCGACATGATTGCTTGCCCCGGCGGCGATTACTGTGCCCTGGCCAATGCACGTTCGCTTCCGATTGCCGCAGCCATCACGGAACGCTACCAAGACCTGGACGAGCTCAACGACCTCGGCGAAATCGACCTGCACATCAGCGGCTGCATCAACTCCTGCGGTCACCATCACAGCGGCCACATTGGCATCCTGGGCGTCGACAAGGACGGCCAGGAGTGGTACCAGGTCACCTTGGGTGGCGCCGATGGCTCTGAACTCAGCGGCCACGCCAAAGCCGGCAAAGTGGTCGGCCCCTCGTTTGCTGCCGCCGAAGTGGTTGGCGTGGTGGAAGCCGTGCTCGATGCCTATGTGGCAGAACGCGCCGCTGGCGAAACCTTCCAACAAACCCTGCACCGTGTGGGCTTTGACACCTTCAAGGTCGCCGCCAACAGCGCACGTCAAATCACGCGCCAAGTGGCCTGAGCCCAAGGAATCTCACCATGAAACTTTTATCTGCCACGGACCTCAGCGCTGACACAAGCAAAGTCCTGCACCTTGCCAATGACGCCGATCCTTTGACGCTGTCCCTGGAGGGCGTGGAACGCATTGAGCTGAGCTTTCCCAAGTTCACCGATGGTCGCGCCTACAGCCAAGCCTTCATGTTGCGCCGCCGCTGTGGCTTTCAGGGTGACCTGCGCGCCACGGGCGATGTGCTGATCGACCAGCTGGCCCAAATGCAGCGTTCCGGTTTTTCCAGCGCGGTGTTGCGTGCCGACCAAAACCTGGCCCATGGCGAAAAACTGCTGCAACACTTTCCTGCTTTTTACCAAGGCGATGCCGTCACCGCCGCGCCTTTGTTTGCTCGCACGGCTTGAAAAATCTCATGTCCTCTTCCTTGCTCCAACCCAACGCGCGTGCCACCGAACGGCTGTCGCAACCCAGCGCAGCGTACGCAAGCCATGTGGCTGAAGCACAGGCCCTGTTGCAACAGGCGGCAGCCGAGTTCCAGCCCCTGAAACAAGCCTCCAGCCTGGGGGCCGAAGATGTGGTGATCACCCATCTGATCAATGCATTGGCCTTGGATATCCCGGTGTTTGTGCTGGAGACCGGCGCCTTGCACAACGAAACCTTGGCACTGCTGGAACGCACACAGGCCACATCACGCGCCCCGATCGAGGTCTACCGTCCTCGGCACACAGAGGTCCTTCATTTTGTGCGTCAAGAGGGCCAGGACGCCATTTACCGCAGCATGGCGCTGCGCAAAACCTGCTGCAACATTCGCAAAATGGCGCCCCTGGCCCGCGCGCTGCAAGGCCAGAAAGCCTGGATCACGGGCTTGCGCCGCGAGCAATCCCATGCGCGTGCGGCGGTTGAGCTGGTCGACACCAGCGAGCAGGCCAGCAAAGGCCTCACCAAATTCAATCCCCTGGCCAGCTGGACCTGGGGCGATGTCTGGCATTACATCGCCACGCACAAGGTGGACTACAACCCCTTGCACGACGAATTTTTCCCCAGCATTGGCTGCGCCCCATGCACCCGCGCCATCAGCCTGGGCGAAGACTTCCGCGCCGGCCGTTGGTGGTGGGAAGACGAGGCCGCGAAAGAGTGTGGCTTGCACGTGAAATCAGAAACAGAGAAAGAGGCCACCGCATGAACGCCCGCGCCGAACCCGGGCTGGTTCACCAGCTCAGCAACACCCATCTGGACGCCCTGGAAGAAGAAACCATCTTCATCCTGCGTGAAGTCGCTGCGGCCTTCGAGCGCCCCACGCTGCTGTTCTCGGGCGGCAAAGACTCCTTGGTCATGCTCAAGTGCGCCGAGAAAGCCTTCGGCGCCGGCCGCATCCCCTACCCCTTGCTGATGATCGACACCGGTCACAACTTTCCTGAGGTCACCGACTTTCGTGACCAGCGGGCCAAGGAACTGGGCGCCGAGCTGATTGTGCGCAGCGTGGAGGACTCGATGGCGCGCGGCACCGTGCGGCTGGCGCACCCGGGCGAGTCACGCAATGTGCACCAGTCGGTCACACTGTTGGAAGCCATCGAAGAATTCCGTTTTGATGCACTGATCGGCGGCGCCCGCCGCGATGAGGAAAAGGCCCGCGCGAAAGAACGTATTTTTTCGCACCGCGACAGCTTTGGCCAATGGCAACCCAAGGCCCAGCGCCCGGAGTTGTGGACACTGTTCAACACCCGCATTCACCCGGGCGAGCACTTCCGTGTGTTCCCCATTTCCAACTGGACCGAACTCGATGTGTGGCAGTACATTGCCCGCGAGAACATCGCCCTGCCCTCGATTTACTACAGCCACACGCGCGACGTGGTCGATCGCAAGGGCCTGCTGGTGCCGGTGACGCCGCTCACGCCGCCGCGTGAGGGCGAACAGGTGGTCAGCCGCCAAGTGCGCTTTCGCACCGTGGGCGACATCACCTGCACCTGCCCGGTGGCCAGCGATGCCGCCACGCCTGAGGCCATTGTGATCGAGACCCTGGCCGCCGAGGTCAGCGAACGCGGTGCCACCCGCATGGACGACCAGACCTCGGAAGCCTCCATGGAAAAACGCAAGAAAGACGGTTATTTCTGATGAGCAGCGCCCTCAAATTCATCACCTGCGGCTCGGTGGACGACGGCAAGAGCACGCTGATTGGCCGGCTGTTGGTCGACACCAAAGCCGTGTTGCAAGACCACCTGGCCGGCGTGCAACGCCAGGGCGAAACCGACCTGGCCCTGTTGACCGATGGGCTGAGTGCCGAGCGCGAGCAAGGCATCACCATCGACGTGGCTTACCGGTACTTTTCGACCGAGCGACGCAAATTCATCATCGGCGATGCCCCTGGCCATGAGCAATACACCCGCAACATGGTGACCGCCGCCTCCAGCGCCGATGCCGCTGTGGTCTTGGTGGATGCGACCAAGCTGGAGTGGCAAAACCCCGCCCTGGAATTGTTGCCCCAAACCCGTCGCCACAGCCTGCTGACCCACTTGTTGCGCGTGCCCTCCATTGTGTTTGCCGTGAACAAGCTCGATGCCGTGGCCGACCCTGCCCTGGCCTATGCCCACATCCGTCAAGCGCTGGCCAAATTCGCCCAGGATGCCGGCATTGCCATCACCGCCACCGTGCCCGTGTCCGCACTGAAGGGCTGGAACGTGGTGGACAGCCGTACCGACTGGTGCGGCTACAACGGCCCCAGCCTGCTGAGCTTGCTGGAGCAGTTGCCCACCACGCCCGCCGAGCCAGACCTGAGCTTCACCTTTCCGGTGCAATGGGTCGAAAAATTCCATGACTCCGCAGACACCACCCAAGGGCGTCGCGTGTTTTGGGGCCGGGTGGCCACGGGCCAAGTGGCGCCAGGCCAACAGGTCAAAGTGTTCCCCAGCGGCCAAACGGCTGTGGTGGCCAGGATTCTGAGCGCCACCCGGCAAGAAACTGAGGGCTTGTCGGGCCACAGTGCTGGCGTGGTGCTGGACCGCGAGGTCGACGTGTCGCGCGGCGACTGGCTGGTGGCGCAAGAAAGCGCGCTGACACCCCAACGCGAACTGCACACCACTCTGGCCTGGATGGACGACGAGCCCCTGGTGGCCGGGCGGGTGTACTGGGCCCTGCATGGCCACCGCTGGGTCAAAGCCCGCGTCCAGCGCGTGGCCCACCGCCTGAACGTGAACACCCTGGCCGAAGAGGAAGCCTCCCAGCTCGAGCCCAACGCCATCGGACGCGTGACATTGGCTTTGCAAGAGCCCTTGCTGACCCTGCCCTACAACGTCTCGCGCGTCCTGGGTGCCTTGATCCTGGTGGACACCGCCAGCCACAAAACCAGCGCCGCTGCATTGCTCACCCCCTGAAGACGCCGGCGCTGAGAACCGGATAAAATCCGGGCTTGGGCCTTACACTTTGGCTTGTCTTTACTGATGTACACACCATGACCCACGTTGTTACCGAAGCCTGCATCCGCTGCAAATACACCGACTGTGTGGACGTTTGTCCCGTCGACTGCTTCCGCGAAGGCCCGAATTTTCTGACCATCGACCCCGATGAGTGCATCGATTGCGCAGTTTGCATCCCGGAATGCCCGGTCAATGCCATCTATGCAGAAGAAGACGTGCCTGCAGGCCAAGAGCACATGACCGCGCTCAATGCCGAGCTGTCACAAATTGGCTGGCCCAGCATCACCAAGCGCAAGGCCCCGCTGCCGGACGCCGATGCCTGGAAAGACAAAACCGGCAAACTCCCAGAACTGGTTCGTTGAAGCCCTGAACGACTGGCTGCATGACCGTGGCCGACGCACCGGTTCCCATTGAAACCGATGCCCTGATCATCGGTGCTGGCCCTGTGGGGCTGTTCCAGGTGTTCGAGCTGGGCCTGCTAGGCATTTCTGCCCACGTCATTGATGTGCTGCCTGAAGTGGGGGGGCAATGCATGGCGTTGTACCCCGACAAGCCCATTTTTGACATTCCTGGGCTGCCACGTTGCACAGGACGCGAACTGACCGAGCGCCTGCAAACCCAAGCCAAGCCTTTTGCGCCCACCTTCCATTTGCGCCAGCAGGTCACACTCCTGGATCGATTGCCCGACCAGCGACTGCAAGTTCAGACCACCCCTTCCCAATCATTCATCACCCGCAGCTTGATCATTGCTGCCGGCGTCGGCGCGTTCTTGCCGCGTACGCTCAGCCTGGAAGGCCTTTCACATTTAGAGGGGCAGCAAGTCTTTCACCACGTCGATGGGCGTCCTGCCACGGCCACGCAGCAACACCTGGTGGTTGTCGGTGGCGACGATGACGCGCTGGAAACGGCCATCCGTCTGACGCAACAAGCCAGCGACATACCACCCCGGCGCGTCACCTTGCTGCACCGAAGAAGCGCGCTTGATGCCTCCGAGGCTTTGCAGGCACAAATGTACAGCTTGCAAGCTAACGGGAAGATAGCGTTCGTGCTGGGCCAGGTCACGGGCTTGGGCATGCATGGGCAGAAACTTCAAAGCCTTGACGTTGCCACCCCTGAAGGCTTGAGCCGCAGCTTGCCCTGCGATGCCTTGTGGGTCTTGCTCGGCCTGAGCCCGCAATTGGGCCCCATCGCAAACTGGGGCCTGGCCATGTCGCGCAAACAACTGAAAGTGGACACCGAACGTTTCGCGACCTCCGAACCTGGCATTTTTGCGGTGGGCGACATCAACACCTACCCAGGCAAACGCAAACTGATCCTCAGCGGCTTTCACGAAGCCACGCTGGCGGCCTACGCTGTGGCGGCCTACCTTCGCCCAGGCGAAAAAATACCCTTTGAATACACCACTGCATCACCCCGGTTGCACCAGCGACTGGGGGTCTGATGCGATAATTTCAGATCAAGGGAGTGGTGTGTCAGGCTGTCAGCAACATTGTGGCAATCGGTTGATGACCGTGGTTCAATGGGCCATGGCCATGGCCTGTGCGCACCGACGCGCCCGCAGCAATGGCCTTCAGGATGTATGCGCGGGCTTGGGCCACAGCAGCGCTCAAACCCAGGCCCTGCGCCAAGCCGACCGCAATGGCCGAAGACAAGGTGCAGCCCGTGCCGTGCACATTGTCGCTGGCAATGCGCTTGGCGGCAAAATGCTGTGCCGGTTGGCTCTCATGCAACAACACATCGACCACGTCCTCACCGGCCAAATGCCCCCCCTTGAGCAACACCGCTTGGGCGCCCATGGCCAACAATGCCTGTGCTGCGCCCTCCAGTTGTCCAATGCTGTGCAAGGTTTGCCCCAACAACATACCCGCCTCGTCCAAATTGGGCGTGATCACGCTGGCGCGAGGAAACAGATCGCGGACCAAGGTCGCCACGGTTTCCTGCGCGATCAGGCGGTCACCGCTGGTGGCCACCATCACCGGATCGAGCACCACGTGCCGAGGCTGGTAATGGTCAATCGCCCAGCAAACAACCTCGACAATCCCCGGTGCGTGCAACATGCCAATTTTGATGGCATCCACGCCAATGTCATCCATCACCGATTGAATTTGGGCCTTCAAGAATTCAGGCGGGACCGGATGAATGCCTTGCACGCCCTGGGTGTTTTGCGCGGTCAACGCTGTGATCGCCGTCATGCCATAACCGCCCAGCGCAGCAATGGTTTTCAAGTCAGCCTGGATGCCCGCGCCGCCGCCACTGTCGGAGCCGGCAATGGTGAGAACGCGCGCATAACGATGAGGCAAGTTTGGTTTCTGCATGCCCCGAATTATGCGCAAAGAAAGGATGGCTTCGCATGAGCACGACGCAGCCCCTGAGCGTGGTCCTGGGCGCCGGCCTGATGGGGCGCCTGCTGAGCCATGCCCTCGCCAAGCTGGGGCACCGCGTCGAGGTCCATGAAGCTCAAGGCCCTGACGCACAAGGCGCAGCAGCGCGCGTTGCCGCTGCCATGCTGGCCCCCCTGGCCGAGTCAGCCATCACCGAAGCGCCCGTCGTGCGCATGGGGCACCATGCGCTGACACGCTGGCCACAGATTCTGCAAAGCCTGTCGTCGCCTGTTTTTTTTTCAGCAGAATGGCACCTTGATCGTGTGGCACCGCCAAGATGCTGCGGAGGCGCACCGCTTTGAGCAATTGTTGCAGCGCACGCAGCGCGAGCATGCCACCCTGCCTGTCCTTCAAACGCTTCAAGGACCCGCACTGCAAGCCATCGAGCCCGCACTGGAAGCACGTTTCCAGCAAGCCCTGTATTTGCCTGGCGAGGGACAGCTTGACAACCGACAGTTGTTGCAAGCCTTGCTGGCAGACTTGACCGCGAGCCCCGCCGTGCAAATGCATTGGAACAGCCCACGCAAGCCACAAGATTTTGCAACCGAAGGCGCAGGCGCAGCGCAATGGATTTTCGATTGTCGTGGCTTGGGCGCCCGCACCGAGCAGCCCGCCTTGCGCGGCGTGCGCGGCGAGGTCATTCGCCTGCACGCCCCAGGCGTCACGTTGCTGCGTCCCACGCGCCTGATCCATCCGCGCTATCCGATCTACATCGCGCCGAAGGAAGACCATGTGTTTGTGATTGGGGCGACCGAAATTGAAACCGAAGACCTGTCGCCCGCCAGTGTGCGCTCCACGCTGGAATTGCTGAGTGCGGCTTACACCGTGCACCCCGGGTTTGGCGAAGCGCGCATTCTTGAAGTTGCAACCCAGGCGCGTCCCACCTTGCCCGACAACCTGCCCTTGCTGAGGCTGCACGACCCGCGCCATGTCAGCTTGAACGGCCTGTACCGCCACGGTTTCCTGATTGCCCCCGCTCTACTGGATGCGACCCTGGAGTGGGTGCAACACGGCACGCTGAAACTGGCCCAAGAATTTCAACTGAGCGTTCAACATGACTGATGCTCACAAGCTGCAGGTCTGGATCAACCAGACCCCCCATCAACTGACGGCTCCCGCGACACTGGCCGATGCGGTGGCGCTCGTAGGCATTCAACCGCCCTTTGCCGCCGCAGTCAACCTGAACTTTGTCCCCAAAACCCGCTATGCGCAGCATGCACTGAGCGACGGGGACCACATCGAATTGATCGCACCCATCACTGGAGGCTGACCTATGAACGACAACCTGGTTTTGTATGGCGAACATTTTGAAAGCCGGCTCTTGCTGGGAACCTCCCGTTACCCTTCACCCAGTGTTCTGACGGCGGCCATTGAGCGCGCGCAACCGGCCATGCTGACCGCCTCGTTGCGCCGTCAAACAGCCAGTGGTGGCGAG
>Ga0256305_1000222_pt1 | contig 9891 bp, 1 predicted proteins | sample ColtaT_24_FD_189997 | JGI IMG/M metagenome (GOLD analysis project Ga0256305, IMG submission 189997) | Metatranscriptome of freshwater microbial communities from Columbia River, Oregon, United States - Colum_Yuk_RepB_8d (Metagenome... | ecosystem: Environmental > Aquatic > Freshwater > River... | reverse complement strand
TGACTACTTTAATGGCCAGAGCGGTTCCAGCCAATTTGACATGTTTGAAAGCAGCAATTCAAAAACAGGTGGCATTGTAGCAGGTGTTGTTGTTAGTGTTGTTGTTGCAATCGGTGTCTCTATTGGAGTTTGGTGGTACAAGTATCGTCGCGTTGATAATACACGTCATGTAGAAATGGTTGAACCAACGAATATCTAATATGTTTTATTATTTTTTCAAGTCAAAGATGAATTCCAAACGGAATTGTAATTTTATTTGTCTAGTTTATACTCGATCGAGTGTTTAAAATAAAAATTGGACTATTTTGAAAGGTGTTGTTGTATTGATGTTAATCAACTGTCACCGCCGGAGCAGTGTCTAAATCATTTTGTTTTTATTGAAGCTTATGTTTTTTTTTATCAATGGAAAATTTCCATACCATCATTCAAATAAACATATTCATCATTTAAAATGATTTGACAATTTATACAAGTTGTTCTTTTGCTTGATTGTTATTGTTCGCATAATACACAGGATTTTCTAATGTAGCGGAACTGTTTGCAACCGGGTTCCGAAATAAATTACGTGTGGATCCATTAGAAGAACTACGAGATTGATACATAGATCTAGGTTGATTCATCTCAATTCCATCTTCAGTAGTATTCCCATCTGCAGGTTGTTCTACATCATCCCCTTGCATTGCATCACTTGCTTTTGCTACATTCTTACGAAAACGATCTTTCCACAACTTACGTAATGCTTGAAAACATTGTAATAAGAAATAAAGAATAAAACTTAAGAACGCAATAATCAACACCACTGACATCACAATATCCATTGTCTTGTCAAACTTTAAGTAATTAGTTGCAAATACATGACCAGCAATCAATAAACATAAAATTTCAACTTGGGAGATAAGATGTAATTTATCATCACCTTTACGAATGTATGGCTTGCATACTAACATAGCCATTGTGTAACAACCGATTACAACAATACCAACTGGCATTTGAGCATTATAAGGTAAGAACGCAATCAAAGAAACCAAGATAAGTTTATGAATCATATCGACCAATTCCCAATAGAAGAATTTACGGTCGTATGCATCATATAAGAACCCAAGTTCAGCTCTAACACCTACTTCATCTAAACGTGTTCTATAACGATATAACATACCAAACATGAACAATGGAACACCAATTGGATATACTACTACAGCTATAGCATCTGCTTTTGCGTGAAGATTGTATGTATCGTCGTAACATTTGACTGCAAAATCAGCTACCAAGTAAGCTACACCATCTACATACTTGCATACATATAAACGTAAGACAAACGAAGAAACACTAGGATAGACCAAGAACAGCGTGAACAACACCAACTTCCATGTCTTCTTACGTACAATCTTACGTGCTGTCTTTGCTTCTAAACTTGAACCACGAGTACGGATGATTCCAGGTGAGGTGACAAACACCAAGACACAAGAAATTAAAACAACAGGAATAATGACAAACGTCCATAACTTCATATAATAGGTTGACTTGACAACACAACGTACAGCTGATAATTGTACGAAATCTAAATTTGCAGGATTGAACCAACCGATGAATGTCTTGAAGGTTGCTGGCCATGGTGTTTCTAAGCCGATCGCAACATTTGTAACAATTTGAATAAACGACAAAGCAATCTTCATCTTGTAGGTAAAGTTTGGTTTTGGAGCTGGAGGGCCATGCCAACTGATATGATCACCATAACGATTTGTATCATAATCTAATGCAACATCTTCTTTACCCATGTTACCAATACCTGCTTCAGAATTACGACGACGTTCTTGCTTACTTAAATCTTCCTTTGCAGCAGCTTCCATCATCTCTGAACCTGAACGTAAGATGATATAATACATTCCAAACATAATGGCTGCAACAAGAACAACAATAATTACAAAGAAGGCAATACTACCTCCACCATTACACTTTTGACAGATACCACCAACCGTTTCACTATATCCATCCATACATTGAGCACATAATGGACCTGAACGACTAGCTGCACATAACATGTCGGAACCACCATCACCACCAACACAATGAGCATTCATCAAACAACGATAGAAGTTGACATTATCAGAAGACCAGTAGCCTGATTCTACACGAAGTGCGCCCCATTCATTACCAGGAGCATCACAAACTGCACCAATTGGACATTCCACACAAATTTCAACTACGGAGGTTGTGGTTCCATTTATCGTTAAATTGCCTAAAATATTCATGTTGGTTGCTTCCGGAGAATCTGCAGGTACTAACTTTGCTGCATATCCAGCATTACATAAACATCTGGTATGGAATGTATCTGTTTGTGCATTCGGATCACAGCTGACACATGAGCTGGAACCAAAGTATTTGGAGATGGTACGACCATCACATTTTGTGCATGAACTTTGTCCTGCTTGTGTGTATGCTCCAGGTTGACATGGAATACATTGTTTACTTCCTTCTATATCTTGGAATTTACCTGCTGCACAAGGTTGACAAGATGTTACTCCTGTGAAATTAGAGTAAGTACCTTTTGGACAAATGTCACAAGAGGATACACCTGCAAATTGTGCATAACGACCAGCATCACAATTCAAACAAGAAGATAAACCAGGAACACCTGCATATTTACCTGCTGGGCATTTGTTACAAACAGATTTACCTGTAACACCCGTGTAAGTACCAACATCACACAATACACAAGCTGTAGAACCCTCTGTTGGCATATAGGAGCCACGATCACATTCATAACATGAAATGTTACCATAAAAAGATGTAAAACGACCAACCTCACACTTGTTACATACAGACGCACCTGTTGCGTTGATATATGTGCCAGGGTAACAGTCGTAGCAGAACTTGCTTTGTTCACTGGAAGTGAATTTACCAACATCACAATTCATGCATGCTGTTTGTTCAATATCATCTTGGTATGTACCTGGAGAGCAAGCAGTACAACTGGATTGTTTTGTTTGATTATTAAAGAAACCAACACTGCATACAAAGCAAAACGATGCACCTTGTGTAACAGTATAACGGCCGACATCACAATCTAAGCAAGAAGATCCACGAGAACGATCTTGGAAGGTTGTTACATCACATTTTGTACAAGTTGTAGAACCTAATGTGTTGACATAATTTCCAGCCTCACAGTCCATACAAGAGCTTTGAGAATCACTCTGTTGGTATTGACCAAATGGACATAATGCACACCCTTGTTGTTTATGCACCGCTAACGACGAATAGAAACCTGGTTGACATTTCTTGCAAGTTGTTGCCATCGTCCAGTTTGCATATTCACCTACTTCACATTCGTAACACTCTGATTGACCCATGAGTGATTGATATTTGCCTAATGCACAATCAATACAACCTGTGCTTTGACTGTCCCCATATCTACCTGCTTTACACAATTCACATATACTTTGACCTGTTGTGTTGGTGTAAGAGCCAGCTGGACACATAGGACATTTTGTTCTTGCTGCAATTGCACTGTATGTTCCTGCAGCGCAATCAACACACACAGGAACACCATCATTGTCAAATGAACCATATGTACCTGGCTGACAAGCAGAACAAGATGTAGAACCATACAAGAACTCACTGATATATCCAGCAGCACAAACTTTACAACTGGAAGAACCAGTTTGTTCTTGGTATTTACCATTGACACAAACCTTACATGCACTTCCTTTTGAGTCACTATAGGTACCTATATCACATTTTGTGCAGACAACAGATCCTGTTGTATTGGAGATAGAACCAGGTTCACAATCAATAGCGACTTTTTGACCTGGAGCATTTTGAAATTTACCAATTGGTGCAGGTGTACAGACTGGCTTCTGATTGTCAGCGTCAAATGTACCATACAAACCAGGTAAACAATCAGAACAAGCAGAAGAACCACTTGCACTCTCAGAAACTTTACCAACAGGACACATCTTACAACTGTTTGAACCTGTTTGATCTGCATATCGTCCCTCTGCACATTCAATACATGATGTCTTAGCAATGTCATTGTACTTTCCAAGTGGACACTCTGTGCAGCCTAACTGTCCTGTTGTATTGGAGATAGAACCTGCAGGACATTGGTTACAAATTGTGAGACCAGTATTGTTACCATACCAACCAATACCACAGTCTTTACAAATTGGAATCAAATTGTTATATATACCATATTTACCTGCTTCACAATCAAGACATGAAGATGCACCAGAAGATATATTACCGACTTTGCCTACTTCACATGTCTTACATCTAACAGCACCTTGATTGTCTTGATATTCAAAATTAGAACAGGATGTACAAGCTGTATCACCAGATGCAGAATAAGAACCTGGTTGACATTTGACACAAGACGAAGCACCAATCGCCATCGCGCCGACTTCACCTGCGTCACATTTCTTGCATGAACTAGAGCCTGCTTGATCTTGGTATTCATAGTTAGAACAAGACAAACAAGAAGAAGACGATTCCACCGAGTAAGAACCTGAAGGACACTCCCAGCATGATACATATGATGTTGTTGCGTTTGTGTAAGAACCAGATGGACATGCTAAACATTCTGATGCACCTTGCAATCCGTTGTACTTACCACCTGCACACCAAACACACGATGTAGCACCACTCTTTGAGGCGATTTTTCCAACAGGACATGATATACACTCTGACAAACCAGTTGTATTGGCATATTTACCACTAGTACATGCAACACATTCTAAACTTGCTTCAATAGGTGAAAAATAACCCTTATCACAAGGTGTACAAGTAACATTTCCAACATTTTCTTTGGTACCTGCTGGGCAACTTACGTATGATAACCAAACGGAATTCGATTTAGAACCACAATCCTGGTTCAAAAACACAGGTAAAGATAACCCGGATGTCTTTGGAATCAAGCAAGTCAAAGATGAGTGAGGATCATCTGGGAAATGGGTGATATTCATACATGGTTTACCATTGACTAGTACAACTGCATTTGCAGCACCAAAATTAGACCCGATGAGTGTGATAAGAGTATCAACAGATCTAGAGCAATCGTATGTGCTGAGACCACTGTCTGTGCATCCTTTGATGGTATTGATGGATGGTGCACTGTACGAAACAAGTTGTAACGCAGCAGAAGATCGGCCATCAGAAACAACCGTTAACACATTGTCTTCACCTGTGCCTGCTGGTAATGTACACAAAACAGTTGTGTTTGTGGTTGCTTTAATGATACAACGTTGCGTAGATACAAAGACAGATAACACACTTGCTGGTGTTGTCATAAAATTGATACCTGTGATGTTAACTTGCACATTACCTGCGGTTGGACAATTCATAATTGCATTTCCATTCTGTGTACAACCTGTGGAAGAAGCTGTCAAATAGACACCGGTAACAACAGGAACAATAGGAGGAGCATATTGATCTGCAGAACAAAGAGACCATTGGTTGAGTGCTTTGATTTGGAACTTGAATTTGTTACCATTGCCACCAACAGAGGTACGACAAGAAATTGTTGTGGGATTTGAAAATGCAACATCACCACATACGTTTGCTTTGCTCAAATCTGTACATGGTGATTGATCCCCATAATAAATCGTCAAATAGTTGACATTACCATTTGTGCCTATATTTGTAGCATCAAAATATACAACATCACCATTTGCTGCTGTAGAGAATATAACAGTAGATCCTGGATCATTGACATTTAATCTCAATGTGTTAGAAGAGATGGTTGGTGTAGAATGTGTTAATGTCCAGGTTGATTCAGCTGTATAATACAAACTGCCAACACGGAGTTGAAACACGAGTTGTTGTCCAACAGATGATGATAATGTGCAAACCCATTGTGCTGATGCTAAGGAACAAGCTGTGTTTGTTGGTGATGTACAAGTGAATTGTTTGCTATTAAAAGAGGACATATAGTCTGCACTACCTGTACGTAAACCATACTTGATTTGAACAGTTGTGTCACCAGAAGCTGTATTACACAAGTTTGCACCAGTAATGGTAACCAAGGTAGACCCAGTTGTCCCAACGTTGACTAAATTGGTTGCTGAAAAGATAGTTGGAACCATATTAAACTTGATAGATGCTATTGCACCACCTGTATACGAGAATGATAACGTTAGACCTGAACCAAACCCATTACCTACGGTGCAAACAAGTTGTGTATGTGTTTGTGATGTAATCGTTACAGCTGGATTTGGATTACCACCAGTAACAACAATACTTCCGCCTGATGTACCAAAGTTGTTACCTAAGATAGTAATAGTTGCACCAGAGTAAACAACACCAGTTGAAGAAGTAATAGATGTAATAGTAGGTGAGACATAACCAAATGTCGTAGAAACAGTTTGTCCACCGACTGTAATTGTCATAGTATTTGTAGAGCCTTGACCAGCACCGATGACAACAATCATTTGAGTTTGTGAAATCGATGTGATGCTTGTTGTTGCAGATGTGGAAGATACAACTACAGAAGATGTGGATGTACCAAAATTTGTGCCTATAACAGTAACAGTTCCTCCTGTTGTTGGGACAACTGAAGGTGAGATAGAAGTGATAGTCGGTGGGTTATAAGAAAATGTTTTAGTAACCGCTTGATTACCAACAGCAACATTCAATACAAAATTTGTACCTACAGATGCACCAACATTGACTACAAGTTGAGTGTGACTTGCATACGAAAATAATGAGACAGCTGGTAAGACGGTTATTGTCGAATGGGTAATTGTAAATTTGGCAACTCCATTAGCACCAAAGTTTGAACCTATAAGAGTAACTAGAGACCCACCAGTTGGTAATGAAGATGGGGTGAATGATGTGATTGTTGGAGCAGAATAGCTAAATGTTGTACTTGTACTTTGTGTTCCAAACATTAGGGTAATAACATTTCCGGTTCCTACACCTGAACCAACTGAGACGACAACTTGAGTTGCGGAAAATGATGTAACAACGAAAGATGTACCAATATTTGTGGTTGCTGTTGGTGTACCAACAAAATTCGAACCAGTTAGAGTTAGTATGCCACCTACGGTTGGAATAGAAGATGGAGATACGGATGTGATAGTAGGGCCAACGTATGAAAAGGTTGTAGTCACAAGTTGACCACCTACATTCACTGTAAGTTTGTAATTGGTTCCAGAACCAGGGCCAATATTGATCGTGCAAGAAGTGACCAACTTTAATTGACTGAAAAAGCTAACAAGAGGAACACCTACGGATGTACCTGCTGCGTTCAAAACAGAAAGAGACATGGCACTTGGAGCAGCAAAATTGTTACCATTCAAGGTTAAAATACCGCCGGAAACACTTATTGATGCTGGTGTTTGTGATGTAATTATTGGTGCACAAAATGAGAATGTTGTGGTTGCAACTTGTCCACCAATATTCAAACTTAAAACAAAATTTGCACCTGCAGTTTCAACGTAATTAAAAAGAATTTGTGTGTGTGAACTAGAAGATGCAGTTATCATGGGAATAGCTCCACCTGATCCTCCACTAACAGTGTAAGATGGGTTTGTAGTGGATGGAACACCAAAATTTGTACCGGTCAACGTAAATTGACCTTGTCCACCTAATGTCAACGGTAAACAAGACGGTGTCATACTGATGATTGTTGGTGGTTGATATTTAAATGGTGTTGTGCTGGTTTGTCCTCCTGCATTAATTATCAACGAAAACGATGAACCAATACCTGGACCAATTGTGATAACGATTGATGTAGAACCTGTTAATGTTGATGAAATACTAGGTCCAGAAGGTGAAAGTGTTACTGTTGGAATTGCGGTTGGAGCATTACCAAATTGAGATCCTGTAATCGTGATGAAACCACCCGTGGTTGGAAGGGAGTTTGCTGACACAGTTGAAATAAAAGGTGCTAAATACGAAAAGGCAACAGACTGTACTGTTGTTCCAATTTGTAATTTCAGGACATGATTAAGCCCGAATCCTGATCCAACTGCAACAATGATTTGAGTTGATGTTGAAGAGGAAATAGAACAGGTTGGTACAAACGAAATACCCGTTGGAACAATCGAGCAAGCAACAGGAGATACAAAGTTTGTACCTGTGATGGTAATAGATCCTCCAACTGTTGGAATACTCGAAGGTGTAAAACCAGAGATTGCGCCTGCAGCATATGAATAAGATGCTGTTACAGTTTGTCCAGCTACGTTGATGGTAAGAACCAGATTGGAACCTGAACCAGCACCCACATTTACAACCATACTGGTATGAGTTTGAGACGCAACAGATGAAGTTATACCTGAAATGGAAGTTGTAGCAGATGTACCAAAGTTAGTACCTGATAATGTAATTTGGCCTCCACCAGATGGAATAGAAGAAGGCGTGACAGATGCAATTGTTGGTTTCATATACGTAAACTTTGGAGATGTTGCAGGATCACTTGCACCAGCCGTATTTTTCACTACTATAGGTAAGTTCATGCCTTGCCCTGCTGGAACTGTACAAGAAATACCAGTGTCTGTCCAAAGAGTCACAGGGCAATTAATGCCACCAACTGTTACTAAACCTGCTGTAGTTGAAAAACGTAAACCAGTGATAGCAAGAATAGAGCCACCTTGTGTAGGTGCTGTTGCACTACCGAATTGTGTGACTGTTGCGGTTGAAGCTGTTGGTGATATAAGGACATCTACACAGTATTGATTTGTGCTTGCTAAACCAATGTTATCATATGCAATAAAACAAACAACAGAAGATGGATCGGCAGTCGTTGGTTTCCAACTAAAGGTATATTGTGTTGGGTTGCCTGTTTTAACTTGAGTAAACGTTGATCCTGTTGGTAATGGACCGTTTCTTATGGTTACAACTTGAGCTGTATTTGGATCGTTTGCTTGAATCGTGAATGATTTAGCAACTCCAGGATAGTAATAATATCCTTGTTTGCCATTTGCTGAAAAATCATACGGTGTAATTGGTGCTGTAAATGTAGGTGGACTGTTACAATTTGGATTTGTACCACAATCTGCTATAATTTCAAAGATCACATCTAGATTGGAAAATTGATTTTTAGCATCTTTGATGGTAAAACTGATAGCATACAAACCAAGGATAGATGGTGTCCAAGATACAACACCTGTTGCTGAATTAATGGTCATACCAGCTGGATTGATGGTTGATAACCCAGATGTAAATGTGCCTGTGTTAGGTGAAAAAGAATACGTCAAGGCATAACCTGCAGAAGATAAACCAGGAACAGCAAAGGTGATCGGTTTGGAAATTTGAAAAAAGTACCTAGGAGCTGTAGATAGACCTACACTTTCTGATTCACCCGATTTAATATACGAGTATACACCGACATTCCCTGTGTTACCATCACGAATAGAACCAATTCTACAACACCAAACTCCTCCACTACTTAAATACACGCCTAAATACCAATCGGTATTCAAGCTTAGAGACTTGGTGAATGTTTTACGTGCTGCACACCAACTTGGAAATGTAGCAACAACAGTCGCTTGTGCATCACCTAAGTTTTGAGCTGCAAAAGCAGTTGAAATCGGTCTAGCCCATAGATAAATATCACCTGCACCAGGAGCTAAACCACCATTACAAGACGTAATAGCCCAACCAGATTCAAGGGAAATAAGATAAGTTGCTGTACCATCTGTATTGATACTACTACGTTTCCAAGTAATCGTACCATACGTGAAATGAGATGCTTGAGCAACAGGAATAAAAGACGTACATAACAAAGCAAAAATAAAAAAGTAACAAACTTGCAAAATCATACCAGCAAAGTTACAATAAATTGATGAAATTTGTCTAATACGATTGTATCAACGTATATATTTTTATCTATACACAATAGGTATATTTTGTGAGCCAAATATGTATATCTTACCTACAGGTGCTACCAAATTGTTA
>Ga0256305_1000220_pt1 | contig 9917 bp, 16 predicted proteins | sample ColtaT_24_FD_189997 | JGI IMG/M metagenome (GOLD analysis project Ga0256305, IMG submission 189997) | Metatranscriptome of freshwater microbial communities from Columbia River, Oregon, United States - Colum_Yuk_RepB_8d (Metagenome... | ecosystem: Environmental > Aquatic > Freshwater > River... | reverse complement strand
CCGAGACCATGATCAGCAGCCCCGTTCCGCCAAAGAACTGAGCTGTCGCCATGTTGTCCGTGATCGTGTTCGAAATAATCGTCGGAATTACAGCAATCACAGCCAGAAACGCAGCGCCCACATAAGTGATCCGCAGCATCACCGACTCCAGATGGGCAGCAGTCCGTCCCCCGGGTCGATAACCCGGGATGAAGCTTCCGCTGTCCTTAAGATTTTCCGCCATGTCTTTCGGATTAAACGTAATGGCCGTCCAAAAATAGCAGAAAAAGTAGATCAATACCACATACAACAAATTATAAACGAATCCCTCACCCGGACTGAGCGCCCCGGCCAGAGTCGCAATGAAGGAATTTCCGGCGAACGCGTTGCTCAACTGGTTGAAGATAAAATACGGAAGCAGCAGCAGACTTGATGCAAAAATGATGGGCATCACGCCCGACTGATTTACCTTAAGCGGCAACCACTGGCGATTTCCCCCCGTCACTCGGCGGCCGCGTACATGCTTCGCACTTTGAATCGGTATCTTACGCTGACCCTGAGTAATGAATACCACCACCACAATGACAGCGACAAATACCAGCCCCATCAGCACGAGCTTCTCAATGCCGTACTTCGTTCCGATATCGAGTCCGTTAACACGAATTCCTTCTGCCCAGTCTGCGACAATCGCGGGCAACCGGGCCAGAATACCAGCCATGATCAGCAGACTGATCCCGTTTCCAATTCCATATGCGTCGATCTGCTCACCAATCCACATCAGAAACACAGTACCGGCCGTCATCACAACGGTACCCAGAATATGCCACCAAAGTGTGTTATATTCGCTCAGAATGAGTGACTTGCCACCCAGCGTACGGATCAGCACAAAACTCTGCATCGCACAAACGACCACCGTGGCGTAACGAGTATACTCGTTCAGCTTACGCCGCCCCGATTCCCCCTCTTTCTGCATGGCCTCAAGAGGTGGATAAACGGTTCCCAGCAACTGAAATACGATGGATGCCGTAATATAGGGCATGATCCCCAGGCCAAAGATCGATCCGTTTTCCATATCCGATGCGGAAAACATGGACACCATCTTCAGCAGGCTGTCAATCCCACCGCCCTGAGTCACCTTATTCAGTGCCTCATGTACCAGCTCATGATCCATGAACGGCAGAGTGATTTTGAAGCCAAGCCGGTAGACTGCCAGAAGCACCAGTGTGAGTACAATTTTCCTGCGAAGTTCCGGGACACGAAACACTGTCACAAGCTTTGAAAGCATTCCGCCTTTTCTCCAGCCGACCCAGGAATCTTTGACTTCAGGAATTTACAGCGCCAGCTGCCGTAGACAACACAGTCACTGTTCCGCCAGCTTTTCGGATCTTTTCCTCTGCCGAGGCGGAAAACCGATGAGCAGACACTTTCAGCGCCTTCGTGATCTCTCCGTCACCCAGAATCTTCAGCAGATCAAAGCGAGTCGGGATCATTCCACCATTCAAGAGGACTTCAGGAGTCACTTCAGCGCCGGCATCAAGGCATTCCAGCTGCCCGACGTTAATTGTGACCACTTCGGGAGAGAATACATTGTTATTAAAGCCACGTTTCGCCACTCGACGGAACAAAGGCATCTGACCGCCTTCAAATCCCGTTCGACGAGACGATCCCGCTCGGCTGAAGAAACCTTTGTGACCGCGACCCGCAGTCTTACCGTGACCGGAACCAATGCCCCGCCCAATTCGCTTTCGCTTACGGTTCTTCTGAATTCCGACGTGCACATCATTCAAAATCACAGCGACACCCCTCTCAGGCGTTCAACCTGCTCACGAGTCCTGAGTTGACTCAACGCGTCAAAGGTTGCTTTTACAAGATTCAGCGGATTCGTTGATCCGTAGGCCTTCGTCAAAATATCAGAGATTCCGGCGGATTCGACGACGGAACGAACACAGTTTCCTGCGATGACCCCGGTCCCCGGTTTCGCTGGAAGCAAAATCACGCGAGAAGCGCGATAACGTCCAATCACCTGATGCGGAATTGTTGTGCCGACCAGCGGAACCGAAACCTGACTTCGGTTGGCCTGCTTTGTTGCCTTTTCGACAGCCAGCGGAACTTCAATCGCCTTGCCGTAGCCGTATCCAGCGCGACCATTTCCGTCGCCCGTCACGACCAGTGCGGCGAAGCTGAAGCGTCGTCCACCCTTCACCACGCAGGCACAACGCCGAATGGCGATGACCTTCTCACCCGAATCATTTCGTGTTTCGCTTGTCGACACCGTACACCCCTGCTGCGATTATTCTGCAAATACGAATTTGTTCAGGAAAGACTAAAAATCCAGACCCGCACCACGTGCCGCATCAGCCAGCGCCGCGACTCGGCCGTGATACCGAAATGAACCTCTGTCAAAGACCACTTTGGTGATGCCGCTGCCAGTCGCTCGTTCTGCAATCAACCGGCCCACCTTTTCGGCAGCCTCGATATTACTGCCCGCAGTTCCGGCGCCACCTAACTCAGTTTCTACCGTACTGGCCGAAACCAGAGTTCGCCCCTGACTGTCGTCAATAATCTGAGCGTACATGTGACGGTTGCTGCGGAACACTGACAGCCGAGGACGACCATGCGCGTCACGAACAATTCGATTACGCACACGAAATTTTCGCCGTTTTCCCTGCTCTGCCAGACGCTTTCCAGTTTTCATAACCCAATCCACTCACCAATAAAATGCCGTTGCCCGGAATCTCAATCAAAACCTACTTCGAACCGAATGCCTTACCGGACTTGCGACGAATAAACTCACCCTGGTAACGCACTCCCTTACCCTTGTAAGGTTCTGGCGGACGCACCGCCCGAATATTCGCAGCAAATTGTCCAACCGCATGCCGGTCCGGACTTTTGACAACAATGTGTGTCGCGTCGGGAACTTCGCAGATCACGCCCGGTGGTACCGGCAACACGATCTTGTTGGCAAATCCAACCTGAAGTGTCAGTTTACCTGCAGCGAGGCTTGCGTTATATCCCACACCAACAATTTCCAGACGTTTTTCAAACGGTTTGGAAACCCCGGTGACCATATTCTGAATCAAACTTCGCATCAGGCCGTGAAGCGACCGACTGTCTCGCTTATCATCCGGACGAGACACTCGCACGCAGGAATCAGCGGCATCAAAGGCGACGCTGATCTTATCATGAACCTGTAGCTTCAGTTCGCCCGCAGGGCCCTTGACGGTGACTTCCCCGTCCTTGACGTCTACCTTGACGCCTGAAGGAACCTGTACCGGCTTTTTTCCAATACGCGACATGTTACGACTGCCATCTGAAAACAAAAAACCAGGAACAAGTTACCACAACTGGCACAGAAGTTCGCCACCGATTCCTTCTTTACGAGCTTCTCGGCTGCTTAACACACCGCGAGACGTCGAAAGTACTGCAATGCCCGTCCCCTGACGGATGTCACGCATTTCGCCCGCACCGATATAAATTCTACGACCCGGTTTGCTCATTCGCTCAATGTGCTGAATGATCTGCTCGCCGGCTGGACCATACTTCAACGTTACTCGGAGCACCTTGAAGACGTCGCCATCAATGGTTTCATGGTCCCACACGAAACCTTCACGCTTCAGGGCATCAACGATGCTGGCTTTAATTCGCGAATAGGGCACGTCAACGTACGGCCGCTCAACGCGCACAGCGTTACGAATTCGGGTCAGCAGGTCTGCAATCGGATCAGTCATCATCGCAAATATGTCCACTTTAACTATCGAAAAACTTACCAGCTGGCCTTACGAGCCCCGGGAATCAAACCGTCAAGGCACATGTTCCGAAAGCAGATTCGGCACAATTTGAATTTGCGGTACACAGCACGAGGCCTGCCGCACAAGGCACACCGATGTTCAAGCCTGCTGCTGAACTTGGGTGTCCGATTTGCCTTTTCAATCTTTGCTTTGCTCGCCATCAGTCAACCTCTGTTACTCAGTCCGCGCTACTTTAAGCCGGTACGATCAATTCACTACATTATGAACTTGTCAAAAACTTCGATTAGACCGTTGCGTCATCCGTCCGGAACGGCATGCCGAAGGCCTTCAGCAGAGCTCGGCCTTCGTCATCTGTCTTCGCTGTCGTCACAAATGTCAGGTTCATTCCCTGAGTATGTGTCACCGATTCCGGATCAACTTCAGGAAACACCAACTGTTCACTCAATCCATAGTTGTAATTTCCGTGACCATCAAAGCCGTTCGGGTTCATTCCGCGAAAGTCACGAACTCGGGGCAACGCCAGAGTGATCAGGCGAGCCAGAAAATCATACATTCGGCTACCACGAAGTGTCACGCGACAGCCAATCGGAGATCCTTCTCGAAGCCGAAATCCGGAAACAGATTTTCGTGCGCGACAAATCTGAGGCTTCTGTCCACTCAGCATTGTCAGGTGCTCAACGGCGGCGTCCAGTCGTTTACGATCCTGTGTGGCCTCACCGACACCCACGCTGACCACGATCTTCAGCAGCTTCGGGATCGAATGTACGTTCTTTCGACCCAGTGAGGTCGAAAGAGCGGGGACGATTTTTTCACGATATTCCGTCAGCAACTGTGTCATTTCTCTGCAACTTCAATTTAAACATTGACCATGAACCGATTGTCGTGCCTGCCTTGATCCCCCTGCACGAGAGATCCTGCACCTAAACCACTTCGCTGGCAAGCGATACAATCTTCATGAACTTACGATCTCGCAGTTCACGGGCGACCGCACCGAAAATTCGAGTACCCTTGGGATTGCCGTCATTGTCCACGATCACCACTGCATTACGATCAAACTGAACGTAACTGCCGTCTGGACGTCGCGCGGCTTTCCGAGTCCTGACGACTACGCCCTTGACGACGGATCCGGACTTAATGGCGCTTCCGGCAATACTCTTCTGAATACTGATCACCACAATATCACCAAGTCCGGCATAACGCCGGCGGCTGCCGCCCAGGACCTTAATACATCTGGCTGTCTTTGCCCCGGAGTTATCCGCGACATCCAGCATTGTCTGCATCTGTATCATTTCAAATCACCACGCAGCCACAGTATCTGCAGCTGTCTTTTTTTCGTAATGTACGAATTCGGGGATAAACAGAGAAGCCGTTATTCAGCGGAGGCCGACACCACAACGCGGACCAGTTCCCATCGTTTGGTCTTTGACCGAGGAGGACATTCGATGATTTCCACCGTATCCCCTTCTTTGGCCGTTTCGCTCTCGTCATGTACCTGACAAATTGTCCTGCCGTGCAGGATCTTGCCGTACTTCGGATGCTTCTTCAGACGAGCGATCTCAACACGGAGTGTCTTCGAGCGTTTGTCAGACTTCACTGTTCCAATCAACATCTTCTTCATGAGCCAGCACCAACCCCATCAAGCCTGAGACAATTCACGTTCACGCTGCAGTGTTTTGATTCGAGCAATCGTGCGACGAAGCTTTCGAGCGTTACTCGGAACGTCGTTACGCTCCGAAGCTGCCTGAAATCTGAGCTTGAACAACGACTGCTGAGTCTCTCGCAATTCGTGAACGAGCTGCTCCGCAGATAACTCTCGCATCTGAGCAACTTTTGACATTTCGGTTTCCAACCCTTCACACAACGACAACCAGACGACAGCAACCAAACACCATCAAACAGACCACGATATCGAACGAGCCCACGCAATAGATTTGGTTGAGACCGATGCGACCTTTTTAAGACACTGGTGTCTTCCCGGGATTTGAACCAACGGGCGACCAGTATCCAGTTCTGTTCCGGATTTGCTCCGGCACAGAACAAAAATCTACACAGTTCGAACTAAATCTCCGGACGTCGTCCAACTAATCGGACGCGTACCGGTAACTTGTGCGCAACTCGCTTGAAACAGCTGCGTGCCGCATCATGCGTTACGCCGCCCAGTTCGAACAACACGGTTCCCGGTTTTACGACGGATACCCAACGGTCCGGCTCACCTTTTCCCTTACCCATTCGCGTTTCGAGCGGACGAGCGGTGACCGATTTTTGAGGGAAAATCCGAATATAAACACGGCCTTCACCGCGCACGTACTGAGTCGCCGCAATTCGGCAGGCTTCGATCGTCTGACCAGTAATGTGACCTGCATCAAGCGACTGAAGTGCCCAGTCTCCAAAAACAACAGTATTTCCTCGGGTCGCGCTACCTCTTATACGCCCTCTTTGGCTTTTGCGATGCTTGACCCGCTTTGGCATTAGCGCCATCTGCAGCTTCCTCGTCCAAATAATCGCCCAGATCAATCCACACTTTCACACCGATAATGCCGGTCGACGTCAGTGACTCAGCAAACCCGTAATCAATGTGCCGCCGCAATGTTGACAGCGGAATTGAACCACGGCTTGCCTTCTCTGTTCGAGACATTTCTGCCCCGCCCAGTCGACCAGACATCTGAATCTTCACACCCAGTACACCCGAACCCATGACTTCGTCGAGTGTCTTTTTGATGGCTCTTCGAAAACTTCCGCGTTTCTGAAGCTGCTGTGCAATTTTCATTGCTACCAGCTTCGCGTCGCGGTTCGGATTCGTAATTTCAATAATCTTTACATCCATCCGGCGTCCGGTCAGATCTTCTAGCTCAGCCTTCAGCTTGTCGACTTCCTGACCTTTTCGTCCGATGATTACCCCCGGACGGCCCGAATGCAGGTGAACCACGACCTGGTCCCGTGTTCGCTCAATTTCAACTTTGGAAATTTCAGCAAACGCATACTTCGTCGCTACAAACTTCCGAATTTTGAAGTCTTCAACGAGCAGGTCACCAAATTCTTTCTTTGGTGCGTACCAGCGACTTCTCCAGGCTTCCATGACCCCTACACGAAAACCGGTAGGTCTGACTTTCTGACCCATGCGCTCTACCCCAAATATTCAAAACGATCGCCGCAGAACAAAAATATCAGCCAAGCTCCGGTGCATCTACAGCCACATGAATGTGTGCTGTCCGACGACGGATCAAGAACGCCATACCACGAGCCCGTGGCTGAACTCGCTTAAACATCGGGCCACCATCCACTCGTGCTTCGGCAATCACCAGACGGTCAGGATTCCGAACGCCTCGATCTTCCGCGTTAGCGACCGCACTCTTGAGAACCTTCTCAAGAAAGCGTGCTCCGCGATTCGGCACAAACGCCAAAGCATTCAGGCCGTCCTCAGCACTCTTTCCTCGAATCATGTCCGCGAACGGACGAATCTTCGTCGGGGAAATGCGGGCAAACTTATGTGTTGCACGTACCAGTGACATAACTATTTCTTGCCCTTCGCACCGTGGCCACGAAATGTTCGAGACAACGCAAATTCGCCAAGCTTGTGGCCGACCATGTCTTCAGTGACGTAGACGCTGATGTGCATCCGACCATTATGAACCAGAAAGGTCTGACCCACAAATTCAGGCGAAATTGTGCAGGCGCGTGACCACGTCTTAATTGGCTCTTTTCTGCCTGATGCAACGAGCTTTTCAACTTTTTCCAGAAGACGCGGGTCCACGTAAGGACCCTTTTTCAGCGATCGACCCATTTCAAACTTCCTCAGCGATCAACATCGAAACACGAATCCGACCGCGACCCGGTTAAATCTTGACTTCACCATAACGAACAGATCTTCTGCGTCGGACGATTGCTTTCGACGACGCCTTCTTGCCCTTACGAGTTCTTCCGCCCTTCGCAAGTTTACCGGTCGGACTACAAGGATGTCGGCCCCCCGAGTTCTTTCCTTCGCCCCCACCCATCGGATGTGCGACAGGGTTCATCGCGGTTCCTCGCACGCGAGGTCGAATCCCCTTCCAGCGATTACGACCAGCCTTGCCGATCACAATACTGCTGTGCTCACCGTTGCCAACCATTCCAATGGTCGCACGACAGGTACTGGGGACTCGTCGTACCTCTCCGCTCGGCAACGTAATCTGTGCCCAGCGTCCTTCGCGAGCATTCAGAGTGGCTCCTACGCCCGCGCTCCGACACAGCTGTGCACCTCGGCCCGGCTGCATTTCAATGTTGTGAACCATGGTTCCCAACGGAATCACTGCGAGCGGCATGCAGTTGCCAACATTTGGCTCCACTGACGCACCACTCTCAACAGTGGCACCCGCCGCGAGGCCTTCAGGTGCCAGAATATAACGTTTTTCACCGTCCGCATATTCAAGTAAAGCGATTCGGCTGCTGCGGTTCGGGTCGTACTCAATGTGAGTCACGCGAGCCACAATACCGTCTTTGTCACGGCGAAAATCGATCGCGCGAAACAGACGTTTGTGCCCACCCCCACGATGCCGTGCGGTGATCTTACCCTGATTATTTCGGCCGCCGTTCTTCTTCTTGCGAGTCGTCAGCGACTTTTCCGGACGCTTCTTTCGGTCAGTGATTTCTGAGAAATCGCTGACGGAAGCTCCGCGCCGACCCGCAGTTACCGGCTTGTAAAATCGAATACCCATTTCAGACACTTACCTTTATACAGCGACCAGGCTTTTACCAGAACGCCCTGCAGAATCAAAAGAATGCAATACGGTCTTCTTCATGAAGCTTCACAATTGCCTTCTTCCAGTCACTCGTTCGCCCCAGTGCCAGTCGATATCGTCGCGGCTTACCAACGCGATTCTGAATCCGAACGGCCACAACTCGCACATTCCAAAGCAACTCAACGGCCGCCTTAATATCCAGCTTCGTTGCGAGCGGGTTTACTTCGAACGCATAGGCGTTGAACCGCTCGGATACATGAGTACCCTTCTCCGTCACCAGCGGGCGACGTATCACCTGGTGCGGCTCGATCTCAACACCCGATTTACCAATTACTGACATGTTCCACCCACTGAATTAAACTCGAGCAACGCTGAAGACTATCCGGATCACGTACCTATGTCTTATGCTCGGCCCGTAATTCGATCCATTTCAGCTACTGTAATTACCAGATTTTTGTGCCGCAGCAAACTGTAAGCGTTCAGGTCGACGCCCGGCATCACTGCAACACCCTGTATGTTCCGGGCAGATTTCCAGACGTTTACGTTCTGACCCTCTGTCGCCAGCAGCACCGACTGACCCGACAGTCCCAGATTCGTGAGCAATCCGGAGATTACTCGCGTCTTTGGAGCGGCACAGTCCCATGCTTTCAGAATCACAGCCTGTGAATCCTGGAATTTGCTGAGAAGAGCCATACGAGTCGCTTTTCGAACTGCCTTCTTTGGCAGCCGGTAGTAATAATCGCGTGGCTTTTTGCCAAACGTATGACCGCCACCCTTACGGAGCGGTGTTCGAATTGCACCGGCTCGAGCACGCCCGGTGCCCTTCTGGCGAAACAGTTTCCGGGTACTTCCGGCAACCATTCCACGCGACTTTGTCTGCACCTCGCCGACTCGGCGATTTGCATTATACATCACAACAACATCATGCAGCAGCTGACGATTGATCGCTTCAGCGAGTGTCGCTGGATCAAATTCGTAGGAGCCGCACTCAGCGCCAGACATGTCACGAATTGGCAAGGAAATCATGAAAACACCGAGATCTTATGGATTCTTAACGGAACGACGTACCACAACATAACCACCTGTTGGGCCAGGTATCGCACCATGAACAAGGATGACGTTCGATTCAAGGTCGGCACGAACCATGCTCAAGTTTCGCACAGTCACACGCTCACCACCGTATCGGCCCGCCATCTTGGTGCCTTTGAGAACACGCGACGGGTCGGCACTCTGACCGATCGAACCCGGCGACCGATGCACTCGCTTGACCCCGTGGCTCGCTCCAAGCCCGCCGAAGTTATGACGAACCATGACCCCGGTCATCCCACGACCCTTCGTGGTACCGATCACGTCGACAAATTTAACTTCTGAAAACGTATCAACATTCAGGACCTGACCCACCACGAACCCGTGACCTTCGTCAACTCGGAATTCGCGAACAAACCGCTTGGGCTCGCATTCTGCCCGCGGCGAT
>Ga0256305_1000212_pt1 | contig 10034 bp, 4 predicted proteins | sample ColtaT_24_FD_189997 | JGI IMG/M metagenome (GOLD analysis project Ga0256305, IMG submission 189997) | Metatranscriptome of freshwater microbial communities from Columbia River, Oregon, United States - Colum_Yuk_RepB_8d (Metagenome... | ecosystem: Environmental > Aquatic > Freshwater > River... | reverse complement strand
GACAGCCTGCTAGAATAGAAGATTAGACACGCGGAGAGATGGCAGAGTGGTCGATTGTACCTGACTCGAAATCAGGCGTACGGTTTTCCCGTACCGAGGGTTCGAATCCCTCTCTCTCCGCCAAAACAAGACCTGCCAACTCGCTCAGTCGGGTAGTCAGGCGCTCAGAGCCCCGCACCACGCGGGGCTTTTTGCTATGTGCTCCTGACTGGCCCCAGGTCACCCACCCCCGAAATCCGTCTCAAACTCCGTTTTGTCTCAGAACCTCCTGACTTTTTCACCGTGGTACGGCAGGAGGGGGTTTGCGGAAAATCGGGGTTTTGGTGCCGTACTGATTAGCGTGATAGTCGGCGAAGTGTGTTGTCGCGGATCAGACCTTGAAAATGATCTTTTGCCCAGAGGACAACGTCTGGGTCGGTTAATTTGACGCCAAGTTCAAGGTTGCGGCTAAAGGCATCCTCAGTAAGGTTTGCGCTTGAAATAAGCACAACATTGTCAATCGCAGCTAGCTTTGCGTGGAGCTTGCCTGGTCTGCCAGCTTGATTCCGTTCGCGATTTTCAACGGGCCAGTAGTAAACCTCTGCTGTGTCGATCAGTGCGGTGGGAAAGGCCCTAAGCGCGTCAAAGCTGAGTTGTCCCTCAGACGCCTCGGCGAACTCCAATACCAGCCTAATTTTTACACCCCGTTGTGCGGCCTTCAGCAATGTGTCTGCCAGCCGTTCAACTTTGACCGCGGCAAAGGTCACCAAAAGGATCTCGTGATTGGCTGAGGCAATAAGGTCATACAGCGCCTGATCGATACGCCGCGCTGCTAGGTGTCCTGATGGGGGAGGACCCGACCAAAGCATCTCAATCTGTCTAGTGTCCAAGTAATTTGAATGAATTTCTGACGACACTTGAAGACCGTAGCCCAGAGCCTCCCAAGACATAGATCCTTCAGCAAGGTCAAGTATCTGTTGGAGCAGATGCGCCAAATCAGAGTTGGAAGTCGCAGGCAGCCGCTTTTTAAGGAAATCAGCAGTTGCAGTTGCTGGGGCAGAGCGAAGCTCTGACCATACCTCCTGAAGCCAAGCAGCTGGTGCCCGTACTGCAAGGACACTGATTTGATTAGTGAGGTCAGTTGGCATGTATCAGTCAAAGAACGCTGTTCCTGTACTTGTGAAGGTATTCACCAGTACAGATCTATCCAAGTAACGGTTACCGCGCTCACAGGAAGTCTCAGGCGCGAACTGGCATGCATGACAACAGGCCCCCTGAATTGTTCTACCCAGGGTGTCCGGTCTGTGTTCAGCACAGAGTGGATCAGACGCACACAAGCGCATGCTCTCCAGTGCTTGCTCCATATGTCGACCGAGGGTTACGGGATCTCCCAACTCCACCAATCCACCCAATGTGCCTTCACTGTCTGGTGCTGCTGTGTAGAGCAGGACCCCTGCCATGGGACCACCGACATCACCAGGCTGTCTTGAGTACAGACGCTCGCGCACACTGGCTGCTGTGTAGCCGCAATCCAGCACGATTTGCCTCATCAGCGCATGAGCAAGTGAGTGCAGAAGCACAAGTCGAACACCAGGGAAATGTTCTTCAGGTGGGTCCAGTTTTCTGAGCGTTCGCCAGGCCTTGTGAGACTCCAAAAATTCCTGCTGGAGCTTTTGCACTTCGGGCTTGTCCTGCCAAGCCAACAAAGCCTCTTCACGGACCCGAATAAAGATACCTTCTCCGCGGACTTCAGAGGCTGGAAGCCACTTAGGACTTTCCCGGCTCAGCTTGGTCAGTCTGGCTTCACCCAAGGCAGTGGCTTCTGAAAAATCCGCGTTGGACTCAATGCGGGTAAAGCCCATCAAAGCACGGACTTCACGTATGCGCTCCACCAACACCGTGTCCTCAAGCAATGACTCAAACCCCTTGGGTGGGGCCACCTTCTTCAACTTGAAATCACGGTTCTCTGCGGCACTTCCTGGGTTGGAAAACACCTGCCACTCGGGCAGTTTCAGATCCTCTGGCGGTGCGTCACCCTTTTGAGTTCCGGCACGCTTTTGCTCAATGGCCGCCCAGATGTCGTCGTCACCGTACGCAGCAAACAAGGGTATGAGCGACTGGAACTTCTGACTCCGCTTGCGCAGCAGTCGTAATTCATCAAGGTCCTCGGTGTCTTTCAGTTCAGCCCACTGCTCCTCCACCATCTTGCCCAACTTATCCACCGACCTGGGAATCGACAAGGCAGAAAGTGCCGTCGGAAACCAACTGTTCGATGCCCCGAGCAAAATCGTCTTCGCCGGCTCTGGGCAGCTCGGTTCCAACAAACGTAAGTGCGGATGGTGCCCTCGGCATTTGAAAGGCGTACTGCTGTCAAAGGCATCTGCCATCCGCCGGGTTGATCCACAACTGTGACACTGAACCACGATGTCAGACGCGTCACCGGACGCTCCGTACTCGCGCACTGACAACTGCGCTCCTTGGCAGGGCACGTTGCCCTTGTGCACGAATTCCAACCAAGGGAAATCAGTCAGGTGGCCTTCACGGCAGGCTATCAAGAAACGAACCGACAGCGCTGCGGGTGGTTTACCACCCAGGCTCTTTAAGCAGCCCTGGTGCACATATTGGGTGCGGTCAGGTCGATACGGGTCTTGTGAAAGCTTGAACACACCGGACTCCACAGTGGCCAGCGTGTCGCACAGAGAGCAACGCTGCCATCTAGGAAACGGAGCAACTGGCGCACCAACTGCCGGGGCGGCAGGATCCCTGTCCATACCATCCAGCTTCATCGGTGGCAGGTACAGCTTGGTCAATTGAGCCCCCAGCTTCTTCTGGATGGCTGCGACCAAACGGTCCTCTTCAATTTCCTTGCAGTAACGCGTGTCCCAGTCGTCCAGCCCCATGACCAAGGCTGACATGTTGGGCAAGTCCACCAGCGAACCCACCCCGAAGGTGAAGATCAACTGGCTCGGCCGGATTTCTCCCAGTTCATTCATGTTGTTTCTCTCAATCCGCCCGCAGGCCTGTTGTGCGTTGATCCAGCACCAAATCGACAGTGCCCTCCACATCGCGCAGGGAATTCAAGCAAGTGAACATCTGCCAATCGTTTTCTCCTGCCTGCTCCAGCAGACCCACAGTGGCGCCACCTTCTGACTTGTAGCCGAGCTTGTGATCCTTCTGGTTGTGGACGCGCTGCAACCACTCATCTCGTCTGCGGTCCAACATGTCCCTGATGCGCACCCCCACTGTGGCGTCATGGGTGGCGTTCACTCCGCGTTCGCTCAGCATGTCAAATACCGCTGCCCAAACTGGATCGGTGTCTTGCACCTCTCCTGCCATTAGGTTGGCGTTCAGGTGGTCATCCATCAAACGCATCAGCCCCACCATCACACCGGTGAGGCCGCGGTCCAAAGCCCTAGCCGAGAACGGCGTGACCGACAGCGCCTCTACATGCTTGTAGAACGTCTCGTGGTAATGCTCGAAACGCTCATAGTGCGACAAGTCCCGCGGGCGGGCCCAGTTGAATACCGTGCTCACCAAACCAGGGCCGCTGGCTGAACGCCCAACGCGACTGGTTGCCTGGATGTATTCGGAGGTGTTCTTGGGTTGACCAGCCACCACCATCAAGCCCAGACGTTCAATGTCCACCCCCACTGAAATCATGTTGGTTGCCAGGATCACGTCATAGGGAACCGCAGAACTCACCTTGGTGCCCGCTTTGCGCTCTGCTGCCCGTTGCGCCTCCAGCGACTTGTCAAACATCGCCTCCAGCCGCTCAAGGATCTTCGGAATGTCGGTACCTGACTTGCGGGATGTCAGTTCCTCCAAAGCCCGCACCCGACGTTTGGCCAAGCCACGTTGATCCGCATCCCGCAAGCGGGCCTTGATGTCGTCTTCCACCAAGCGCCGAGTGCCTGCCAGTTCCCGAATGGAGTTGAAGTAGCCCGTCAAGGTCATGTACGGGTCTGCCAAGCGGTCGTACTTCTCGTACAGCACCTGCGCGGCGGCCATGTGCGCCACATAGGTGCGGATCATGGCTACCGGATACCGGCGCCCAAATGCACTAATACCCAGGTAGCGGCGACCGGGGTAATCGGGCCCAGTCGGGCGCTGAATGGCAAAGAAGCTGTCGCGAATGCTGGTGCCCTGTGGTGGAAACACCTCAAGCTTGCGCACGAACAGCTTTTGTACCTGGTCTGGCGCACGACGAATCGTCGCGGTCGATGCCACCACTTTGGGGCGCACCTTTTTGCCGTCCACGGTCCATGAGCAGAGTTCATCTACAGCGGCCTCGTACAAACCCACCATCGAACCCAAAGGCCCACTGATAAGGTGCAACTCGTCCTGGATGATCAAGTCCGGCGGACGCAAGAAGTTGTGCGGACGGTTCTTAACCGATGGCAAACCATTGCGGGCGGGGTGATGCTGCCCATCATCGACTTCAGGCGACAGGAAACCATGCCGGTCACAGACCTCCGTGACCTTACCAAACAGCATCTGGGTCAAGCCGTTCCAGGGCATCTGGGCAAACTTGTCGACGGTGGCAATGAGCAGCGAGGGTGGACGACGGTAAATCTCTTCGTCCACCACCATCACCGGCAGGCCTGCACGCGGAGCACGCGCCTCGGTGAACTCACAACGGCCCAGGTCATCGCCACAGTACGTCACGCAGCGACCGATGTCGCTGGGAGCCTCGTATACCTTAAGGTGTTTTTCCTTGATCTCACAGCCACACCAGGGACATGAAGTGATCTGCAACGGGCTACCGTTTGCAGAGGGTGCCCCACCTAAATTGCGTTGCCGCAGCGCATTGGCTGCGCCGGACAGGGAGTTAGGGGTCGTCTTGCCCCCCACCCACAGGCCCAGACGGAACGGTGTCTCTCCCCACTTGGCCACATCGATGCGCCGGATGGATTCACACGCGCAGATCAATGCGGCAGCCCGTTGAAACTGCTGCAGCGTTAGCAGTCGAAGCGTGTAGCGCATCAACACTGCTACACCATGATCGCCGCGGCGGCCTTCCAACACACCTTGCAAGCGGCGCAGGGCCAAGGTATAGGCGGTCAGACCCAAATACGCTTCGGTCTTACCACCACCGGTGGCAAACCACAGCAGATCCGCGACGGCCTCCGTCTCGTGACTGCGGTCGTGGTGGTGCAAGTCGCTCAAACTGGGCAGGTTGAGCAGCACAAAAGCCAGCTGGAACAAACGCCAGCTTCGGTTCCTGGGGTCTTGGTCCAGGTCAGCAAAGCCTTGGTCAATCTCCCGCTCTTTCTTGCGAACCTTACGAGCGAAAGTGGAGTGAATGCGCTGTTGCCACATGGCCCGGTTGGCAAACCGAAACGCCTCCTCGGCCATTGGGTTCTGGTCAATTAGGTCAATGCCTGCTTTGATGCGCTGCAGTGCCCGGGTACAGCGCTGCACTGCCAGCTGGGCCGCATCCTCATGGCCTGCGAGGCGCTCCGCGGGCAACGTCAGCTTGGCAGCCTCCATCTTGATCCAGACACGGTAGGCCGTCTCGATATGGCGCAGGCTGGCAATCAGGCCCGGCTTGGGCAATTCGGCCAGCTCCTTCATGTCCATCACCACACCGTTCAGGTTCTCGTCGTCATCCGCGGAACGGGGCGTCTGCTGGGGCACCTCAAACTGGGGGACCCACTCGGTCTCTACCTGTGTGGCTCGCTCTGCAAAGGGTTCGGGCAAGGTGGCATGGATGGATATGCCATGCCCCACCGCAAACTCGCGCTGGTGCCGGTACAGCATCTCCAGGGTTTCGGTCTCTTCCCTGGTCAGGGGGTCCATCTTGGACAAGTCAGCTTTGGCACTCTTGCGCTGCACAAAAATGGGCTCACCGTCTACGCCATGAACACGCAGCTTGGGCTGAAACAGCCAGACCTCGTCCCTGGGTTCACCAGCACGGGTGCGTTCAGCTTGCTGGTTGACCAGGAACAAGGTGACCACCCAACCATCCGCGGTCAGACGCATGCGGCCCTGAAGCTGCACCAAAGGATGGTCGATATGCAGCTCCTTGGGTTTCAGCATGCCGTCCTTCAAGTCCAGCACCAACGGTGGCGTCACCACCGGGAACCGCTTCCACACGTTAGCGGGGTTACCGTCGCGGTTCACCTGTGTGGTGCTTTTCATGCGCAGGTACTGGCCCCATTCGGCTTCCATCACCAGCTGCTGCGTTTCAGCCGCCACCACAAAACTCAAGCCCATGGACGAAGGGAAGTAAGTCCCGCCCGCTGGTACGCCTGACTCTACGGCACCTTCTTCCCCATCATCTCCGCTGCTAGCACCAAGTTCGTCCTGTTTATTGGGGTCTACCGCGGTGTCTTTGGGAGCCAGCATGCCCACAAGGTAGCGCTGATAAGCGTGGTCTTCAAACTGGTTCAGCTCTTCATCAGGACCGCCAGCAGGGCCAAGCAGGTCGCGGATGACCATCTCCATGAGTTCGTCACGAATGTTGCTGGGGGTTTTGGTGGTAAGTGCAGGCGGGTTAAGGGTACCAACGGATATGGATGTGGACATTTGTTACTCCGGATCAGAAACCCATAGTCGCCTGGCCGTCATCGACTTTCTTCTTGCGGCCGCGTTTTGTGAGTGATGTGGATGCCTGGGTCACCGCTGCGACTTCCTCTGCATGTCGCTGATGGTTTAGGGCCAGCAGACGACCAAGCACTTCGCGACGGGCGGCTTCGGAAATGGTAAAGCGGCTGCCCTGTTGTGTTTGATGGAATCCATGACACAGGTCAATGTCGGTGAATTCGTAAGAATTAATAACCTCGTGGTCAATCAATTTGTGCAATTCCCTGAGCTGCTTTATACCCTCCCTATTTTCACTTTCATCGTGGAACATGTTGTAGCAACCGGTAAGCGTAACGCCGTATTCTTGGCAGCAACTTTCCCTTGTTTCATAATCTCCACGCAATCTCAGATAAAGATTCATTGAGTGAGTTCATCGGAAAGGTTGCGGCGCAACGCTTAGGTGAGTAATTAAGGCTGTCGCCTCTTCTCATGCCGTATTTCCACGCCCAGGCTATATGGATTGACGACTGCAACATCACGAACAGCCCAACATTATCAGAAGGGAAGGCCACAACCTTATGAGATACGAGGCCATTTGCGTTTTTCAAAATATCAAAGATAAGATGTCGCGCAGAGGTTTCTGCGCACGCAATCGTATATTTTGTGGATTTTTGGATTTGTCTAAGTTCACGAGCGGGCGCCGAATGCTGAAATGAATGCAGCGCTTCATTATTAAATTCAGGCTGCCTTAGGAGAAGGGCCGTTTCTTCATTTAATTTGTCGGGATCATAAACAACATCGCAAATATCAAATCGTCTTCTCCTGTATAAATCATCGCCACCCATTATCGGAGAAACAATTGAAGCAATAGTTTGATCAGTAATAGTGGCTGCTGAAAATGGCGCGTTCTTAGTGGAAACTTTTACTCCTAAGAAAGCTCTTGCACTTGACTCGATAGGCAGTGGATCAAGCTCGTGCTGACCAGCGTCAAGTGACGAAGTAATGCATTCACATTCAGAATTATCAAGAATGCATACGCCACCATATTCGGCATTAGCAAGAAGCACATATATCGCCGACACAGAAGCTACGCCTGGCCAAGGGAATGGTCTACGTGCATGAAAAATAGAGTAAACAGATGGTACGAGTATCCCCAAGGAAGATGCCTTGGTTTCACCATGTAGCAATGCTGCTGTTGAGAGAAACCCAGCAAATCCGCTGCGCGATAGTAAAAGCGGCATTCGCCTAAAGAACATCCCCACTAAGTCAGCTTTTCCATGCCAACCCGCAAATTGTGAATGCAGCAGCGATGTGTAATCAGCACCCAGTTCAGTAGAGGCTATGGTTCCACCGAGGAATGGTGGATTACCGATGAAAGCGTCGAATCCACCTTGCCCCATGATTTCCGGAAAAGTCAGTGGCCAATGCATACAACAATGAGAGCCAAGCTGACTAGAGGCAAATCGAGCAAGCTCAACATGACCTCTGGCCCAGTAGTCCATCATTTGATCCGCAGCAACTTGTCGTGCAGATTCGTAGGCAGCGCCGCCAAGACGGCGCATTTCAAGGCCGACCAAAATGTCGCTGGCCGCTCTAAGTTTGGCTATTGACTCTTCAGCCTCGGCATACAGCGTTGCCTTCTCAGCAATCTGCTCTGGCGTATTCGAAGGCATGGCCTCCAGCATTTCGCGCTTCTTTTTCGCAGCGTCGATATGTTGGAGGAGGTTGAGCGTAGAAAATGCCTGCTGCTTGCCTCCACCAGGGCGAAGGCTGAAGTTTTGCAGCTGCTCCATTGAGGTGATGCCTAGCAGCGAATCGCCATACTTAAAAGCGTGGTCGAGGAAGGTAAAGGGTCGGTTCTTATCCACCGTGATCAGCCACATGGACAGCTTGGCCATCTCCACCGCCATGGGGTTGATGTCCACGCCGTAAAGGCAGCGGTCAGCCACCACGCGGCGGGCGATGGCAATTCGTTCCGCGGCCTCGGCAGGCACCAGGCGCTCGCTGGGCGATCCTTCGGAGAACTTGCCGTCCGGCGTGATCAGTACCTGGCCGGGGTGGGTCTTTTCTTCGTTCTCCCAGGCTTCCACCAGACGTTCCGCCAGATAGCGGCACGCTTGCACCAGGAAGGCACCAGAGCCCATGGCCATGTCGCAGACCTTGAGCGCCAGGATCTCTTTGGGGGACTTGAGCTTCCATTCCCCCTTTGGCAGCCCCTCTGCAGGACCCACATAAACCAAGGGCTCGAGGGTGTGGCGAACAATCGGCTCGGTGAGTGAGGGCGGGGTGTAGTGCGTACCTGTGCTGCGGCGGGTGGTGCCCGTGGTCACAAACACGCTGCCAGGCAACACTACCCACGGGCGCTCGAACGAGTCCTCCCGGATGAGACCTGCAAACGGGCGCAGGCGGGCCAGCAAGGCTTCGTCCTGGCGGCAGGCCACCATCAGCTTGTGTTCGTCCAGAACGCCGGTGTTGTTCAGTTCTCTGCGCAGGGCTGGCAATGAGCGGCCCGTTTCTTCTTTCAGGTGATCTAGAAGCGCATCCTCACCCTTGGCCAGCAGTTGCTCCAGGGTGGGCAGCGGAATCTCAGGCTCTTTGATTCGGGTGCCGCGGATGCCCAGCACCACCTCGGCGGCTCGTTGGGCGGTATGGTCCAACAGACCTTCGTACACGTGGCCAATCTGTTCCACCCCCAGGGCGCGGAAGGAGACCCGACGGGTTTCGGCAGCCCCCCCGGTCTTTGTACGCAGGCGCTGCAGTGAGTTGAGCAGGTGCAGCACGACTCGGTTATTCACCGGCAAAGGGTCTGCCGACTGACTGCGCCAGGTGGAGCCCGCGGCGCGACCTTCCAGGAAGGGATAGCGGTCGGGGTCAAACAACGAGCCGCCATAGGCTTGCATCAACAAGTCCTGGTGCTTAATACCGCCATGCACGGCACGGAAGGTGGCAAGCAGGCGGGTCCAGGCGTCGTAACGACGCTCCAAAACCTCTTCACCATATTGGTCGGCCACTTCCTGCAGTTGTTCATGCAGGGTAGAGACGGCGTAGTTGTCGTCATACAAGGGCTTGCCCAGGTGGAGCAACCCACGCTCTTCCGCGGAGAACAAGAAGACCAACCGCATCATGATGGTCAGCGCAGCGTCGTACACCATCGTGGGCGGTACGCCTTTAAGGGCAACGCCTTGGCTTTCCTGGTGAATGGCATCAAACGACTGCACCAGCACTTCCACCGCCTCACGCACCTGGTAGCCCAGCTGGTCGGTGACTTCCTGTTGGTCGGTGGCACTTTCTTTCAAGAGGGACAGCAAGGTGCTGTCGGCCGCCACGCCAAAGAAACGTCGAACACCGAGCAGAGACTGGAAGGCACGCAGGGTAATGGGTTCGTCCAGCCAAAGGGCGCCGTACCAGGACGCATACCCAGTGGTCTCACCTCTGGGGGCGTAGACCAGCATCCATTGCTCACCATTTGTGACCAGCCCCAGGGGTACGTTGGTGCCATGCAGCAGCTCCATCATCCGCGTGGCCGGGGT
>Ga0256305_1000209_pt1 | contig 10065 bp, 1 predicted proteins | sample ColtaT_24_FD_189997 | JGI IMG/M metagenome (GOLD analysis project Ga0256305, IMG submission 189997) | Metatranscriptome of freshwater microbial communities from Columbia River, Oregon, United States - Colum_Yuk_RepB_8d (Metagenome... | ecosystem: Environmental > Aquatic > Freshwater > River... | reverse complement strand
GAGCTCTTTATATATATAGAAATATTGTATTGAACATATGTATGAAAAATATACATGCAGTTTTAAGTTCAGTTAATTTAACTCAAATAAAATACACAGTAATTAATCCTTTAACATGTTCTTACTCATAGCGAATTCACCATTATCCTCATTTGTGGACTCATAAACTGGATTACGATAATTAGATGTGTTTTGACGTTCACGATTAGATTGTTCTGTAACAGACAATCTGACTGGTGCGGATACAGGTGCAGATAATTCTACATCATTATCACTTGTATACTTGCTTGATGGCATACGTGGGAAACATTTCTTACGGATAACACTGAAGCATTGTAAACCAAAGTAAAGAACAAATCCAAAGAATGTAAACAGTAATACAACACTTAAGACTACGTCCATTAAAGGATCATATTTGTTTACGTAAGTGAAAACATTACCAGCCATCATCAAACATAAAATTTCAACTAAAGAAATAAGATGTAATTTATCATCACCCTTACGTATATATGGACGACAAGCAAACATCGCAGCTGTATAACCAGCACAGAATACTAATCCGGCAGCCATTTGATACTTTTGATCAATGAATGCAATCAAAGCTACCAATACTAATTTGAATATCATGTCGAGTAATTCCCAATAGTAGAATTGACGATCATATGCATCATATAAGAAACCTAATTCAGCACGTACACCCGCTTCATTCAAACGCATACGGTATCTATATAACATATAGAATAAGAAACATGGAATACCAACAGGATATAATACAATCATAAAATATGCTGCATTGATATTACGATTATAACTATCTGTGTAACAGATAACTTCAAAGTCACTAACAAGATAGCTTGTACCATTGACATTCTTACATATGTAACTACGTAATACAATACTTGATACACTTGGATAAATTAAAAATAATGTAAATAAGAATAATTTCCAAGTCTTCTTTCTTGTCATTTTTTTGATTGTACGTGAAACGTCTGCTTCACTTGCTCTTGCAGCATATATGTATCCTGGTAAAGTGACAAATAATAATATACCAACTAATAAAGCCATAGGTACAAAACAGAATGTCCACATTTTTGTGAAGTAATCAGATTTAACAATACATTTGATAGCACTAAATTGTACAAAGTCTAAATTTGCTGGATTGAAATAACTAATCACTTTCAAAAATGCAGTTGGCCAAGGAACTTGTAGACCAACTGCTAAATTTGTTACAATTTGTACAAAGCCTAAAGCTATTTTGAGTTTATATGAAAAATCTGGTTTTGGAGGTGGAGGTCCAATCAGTGTGATCATTCCACCATAACGACGATTTTCATAACTATCCTCTTCATCCATTGCTGCAATATCTACAGTAGATGTACCACGTTTTGCTAACTCATCTTTTGCAGCTAATTCTAATAACTGTGCGCCACTACGTAACACAACCATATACATGATGAATATTAATGCAATCACAATAACAACAATAACAATGAAAAATGCATAACTTGCAGCTTTGGTATTACATGGTTGACATATACCAGCGACTGTTTCACTTGTATTTGGTGGACATAATGCACATAATGCACCCATTCTACCATTAGCACAAGTGCTGTCAACACCACCTTCACAAACGTTTGGAATCAAACAGCGATAGAATACTACAGCAGCTTCGCTATCACTTGCATTCTTGTCTCTCCAATAACCTGATTGGGTTTCAAATTCACCCCAAATGGTGCCTGGGATATCACATACTGCACCAACTGGACATTCTCTGCATGTGCTGATGAAAGCACTGTTAGTAACATTCTGAAGGAAAACTGCTGCATAACCAACATTACATAAACATTTAGTGTTTTCAGCATTTGATTGAGCATTTGGATCACATGAATAACACATACTGCTTGCATTGTATGGTGCAACTGTACGATCTAAACATTTCTTACAAGAGCTAGCACCTGCATTACTGAAGTAACCTGATGTACAGAAATCACATCTAGTTTGAGCTTGTGAACCTTGATACCAACCAGCTGGACAATTAACACAAGTTGAATAACCACTTGAGTTTGTGTATGTACCAACATCACATGGTAAACAGTTAACATAACCTTCAAAGCTATATTTACCAGCTTGACAATCAAAGCATGTAGATTGACCTTCTGAAGAACCTTGTTTACCAGGTTCACATTTTGTACATTCAACACTACCTGGTTGATTTGCATATGTACCTTTTTTACAATTGACACATTTATTGCTGCCAGATGTGATAGCAAATGTACCTAATTCACAAGATGTACATGAACTAGCTCCTGGTCCACTATACTTTCCAGGGTCACAGAGACTACATAATAAGTTTCCAGGTTTAGCGGAATATGTACCAGCAGCACATAAATAACAGTTGCTACTACCAGTAGCATTATTATAATAACCATATTCACACTCGTTACATGTAGATAAACCGTTAGACATTGTAAATGTACCAGGCGCACAAGAAGAACATACAGTTGCACCAGTACCTGATGAGAAATATCCAGGAATACATTGATCACATGATGTTTGTTGTAATTTTGATTGATACATACCAACATTACATGGTGTACATTTTGTGATACCAGATTCACTTGATAAAGAATAAAAACCTGCATCACATGGATAACATTCAGCTAAACCAGTGTCGTTTGAATATAAACCATTTTGACATACGCTACAAGATGAACTTCCAGCAATTGATGAATGTTTACCAATTGGACAAGAGACACAAGAGTCTTTTGCGATATCTTCATTGTAAGTACCAGCTGGGCATAGACTGCACATAGTGGATCCCATTACGTTAGTAAATGTACCTTTTTTACAAGCAGTCTGTTTAGGTTGTCCAGGATTACCAACAAAGTATCCATTATCACTTAATTGACAAACCGAAGCACCATCTAAACTATAGCTACCAGCATCACATGGTAAACATGTTGTTGAATTAGGTGCATAAGCACCCGCATTACAGTTTAGACATGTAGTTGCACCAGAAACTTGTGAAATACTTCCTGCTTTACATGTAGTACAAGAAGATAATCCAGAGGAGCTGTCACTAAATTTACCAGGTGCACAACTGAAACATTCTGTAGCACCTTCAAAATCTGCGTAGGTACCGTTATAACAATTACTACAACCACTCAAACCATCATTGTCATTAAAAGTACCTAATGAACAATTATAGCATTGGATCAAACCTGTTACGTTTGTGAATGAGCCCATTGGACAATTAGAACAAGTGATTGATCCAGGTAGATTGGCAAATTTACCAACTGCACAAGAGTCACATTGACTTGCACCTTCATAATCAACTGCTGTACCTACTGGGCAACTAATACAACTTGCAGCACCATATAGATTAGTGTATGTACCCATTGCACAAGGGATGCATTTAGTTAGACCAATCTTGTCACTGTATGAGCCAGCATCACAAATTGAACATTCACTCGCACCTTCATAGTCAACTGTCTTTCCAATTGCACAAGGAACACAAACAGATTGCCCAACTTGATTTTGATAATCACCTGGAGAACATTTGGTGCAAATTGTTAAGCCAGTGCTATTAGCATATGAACCTTGTTTACAACTGTCACAATACAACTGCCCTTCTTGAGAGGTAAATGTACCCAGTGGGCAGTCTGTACATACACCAGCGTTTTCATACTTTCCAGCCTGACATCTAACATAACTCAATTGTAGACGATTTTCACTGAGAGAACCTCCACCTTGGATCAATTGAACAGCCAATAATGTACCATAAGATGCTGGGATAACACAAGTTACCTTACTATCTGGTGTGTTTGAATCATGTTTTACATCTTTACAATTTTCACCACCGATCAAAACAATTGCACCAAAAGAATTGAAATTTGAACCTGTAATTGTGATCAATTGACCACCATCTCTACTACAATCGTATGTATGATTTGAATTGAAACCTTGTGTACAACCTGAAATTGTATTTAAATGTGGTTGTTGATAAGATACATAATCTTTAGAATCACTTGGAATATCCCCATTGAAAATAACTACAGGAACATTGATACCAGCACCACTAGGTAAATCACATAATACTTGATTTGAGCTGACAATAGTTACATTTTCACATCTTGAGTTACCTACGCGAACAGATACACCAATATATGCAAAATATTGACCAGAAATTGTTAATCTTATTTGTTGCATAGTTGTTGAATCTTTTCCACTTGTGGCACAGCCCCACGTACGAATGTTATCAGATTGTGCACATCCTGAAATAGCACTTATGATTGGTGCAACAGGATAATTAAATTGATCTGAGCTCAAACTACTTGGGCTGTTTAGTGCATTGACAACAAATCTATATCCAACACCTGATCCTCTCATTGTGACACAACTGATGGTATTGTCAATTATGATTAAATCAACACAAGAGTATACAGATGAAGAATCAGTATAGTATAAAGAAATATATCGTAATGGTACAATTGATACATTAGTTACATTGAAATAGACACGTTGAGTTAACGTTACAGCTGTAAAATTACCTGATGCAATACCATTCATACTTCCACGTAAAGTACCAGGTATAATAACAGGACTTTGGAAAGACACTGTGAAAGGACCATCTTGAGATGATAGCTTGCTTTTACTGCCAGTTGATCTCATTACTTGAATAAATAATTTCAATCTCAAGTCTTTACCTACAATACCAGAAGGTAAAACGCATGAAAATACAGCATTGTTTGTTGCACAACTGCCACTTTGTAATTTAACATCAACGCATGAAAATGTCACGTCCTCGATTTCTGTTTGATTTGTTTGACCAAAATATTGAATATTAGGATAACTTGTTTTTACGATTGCTGCAATATCTGATGCTGATGCACACAATGAAGATGGAGTGTATGAAAATGTCATGGTGTTGTTTATTTTAGGATCTAAGCCACTAAGATTTTGTTGTGTTTGTATGACAGGTCCAACATAATTGAAACCTGAAATAGTTGCTTCTTGTGATGCAACAGAAACACTAACAATTTGATTAATTGGATCAGAGTTGGTGAATGGTGGTATTGTGCAAACAATCTTAGTATGTGTAATACTAGAAATTGTACAAGGATTGTCTGCAACATTAACTTTCACTTGCGATTGTGTGGATGTGGAGCCAAAATTGTTACCATTGATTGTTAAAATATCACCACCTAACAATGCACAACCACCAACACAAGAAGTAATGCTTGTAATAGTTGGTTTGTCATATTGAAACTGTTGAAGAGATGGATTTGTAGCTGTTTGTCCATTAATATTGATTTTAATTGGTAAATCAACACCAACGCCAACAGGTGTAGTAAGATATACTGTGGTATTACTTACAAATGAAAGTGTTGCAGCAAACATATCGATCAAACCACTTAATGTAGAGTTGACACCGAAATTTGTACCTTTGATTGTTAATTTTGTATTACCTGATGTTGGGCCATTCAATGGAGAAATTGATGTTATTGTAGGCGGATTGTACTTGAAAAATGTAGTGAATGTAGTTGATTGTGTACCAACTTGAACTTTGACAATATTTTGTGTACCATCTCCGATTGGAGACAAAACATAGATTGTGCTATCTGTCACATTATTTGAAGCAAATGCACAATTACGACCACCAATACTGACAACAGGTTTAATGATTGACCCTGTACCAAAATTAGACCCTTTAATTGTGATTACAGTTTGACCAGTTGTAGGTCCATTTAAAGGTGTAACAGATGATATGATAGGTGCAGCATATTGGATTGTAAACAAGGAATTTACTTGATTTGCGACAGAAATAGTGACATTAGCTATATCAACACCAGAAGGTGTATTAAATACCACTTTATTATGTGACCAGGATTGTGTAGTCAATACTGTACCATACATTGTAATAGTACCAATTATACCAAAGTTAACACCAAATATTGTAAGTGATGTTCCACCTACTGCAGGAATAGTTGCACCTGATGGAATAGAATATGATTGTATGGCTGGTGGTTGATAAGAAATGGAAGATAAAATACTTGAACTTGATGCTGTTCCCATGCTGACCTTTACTGTCACTTGTTTTGCTTGTCCAGCAGGGGATAAACAACTTAATGATGTTGCAGATATTGTGGAAATGATACAATTTGCAGTGCTTGTAACAGTTGGTGAAGTTAACATAAAAGTAAATGAGACAACACTAGCAAATTGATTGAATAATGCTACAGATGGACAGAAATTTTGACCTTTGATAGTAACAATTGTTCCACCAACTGTTGGGATAGAAATTGCAGTTGTGTTAGAAATACTTGGAGGTGCAAATGAATACAATATACTGTTAGCAGATGGTTGATTACCAACTGTTACACTAACAGTATTAGCACTACAACCAGCAGGAACAGTGAAAGTAATTGTACTTTGAGTTTGTGATGATGGCATTACAGTTTGACCGTTGAATGTGATTATAGATGACAAACCAAAATTAGTACCTGATAATGTTGTTGTACATCCACCAATTGTTTGACATGATTGTGCAGAAAATGATGCTAAATTTGCTTTGGCATATGAATAAGCATTAGATAATGATGATGTTTGTCCACCAGTTGTTACACTGACAACATTACCCATACCTTGACCAACACTTGTAGTACATTGTATTTGTGTATTGGCTGCATTTACAACAACAGATGTACATGGATATGTTGATATTGAGACTGTACTTCCAGAACCCAAATTACTGCCTGAAATTGTGATAACAGAGCCACCTGTTGTCGCAGATGCAGGACCTGTAACTGAGCTTATAGTTGGAGCAGAGTAAGTTAAAACAGTAGAAGATTGACTTATTTGTCCAGCAGCAGTAACTTGAATAGTAAATGAGCCACTACCACCTGAAGTAATCGTACATTGTATTTGACTATGTGCAACAGTAACTTGACAAACGAAGCTTGCAGGTGCAACACCAATAACAGATTTAGCAGAAGCTGATACAGTAGTTCCAACAGGACCAAAATTTAAACCAGTAATTGTTAAAACAGATGATCCTGCAGTCAATAAACCTGTTGCAGGTGATACAGATGAGATGTAAGGTTGATCATAATTGAATTTAGCTAATGGATTTGTGTTATCACTTGTTCCATATGCATTAGTAACAGTAATGGCTCCAACACCACTACCAACAGGAAGTTTACAAATAATTTGTGTATCTGAAACACTTGTTGTTGGACAATTTGTTGTACCGATTGCAACAGTTGCAAGAGCAGAAAAGAATTGGCCTGTAAGTGTTATGTATATTGATGAACCTAAAGCGTTAACGCCTGATGTAGAATAAATAATAGATGAACTTGCAGTGTAAGCGAATGTTTGAATTGTAGGTTTAGGTGAAACTGATAAAATCATAGGCGGTGATGATTGAGTAGATTCTAAATAATAAATGTCTGATGCACTATTAACATAATTGTTGACTGTATTCAAACATTGAGTACTTGTGCCTAAGTTCATTGTAATATTGGATGAAAGTACTGATGGCTGAACAATGGAGTAACGATAATCGAATTGACCACCCAAATTATCACATCTGTTCCATTGATTAATTTGACCACCACAGTCTCTAGGAAATCCGATTCCTGGGTCATCGTAATTACAATATGTCCATCCATTGACATCATTGATTAAATCTGCTAATGTAGAATATAATTTGAAATCTTGATTTAAGATATTGTTGGTACTGACCCAGTTACAAAACAATGAGTATATAGATAATGTTGCTGGAATCGGCGTTAATCGTTTATAAAAGATTTCTTTATAACCAGAAACACAGCTAGAACATTCACGCTTAAATATATTTGTTGTAGCAAATAATTGATTAGCTGTATTAGCACCTTTATTTAATACACCGTATGCACCATTTGATAATACTGGTGTCACTGTAGATGCAGCACTTTTCAAAACACCAGACAATGTAGCAAATACTTTGGTGTATTTGACATTCAATGGGAATGCAATAGCAACAGAAGTACCTGGATTAAGAACCAAATTAGTTACTGTTTGTACTGCATCAGGTGTTGATGAAGTTGACAACTGTCTATAATATACCAATGAGCCCTTGAATGAAAATAAGTTTGTATTACCAAGGTCGGAATATTGACCATTTGAAAATACTAATAAACCTGAATTAGCTGCATATGGATAACCAGAATATTGTTGTAAATATGGTGAGGCAGTTTGGAAATAAAAATTAAATTGTGTAGGTGTTGTCTGTGATGGATCCAAAGGTAATAATCCAGCATTATTCTTTGCTTTAGTATAACCACAAATACCAAACATAGTAAATCCTGGTACAGGACAGAAACTTGCACCAGTAGAAGCTGTACCTGATGCACAATATTTGCATGAAGTACTTCCTAAGATATCTGAATAAGTATTGACAGGACAACTTTGGCAAGAAGATACACCAGTTTGTGCATTGTAGGAACCAGCAGAGCATAAACTTGGTGCACTTGATCCAGCAGTACAGAATGCACCAGTTGCACATGGTAAACATGAAGTTTGTGATGTTAAAGAATTGTACGTTCCAGATGGACATAAATTACATTGTGTTGCACCTGTTATTGTATTGTAGCTACCTGTTGGGCATCCTTGGCATGATGAAACAGAAGTACCACCTGATATCAATGAATATGAGCCAGTTGGGCAATTTGTACATGAGGTTGAACCAGCAGTTAAAGTATATGTACCTGCTGAACATTGTGTACATGTGGAAGCAGAAGTTGAAGCAACATAGCTACCAAGAGGACACGAAGTACAACTACTGGAACCTGATACTGAATAGGAGCCAGAACTACATGTTACACATGTTGTAGAAGCAGAAATAGTTGTGTATGAACCTGCTGCACATGAATTACAAACACTAGAACCTGTAGCTGCAGCAAATGTACCAGGTGAACAAGAAGAACATACAGATGCTGCTGTAACACCGGTAAAGTATCCTGCAGCACAATTAACACAAGCAGATAAACCAGGAGCACTTGAATATTGTCCGATAGCACAATTTGAGCATGAAGTGGAAGCAGTTGTAGATGCATATGTACCTACACCACATATTTGACAACTTGATACACCAGTAGCAGATGAAGCATAGCCTTGTGTACAATCTTTACAAAAACTTGCACCTGCTACATCATTGAATTTACCAGCAACACATGAAGCACAAGCTGTGTTGCCTAGAGTATTAGTATATGCACCTAAAGGACATTTTGTACAAGTTGAAGATCCGATAGATGAAGCATATGTACCAACAGCACAGTTGCTACATACACTTAAACCAGCAGATGCAGTAAAAGTACCAGTGATACATGATTTACATACAGTACTGCCTATTGTATTTGTGTATGTACCTGCTGTACAAGAAGTACATGATCCCATACCAGCGGAAGCTGTATAAGTACCTGTTGGACATGATGTACACGAACCAGATGCAGAAGTAGAATATTGACCAGCAGAACATGCACTACAAGTTGTAGCACCACTAGTAGAATAATAACCAGCAGCACAAGCTGTACATGCAGTTGCTCCTGAACCACTAGTGTATCCAGCAGGACAGTTTAAGCATGTTCCTGATGATAAGTATTTGCCTGCTGTGCATGTGACACAAGTTGTAGATCCAGCTGGAGCATTGCTTCCTGCAGGGCATTGGATACATGAACCTCCAGCAACTGAATATGAGTTTGCAGGACAGATTGAGCATCCAGTTGAACACCCACCACTACTATATCCTGCTGGGCAATATGCACATACACTTAAACCTTGACCGAGAGAATCATATGAAGAATATGTACCAGCTGGACAACAGTAGCAGTTACAATCGTCATATTTGTAATAACCAGCACTACACATACCACAACCACCACCTTGAGAGTAGCAGTGACATGCAAATGTGGTTTGTAGCAACAAGATAAATGTTAAACATCCAAACAAGAGTAATTTGTTTGGCATTGTGATTGTGTATTATATTCAATAAATCAAACTAGTTGGTACTAATCAGATTATATGAAT
>Ga0256305_1000200_pt1 | contig 10207 bp, 12 predicted proteins | sample ColtaT_24_FD_189997 | JGI IMG/M metagenome (GOLD analysis project Ga0256305, IMG submission 189997) | Metatranscriptome of freshwater microbial communities from Columbia River, Oregon, United States - Colum_Yuk_RepB_8d (Metagenome... | ecosystem: Environmental > Aquatic > Freshwater > River... | reverse complement strand
TGAAAATTAGCAGAAATAAAAGAAAAAATAAAAAACGCATTATTTATAAAACGGTGATATCATGAGATACACAATTACACCTGTTACAGCTACGTATAACCAAATCGGAAAAGCAAAACGCGTCCACTTTTTGTGTTTATCAAATTTACCTTCCCATGCAAAAAGGTAGGTAAAAAGTACCAAAGGAATTACAGCTACACTTAAAAAAATATGAGAAATCAAAATGGAATAATACAGAATATTATATTCTCCCTCGTAACGGGTAGAATCAGATGTCATATGATATGCCACATAGCATAATAAAAAAAGTAAGGATAGAACTAAACAAATTTGAATCAATCGTTGATGCAAATTCATGTTTTTATTCTTTATAGCAATCAGTGCTCCCATCAAAAGAACCGCCGTTAATCCATTGATTCCTGCATAAAACGGAGGGAGAAATGAAAAATCTACACCCTCAACTTTTATCCCAAATAAGGCTGCTACCGCTAAAGGAATAACAATCGAAACAGCAATAATTAACTTTCGAAACTTAGCTACTTGAGTTTCATCTTTTAATGCGGTATTCATCATTTAATAATTTTAAAATTTCTGTTTTCAATCTTTTGTACTCTCCCTCATCCGCTTTACCATTCTCGTTTGTCATTTGATAAACTCCGCGAACGTGACCCTCCTTATCAACTAAAGTAAATGAACCAGAATGAGCATATCCTCCTTCTGCCTCATCATTTTTACCTGCAAAGGTTAAGAAACTTTTTATACCAAGTATATGTGTTTCGGCTTCATCTCCCGTAAGGAATGTCCAATTTTTTGAGGTTATTCCTGCATCAGTTCGGTATTTTTTAAGAACACTTGGCTTATCATGCTCAGGATTAATCGTAAATGAAAGAAATTGGATATCATTTTGATAAGATGCCAACTCCTGATTCAATTTTTTCATTTTGGAATTCATGATTGGACAAATCGTTGGGCAAGTGGCAAAAAAGAACTCAGCAATCCAAATTTTATTTTTGAAATCCTTATTCGACCTCCAAGTTGAATCTTCATCTAAAAATTTAAAAACAGGTATTTTATGGAAAATTGTATCGACTGTTTTCTCTCCATTAACGGTTGTATATTCCAAATCGTAATTTCCTAAGATTGGAAGGACACGCTTTTTACTCGTTTCCTCCTGACAAGAAAATAAACTAATAAGTAAAGTAATACAAACAATTAAAAACCGCATAAAACTCTAAACACGAAACAATTAATTTTGTTTGACATCTTTGTCATATTGCTTTTGAAGCAATGCCAAATGTTCTTTCATTCTACGGACCATCCCTTCTTGATTACCGCGTAATGCCATCCTAAGATGATTGTTTTTGTCCAATAGAAGAAGAATTTCTTGAAAATACTCTCCGCCAAAATATTGATTTCCTTTTTCGAGTAGAGACTTTCCATTGTTCGAAAAATCATATAATTTTCGAGCATCCCCATTGGCTAAAATCCATAATTCTGGATCATATCCTTCTACATTTTCCTTAAGCATAGCTTCGGTCAATTTAAGATCAGTTACTGGATTACCTTTACCATCTGTAACGAAGGAAATTAATTTTACTTGCTTCAACTTCTTCGATTTGTTTTTGCGAATGTGCTGATATAAAATTTGATTTAAATGCCAGAAAGAAACGGAGCATGTATCGGGACAGGATTCTTGAATAGTGCTAACTAGAACAATTGTATTTTCAAACTCTTTAAAAGTTCTTTTTTTTCCGTTTACATCCAAAAAAGAATATGGAGCCGCAGCTCCATAGTCATCAAGTTCTTTAAAGTTATGATTACAACCTCTAGTTCCAATAAATATAAGTAACAACGCTGGACCAAAAACTAGAATTAACGCAAATAAAGATTTAAAACTCGTCTTTCTGGTCTTTTCGCTCATTTTAATTAAAATGCATTGAGTTGAAGTGCATCACTTACAGCAAGAGCCTCCCAAAGTGCAATAAAAATTAAATAGAGAACAAAAATGAAGTAAGGTATTAAAATAATATTTCGTAATGTCTTTTTTTCATCACCTAAATGCATAAAGACCATAACGATATATCCTGCTTTAAACAATGTCATAATAATAAAAGACCACTTCACCATTGGCCAAATATCGGAGCTTTGTTTGATGTATGCTCCCATCAATACTTCAACAACGGTAATTGCTGTTAAAAGTGCTGTTACAAACCAAATTTTCTTTCTGATTTTCTTGCCTTGTTCCTCATCATGATGACCATGCAACGAGTATTCAATAACATCATCTCTTTCCATATCGTTCGAATTAAAAGATTAAACTAAATAAAAGAAGGTAAATACAAATACCCAAACTAAATCTACAAAGTGCCAATAAAGTCCAGTTTTCTCAACCATTTCATAATGACCTCTTTTGTGGTAAATTCCCATCATCACACCAATCAATATAATAATATTAATTACAACTCCAGAGAAAACGTGAAATCCGTGGAATCCTGTAATGAAGAAGAAGAATTGTGCATATTGTTGGGGACCATATTCATTTTGTTCCAAATTAGCTCCATAAATAACTCGATTGTTTTGTCCACTATACAAAGAAGCGTAATACATTTCCTCTGCTTTCTTACCTTCTATTTTAGAACCAACTTTATTAATTTTTCCTTTTTTCTTAATGATTAATTCCATATGTTCATCTGCCGCTTTATTAACTTTAGCAATTGAACCATCATGAAGCTTTATCATTCCATCTTTCAAATTTCCTTTTTCAGCTGCATGCTGAAATTCATGCATTAAATCTGTTTTAATTACATCCCCTTTCTTGTGGTGATGCCCAGGCGTAACAACTGTAAAGTTTTGAATCTCACCAAAGTGACCTCGAACTATGGCTTGAGAACCATCTGCTAATTCAATTTTACCGAATTCAGAACCATGAATAAAATGATACCATTCCCATGCCTGAGATCCAACGAAGAAAAATCCACCAATAATGGTTGCTATCATCCATTTAACCACACCATTTTTATCCATTCGATGTCCAGCTTCCACAGCCAAAACCATTGTAACAGATGAAACGATAAGAATAAAAGTCATCAAAGCAACATAAAGAAGCGGATAACCATGCCCCAAAAAAGGTAGCGAATTGAATGTTTCCTCACCAATTGGCCATGCCTCTAGTGTAGCATGACGAGTTGAACCATAAGCAATTAATAAGCCTCCAAAGGTTAATGCATCAGAAACCAAAAAGAACCACATCATTAATTTTCCATAGCTCGTTTGGAAAGGTGATTCTTTACCTCCCCAAAGTGTAGAATTATCTACTTGTGCTGAATGACCTGCCATAATAGAATAAATTTTTTTGCAAGTTTAATGAATAAAAAGCAAAAATAACAACAAATACCCCCAAAGAATACCTAAAAAATGCCAGAAAATTGCACCCAGCCTTAGACTAAGAACATCTCCATTGTCATATACTCCTGAAAATGAGTTTATTGTCATTTTTATTAAATAAATCAAAGTTACCAAAATATGTAAGAGATGAACAAATGTCAAAATATACAAATATGAAGAAGCCGCATCCGCAGTTTCTAGTGCTTTTACTTGTAAATATTTTGAAAGCTTTTTTCCTTCAAAATAAAGATTTCGATTTTTATATTCCAGTTCTTTCCCTTTGAAATATAGTTTAAAATCTTTTCCATACTGCCCACGAACAAAAAAGTCTACCCGTCGATCGATTATATTTCTTGCCAACTGCGAAAGTCTTAGTTGATCTACATATTTCAATTCTGTAGAATCTTCAAACACCAATTTATTATTCAATATTGAAACAGGAGAATCATTGTAAAACAATTCAAAATCAGGATTTTTGGTCGCCTTGAAAAGTTTGGATGGAGAAACTGTCTGAAATTGCTCCATGAAAGAGGTCAATTTCACATAATTTGCTTCAGATAATACTTTTCCTTTCCATAAGTAATTAGCTCCATCCACCTCCAGAAATTCTCCTTGAAATTTTACCGTATAATAATGATCATATCGACCATCCACTACCATGACATGATTATTAACTGCATGAACTCCATTATCCGTTAATTCTCCATATCCTTTGAACTGAAAAAATACAAATGCAATTCCTGAAATAAGTGTTGCCAACATAAAAATGCGCAAACCTGATTTGTTTCCTGCTTTCGCTTTTCGAATTGCAATTTCCATCAATATACTACTTAAGGCAATCACAGCGGTACTTAACCAAAAATAAACTGGTAAAGGATATTTCAGCCAAAATGAATCTCCCATGGAAACAATGTAGGCAGAAGTGAATCCGGCAAATAACATTATAACACTAAAAATCCCTACATAAACGAGGTTTTTCTTCATTTTCACCCGAACTACCGGATCGAGTTCTTTGCTGTAATCTGGTCTCATATTCGCTATATTTAGTTAGGTATTAAAGGTTCAATTCGATTAAAAACATAAACAAACTGAATAATCGGTAAATAAACAAACGAGGCGAACATAAGTTTACGAGCATCTTTGTCTTCACATGATAAATAAAGTTTGTAAGAATAGACAAAAAACATAATTCCCAATACGGAAGCTAAAACCATTGTAATATTACCGCACCAACCCATAAGCCAAGGTATTAAACTAAATGGAATTAAAGCCAAAGAATAAACCATTACCAGAAAAGCCGAAAACTTTGATTTTCCTGACTTAGATGGCAGTAAATAAAAACCCGCACGCTGATAATCCTCATGTAATATCCAAGCAATTGCCCAAAAATGAGGGAACTGCCACGTAAATTGAACAAAAAACAAAACACCAGGAAGTAAACCAAACTCATTTGTTGCAGCAATCGCCCCCAGAAATGGTGGGATCGCCCCGGGAAAAGCTCCTACTAAAACAGCCCAAGGAGATTTTTGCTTCATCGGAGTATAAATAAAAACATAGGATGCAAATGCAAAAACACCAAGCAATGCTGATTTTAAATTAATTAGATATAAAAGTCCCGTTCCTACAATTAGACTTAAAACAACGACCCAGTACGCTTCATTTGTCGTCATCAAACCTTGTGGCAGAGGACGTTTATTGGTACGATTCATCAATTTATCAAGATTCTGCTCCCAAATTTGATTAGCTCCATTAGATGCTGCAGTTACTAAAATCCCTCCGATGATGAGAAAAGTCAATTCTCTGATTGAAGTACCACCAGCAAAGAGATATCCAGAAATAGCAGAGAGAATTACCAATGCTGATAATCTGAATTTGGTAAAAACCAGATACGTTTTAAATTTACTTTGCCGAATAACAGTTAGGTCCTCCATTTCAGAATACAAATTTAATCATTCTGTACGGGAAGAAAGATAAATTTTAAAATGATTTGAATAAATTCTTATCAATAATCAAAAAGTTCTTGTAATTTCTCCTTGACTTTCTTTTCATTTGTTAATAGCTCGGTTTCAAGTCCAGAATTCAATGGAATTGCTGGCGTATCAACAGAACCTACAATAAATATAGGCGCGTCCAAATATTCGAAATTGTCTCGTTGAATTCTACCTGCTAAACCTAATGTAAACGTTGCTTCTATAGATTCCTCTGTCACCAATAATACTTTGTTATGTTTGCGAACAGAATTATTAATCATTTCAAAATCAAGGGGATTCAAAGTTCTTAAATCCAATATTTCCACACGGCCTTCAAAATGCTCAGAAGCTGATTTTGACCAATAGACCCCTCTTCCGTAGGTAATAACACAACAACTCTTACCATTTTTTATATTTTCAGTTGAAGCTTCTTGAACAATCCTACCTTTGCCAAGAGGAATAATATAATCTTCATCTGGTTCAATGGACATTGCACCCTCCGTTCCTTGAACTTTAGACCAGTACAAACCTTTGTGTTCTAACATCACTACAGGATTCGGATCGTAAAATGCTGCTTTAATCAATCCTTTCAAATCCGCGCCAGTTGATGGATACACTACTTTAATTCCTCTTATATTCGTTAATACGGATTCGACACTTGAAGAATGATAGGGACCTCCAGATCCGTATGCTCCAATAGGAACGCGAATCAGACAACTTACAGGCCATTTGCCATTGGATAAATAATAAGATCTTGAAACTTCCGTAAATAATTGATTCAATCCAGGCCAAATATAATCTGCAAACTGAACTTCAACGATAGGCTTCAATCCGGTAGCCGACATTCCGACGGTTGAACCAATGATAAACGCTTCTTGAATAGGAGTATTGAACACCCGATTATCACCAAATGTTTGAGCTAAGGTAGCAGCTTCACGAAAAACACCGCCTAATCTTCCGCCAACATCTTGACCATACAACAATGCCTCTGGATGTTTTTGCATGATTTCACGCATCGCAAACAAAGCAGAATCAACCATCACTGTTTTCTTCTTTCCTTTTGGCTCTCTTTCTCCCTTTTCTTCAGTAATCAAAGTTGGCGCAAAGATAAAGTCAGTAATACTTTTAGGATCCGGATCTTCTGCATTAATTGCCTGTTCATAAGCTGCATCTACTAATTTTCGAATTTCAGATTCCTTTAGAATAATATCTGCCTCTCCAGAACCATTTTTCCTTAATAGCTCTTTCATTTTTGGATAAGGGTCCTGAGTTGCAGCTTCATCCAAATCATCACGATACCATTCTTTTCTAACTCCTGAAGTATGATGACCCAATAGTGGAACCTTGGCATGAACAACAAATGGCCTCCGTTCTTTACGAATCGTTGCCAATACTTCAGCTAAAACTTGATAGGATTCCTGAAAATCGCTTCCATCTATCGAACGCACTTCAATACCTTTAAATGCTGCTGCATATTCGGCCATATTTTGAGATCTCGTTTCCTTGGCATTTGCAGAAATATCCCAATCGTTATCTTGAACCAAATATAGAATCGGGAATTGTCGTAAGGAAGCCATTTGCAAAGCTTCAGAAACTTCACCCTCGGTACATGATGCGTCTCCCAATGAACAAACTACGACAGGATTATTCCCGGAAAAATCATCTGAAATCCCTTGTTTTTCCTTATATTGAATTCCCATAGCCACTCCGGTAGTCGGAATTGCTTGCATACCAGTTGCGGAAGATTGATGAATTATTTTTGGCATATCCCCTCTATTTAGAGAAGGATGAGAATAATAGGTCCTGCCGCCGGAAAATGGATCATCTTTCTTAGCGAAAACCTGCAACATTAAATCATAAGGACTCAATCCAATGCCTAGTAGAATACTATCGTCTCGGTAATATGGAGAAACCCAATCTTGTGGATTTAATTGCAAAGCAAGAGCTAACTGAATAGCCTCATGTCCCCGAGAAGTCGCATGCACATATTTTGAAGTTATTTCCTTGTTAGCCTCATACTTCTCTGCCATCGTTTTGGCCGTACACATTAATTCAAATGCCTTCAATAAAAGATCTTTCGAAAGCAAAATTGATTCTGATTGCACTTGCGTTTGAATTATTTTTAAAATTTAGAAAGCAAATATAAACGATTAAAAGAAGATTTCTATCAATTCTAATAAACCATCTCAATGGATATTTCTGTATTTTGACTTACTTTAAACGAACAATCCGAAAAATCAGGAGCTGAAAGAAATGGTCTAAAATCATTTGAAAAAGCATATGCCTCAGTTGGAACACCTAGTAAATTTGTATTACATTCATTATCATTATTTTCATCATGGTATGTTGCAATTGCATATTCTCCTGCTGGCAAATCCTTGAATTCATAAATTATCTCCGAAACTTTTGAATCTATCCTAACCATTTTATATGTTTTTCCAACTTCAGGAAATACATTCGCATCATTGTATATTGAAAGCTCAATTTGACCATTTGCATTCTGGATACCATGAACCTTTACCTTCAAATTATATTGTGAAAATGCACTAGCTACATTAAACATAGCCAATGTGAGGATGAAAAAAGTTATTAATTTCATTTTTCGGATGATTTAAATGTAGTTCCTAATAATTTATCCCAAATTAAAAATGTAGACGCATAATTACCATTTAACTTTGAATGATGTAGATCATGATGTTCTGTTTTACTCAAAAAAGGAAAAGTACTTAACCCAGGTAATTTCAAATCAGAATGTATTTGTATTTCATGAAGATTTCTTAATAGACCAAAAATCCAGAATGCATAAAGATTAACCTTCATGAAAATTAAAATCAATGCGAATCCAAAAACTACTCCTAACGTTCCCAACATCCACTCCAATGGATGGGCATATAAATATTCCAATGGAAAAGGCTTGGTAGCACGATGATGAATCGAATGAATTTTTTTTAGCAGAAACTTATTTTCATGAAGGTAGCGATGATAAAAATAAAAAAACAAATCATCAACCAAAAAAGCTACCAAAACCTGACCGAGAACAATGTACCAAACAAATCCTGAGGTATCTATAAAATCAAAAAGAAAATATGCTCCACTTCCTGAAAAAGCCAAAAGGGTTACGAAATTGAATAGGAACAGTGGCATACGACTTTTAAATATCCCAGCTTTGTAGTCTTGTTTTTGAATTCGAAAAGCTTGAAAAATGGATGTTTTCAATACTACTAAGCTGTATATTAGACCAAACAGATTGGAAAAAACCAAAATTAATACTGTTCCGATTGCTACCTTTTCAGCTGTCATGAGCGTAAAGCGAAGAGATTAAACATTGCCGTAGATTCCAACCCTGATTCACTCTCGGCATGAAGTCTTGTAAAACCCTTTTCAGTCAATAACTCTTTTACTTTTTGAAGACGTCCATTTGTATCATGCACCTCAATTACAAGAGATTTTATTTTTGGCCAATCCGTATCTGAAATACCCTGAAGAGCGCTCCATTCTGCTCCCTCACAATCAATTTTAAGAAGGTCAATACGATCCAACTTTTGTTCATCTATAAAACTGGATAATGTTCTTAATGAACATTTAACTTGTTTTCTACCTTTCACGAGTTGTTTTGCAATAATGCCCGAAAAAATAGTTGGAATCCACTTCATCCATTTCATATTATCCGGAGGGTTACGCATCGTTCCTTTCACAGCATTTTGAAATGCTTTAGGGTCAATATCCCATTGCTCAGGATGAAGAGTTGATAAAGCAGGTGTATTGGGGAAATAAGTAAATTCAGCTACCGAATCCTCATTGGAAATACCATATTTACAAACCGTTATCTGATTGCGTCCGATTAAAGTTGCATTTTGTTCTAAGGTTTCAGCGATTTCAGGAATTGGTTCAAAACAAAACACTTTTACATTTTTACCCTTTTGAGCTGCACGAACTCCAAAAACTCCAATATTTGCTCCTACGTCTAAAACAACGTCTCCATCATTTATCGTGATTCCATTTGTTAAATATCCTTCAACATGATGGTCTAACATTCGAGCCTCAGGCGCCCTTAGCGCAAAAACTGGAGTTCCATCTACTAATTTTATCTTTTTCATGATTCAATGCTAAAGATAAAAAAAATTAAGTAGGATTCAATGCACCTAAAAATATATTTTTACTGTTTTTTTGAAGGATTATCAAGAAGGAAACGAACGGCTCTTTCAGCATTTATAAATCCTGAAGAAATGGAAAGGTCACTCATTTTACCTTTTGCTTTATTCCCGGTCATTCCTGGAATTCTAATGTTTTTATTGGTTTTCGAAACTGTTTTCATAAGAACATTTCGAACCTCCTCTGCTGATAATTCGGGAAAATAACCTCGGATAATTGCAGCTACTCCAGCTGCCGCAGGAGAAGCCATACTTGTCCCTGAAGCATCTTCATATTTTGAATCTGGTACTGTTGAATATATATCTACACCTGGGGCAAATAAATCAACTGTTTTCGAACCATAATTCGAAAAATCAGCGACTAACTTTTTTCCTTTTTTAGAAACACTGCTGGCCCCTACTTCCAACCAATTGGTTGCAAAGGAACCATCACTCGATATTCCAGCTCTTGTTGGATAAGAATCTTCTATGTTTTTGTTTTTTGCATCATTACCAGCTGCATGAACAAAGAGAACATCTTTACTTTTCGCATAAATTATTGCTTTATCTAATATTTCCTTCGATGGCGTGTAATATTTTCCAAAGGACATGTTAATTATTTTTGCTCCATTATCCACTGCATAATAAATTGCATTCGCAATGTCTTTGTCTCGTTCATCTCCATTTGGCACAGCTCTTAAAACCATAATTTTGGCGTTTTTT
>Ga0256305_1000196_pt1 | contig 10302 bp, 7 predicted proteins | sample ColtaT_24_FD_189997 | JGI IMG/M metagenome (GOLD analysis project Ga0256305, IMG submission 189997) | Metatranscriptome of freshwater microbial communities from Columbia River, Oregon, United States - Colum_Yuk_RepB_8d (Metagenome... | ecosystem: Environmental > Aquatic > Freshwater > River... | reverse complement strand
GTTGATTAGTCGGCTAAAAAACATTGAAATTGAAGAAAATATCTATAAATCAGATGCTTAGAAATATTTATCATTGGAGCCACGGTTTAATGGCAATTGCTTTTTTAACCGTAATTTCATTCACTAATGCTCAGGATGCAAATTCCCCAAAACCCAAAGTAGACGGTGCTGGATTATTTAAAGCTAAATGTGCAAGTTGTCACCAGCCGCACAAAGACGGTACAGGTCCTAAACTATTCAAAGTAAGAGACAAATGGGCTGCTGGTGGCGCAAAAGAAGGTTCTATTTACACGTGGGTGAACAATTGGCAAAATGCAGCTGCTGCTGATCCTTATGCTGCACAAGTTTCTGCTTCGAAACCAACCGCCATGTCTGTTTTTCCTGAGTTAAAAAAGGAAGATATAGATGGTATTCTAGATTATGTTGATGCTCAACCAGAACCGGGCGCTGCTGCGCCAGGAGGTGCGAATCCTAACGATCCAAGAGAAGAGGTTCCAACCGAGGAAGGTGGAAATAGTTGGACTTGGATTATTTTAGGAATCATTTTCATAACAGTTATTTTAGCCGTAGGTGGAGTTAGAAGACAATTAAATAATGCAGTACGTGAAAGTGAAGGGTTAGAGGTTAAGGATCATGAAACTTATCTTTCAGAATTAAAAACAATTGCTTGGAAATACAGACTTCAAGTTGGTTTAGCCACATTGGTTGTGGTGATTTCCATGATAGTGATGGTTTTCCAAAGTTTGTTTTCCATTGGTGTAACGGAAGCTTATCAACCATCCCAACCTATCAAGTTTCCTCACAGTGTTCACGCTGGAGTTAATGGGATTGATTGTAAATATTGTCATAGCTCGGTAACTAAATCGAAATCGGCAGGTATTCCTTCCGTTAATGTTTGTATGAATTGTCACAAACAAATAAACGGTGAGGGTAAACCATTTGCAGCAGAGATTCAAAAAATATATGAAGCAGCTGGTTATGAAAACGGCGAATATAAGAAAGCATCTAAACCTATTGTTTGGAACAAAGTTCATGTACTTCCTGATCACGTATATTTTAATCACTCTCAGCATGTTGTTGTTGGTGGTATTGATTGTAAGCAATGTCATGGTGATATGACAAAAATGAAAGAAAATGCTAAAGTTCAACCTGTATCTGAATTAAATAAAATCGAAGGCAATATCAAATTGAGTAAGGCGACTTTAACGATGGGTTGGTGTATTGAATGTCATGATAAGAAAGAAATATCCAAAGGACCTCTTTCTGACAAAAAAGATGGATACTACAATGAAATTCACAAACGACTTTTGAACAACGACAAGTCTTTGTATAAAAAATATTTGAAAGATAATAAAGTAACTGTAAGTGAATTAGGTGGATGGGAGTGTGCTAAATGCCACTATTAATTTAATAAAAAGCGTCCTTTAAATAAAGAATGATGATGACAAGAAAATATTGGAAAGGTTTAGAAGAGCTTAAAGAAACTCCGGAATTCTTAAAATCTAAAGAGCAAGAATTCCCATCTGAAATGTCTGTTGAAGAATTTCTTTCAGATGATTCATTGGCTGAAAAGTCTACGGCTCGTCGAGATTTCTTAAAATTTTTAGGTTTTTCGGTAGCAGCAGCTACGGTTGCCGCTTGTGAGGCTCCGGTTACTAAAGCAGTGCCATATGTGAATAAGCCTGAGAATGTTACTCCGGGAATGCCAACTTGGTATGCTTCTACATATTATGATGGGAATTCTTACGCAAGTATTCTAGTAAAAACGAGAGAAGGTCGTCCTATTTTCATCAAGGGTAATAAGGATTTTGGTATAACAAATGGCGGTACTAATCCACAAATTATTGCCTCTGTTTTAGGGCTATATGATAGTGCTCGTTTGCAGAGTCCACAAATGGCTAAATCGACTAAGACGTGGTCAGATGTTGACGCTGAGATTTCAAAAGCGTTAACTACTTCGGCTAAAACGGTTTTATTAACTGGAACAGTCATAAGCCCTTCTGTTAAAAAAGCAATTTCCGAATTGTCTGCGAAACTAGGAGAAGGAAAATTCGAACATGTTCAGTATGATGCAGTATCATACCGTGCTATAAGACTTGCTAATCAAGACAATTTTGGACAAGCGATTATTCCAACTTATGATTTTAGTAAAGCCAAAACAGTTGTGTCTGTTGGTGCAGATTTTCTTGGGTCGTGGTTAATGTCCAATTTGTATCAGTCTCAATATGGAATTACTCGAAATCCGGACAATAATTGGATGTCGAAACATTTTCAGTTCGAGTCGCTCATGTCAATATCAGGAACAAATGCAGATTATCGAGGTATGGTTAAACCATCCGAGGAAGCAAACGTTCTTGCATACCTAATAAAAGGATTGGGTGGTTCAGTTTCTCAATCAAGTGATTTACCAAAACAAGCGAAGGATGTAGCTGACAAAGCTTTAGCTGCTTTGAAGGTTTCTAAAGGAGAATCGCTAGTTGTTTCAGGTTCCAATAATAAATCGATTCAATTGTTAACCAATAAATTAAATAATTTATTAGGTTCATACGGAGTTACTATTGATTTAACAAAACCGGTTCATTTATTTGATGGGGATGATTCTAAAGTTTCTACATTAGTTAAAAACGTAATTGCAGGACAGGGGCCAGATACATTAATTGTTGCTGGTGTTAATCCAGTATATTCTCTTCCAAATGGAAAGCAATTTGGTGAGGCTATTTCAAAATTGAAAAATACCGTTTGTGTTTCGACTCATATGGATGAAACAGCGTCTAAATGTAAAATTGTATGTGCTGAAAGTCATGGGCTGGAAAGTTGGTCTGATTACAATCCAGTTGGATCTCACTATGCTCTGGCACAACCAACTATTCGTCCATTGTTTAACACTTCTTCATTATTGGAGAATTTACTAGTTTGGACAGGTGTTTCAAAAAGATCAGGAAAAAATTCCACAGTAGCTCACGATTATATTCAAGAGACATGGAAATCAGCTATTTTGAAGGAAGGTGATGAAAAAGAGTCAAATTTCTTCAATAGTTGGAATATGGCAGTTCATAACAGCTGTTTTGATTCAGCTTCTGCAGTTGTAATTGCTTCTCCGAAAAATAATGAAGACAAAAAAGATGCTTCTGAAAATCCTAATCAAGTAGAAAAAACAGATGTAAAAACTACAGAAGTGAAAACCTCTGGTTCTACTTCTTTCAAGGATGTTACAATTCCAGCTTTACCAAAAGTAAATGGTTTAGAGGTTGTTTTATATCAGAAAAATGGAATTGGAGTTGGTGCTCAAGCAAATAATCCATGGCTTCAGGAATTACCAGATGCAGTTACTAAAGTAACTTGGGATAATTACATCACTATGAATCCTTCTGAGATGGATCAGAATGGTTATGATTTTGCTAAAACATATGATCAAGAAAATGGCTTGTCACTAGCGAAATTGACAGTGAATGGAACATCAGTAACATTGCCTGTTTACCCATTGCCAGGCCAAGCTATTGGAACAATTGGTGTTGCACTTGGATATGGTAGAGGTGCAAATGGAGAAAAAATTGGTAAAGCAGCATTTCAGACCAAAGAATATGGAGGTCATGTAACAGATGAAAAAGGTAACCCTAAACCGATTGGAGCAAATGCTTTTGCACTCGTTTCGGTAGTTGATGGTTTGATGTCCTACAATGCAGTAGCTGAAGGAAAATTACAATCAACTGGTGAAAAGTATATTATTGCCGCTACCCAGATTCATCATACTGTGATGGGTCGTTATTCGATTGTTCGAGAAACTACATTAGATATATATAAGTCAAAATCGAAAGAAGCTTATAATCCGGCACATACATTACAGAAATTAGATGAGCATGGCAATCATGTTGAAAGACCTGTTAGTGAATTTGATTTATGGGATGAGCATCCTGTAGAGCATATTGGACATAGATGGGGTATGACTGTTGATTTATCATCTTGTATTGGATGTGGATCTTGTCTTGTTGCCTGTCAATCTGAAAATAACGTACCAGTAGTTGGTAAAGATGAGGTTCGAAGAGGACGTGAAATGCATTGGTTAAGAATTGATCGATATTTTGCATCTGACGAGGAGGCTGCTGTTGGAACTAAAAAAGATGATGACAATTTCAATTACGATAAGGCTGAAACAGCTTCATTAAATCCTAAAGTGGTTCACATGCCTATGATGTGTCACCATTGTAACCATGCTCCTTGTGAAACAGTTTGTCCAGTTGCGGCAACTACTCACAGTAATGAGGGATTAAATCAAATGGCATATAACAGATGTATAGGTACAAGATATTGTGCAAACAACTGTCCATACAAGGTTAGAAGATTTAACTGGTTCAACTATCCATCATACAAGAAATTTACTGAAGTAAACCCTGCGCAAGATGATTTCGGTAGAATGGTATTAAATCCTGATGTTACAGTTCGAACAAGAGGTGTAATGGAAAAATGTTCATTCTGTGTTCAGAGAATTCAAGCGAGTAAACTAGTCGCTAAGAAGGAAGGAAGAACAGTAAATGATGGTGATTTCACTTCTGCTTGTTCCGACGCTTGTCCTACTAATGCTATTATTGTTGGGGATTGGAATGACATTAAGTCTAAAGTTCGTAAAAGTTCATCCGATAATCGTGCGTATCAAGCTCTGGAAGAGGTTGGGGTTAAACCGAATGTATGGTTCAAGGTCAAAGTTCGTAATGAGGAAAACAGTTTATTAGCCGGTCTTCAAAAAGAAAGTGCACATGGAGATGTTTCTTCCCATGGAACAGATAAGAAAGATAAAAAAGCACATCATTAATTGATAAAATAAAAAGAAATGCATAAAGAAGCAGCAATTAGAGAACCCCTCATATTAGGTCACAAAACCTACCATGATGTTACTGAGGATGTTTGTCGACCAATCGAAGACAAAGCTCCAAGAATGTGGTATATTCTGTTTGGAATAGCTTTAATAATTGGTTTGTATGGTGTTGGTTGTATTGTTTACCTTTTGGGGACAGGTATTGGAGTTTGGGGATTAAACAAAACAATTGGTTGGGCTTGGGATATTACCAACTTCGTTTGGTGGGTAGGTATCGGTCACGCAGGCACCCTTATCTCCGCGGTTTTGTTGTTATTCAGACAAAAATGGAGAATGGCCATTAACCGATCTGCTGAAGCTATGACAATTTTCGCGGTATTTATGGCTGGAATGTTTCCGTTAATACACATGGGGCGTTTGTGGGTTGGATATTGGACACTTCCTTTACCAAACCAATTTGGTTCTCTTTGGGTAAACTTTAATTCACCTTTACTTTGGGACGTTTTTGCTATTTCGACATATTTATCGGTATCTCTTGTATTTTGGTATATAGGTCTAATTCCTGATTTTGCTACCATTCGAGATAGAGCGAAGAAGCCAATTTCAAAAAAAATGTATTCGATTCTTTCATTTGGTTGGTCGGGTCGAGCTAAACATTGGAATCGATTCGAACTCGTATCTTTAGTACTTGCTGGTTTAGCTACTCCTCTTGTATTTTCGGTTCACTCTATTGTATCATTTGACTTTGCTACGTCCGTAATTCCAGGATGGCATACAACAATATTTCCTCCATATTTCGTTGCTGGAGCCGTTTTTTCTGGTTTTGCGATGGTGCAAACACTTCTTTTAATCATGAGAAAGGCTATGGGGCTTGAAGCATATATCCACACGAAACATGTTGAATACATGAACATAGTTATCATGGTGACAGGTTCAATTGTAGGTACTGCTTATATTACTGAGTTATTTATATCATGGTATTCTGGTGTTGAATATGAATCTTATGCTTTTATTAACCGTGCCACAGGACCTTATTGGTGGGCGTATTGGTCAATGATGACTTGTAACGTGATTTCACCTCAATTGATGTGGTTTAGAAAACTTAGAAGAAGTTTACTTTTCACATTCTTTATTTCGATAATTGTGAATATCGGAATGTGGTTTGAAAGATATGTAATTATTGTTACTTCATTACACCGTGATTATATTCCAGCAGCATGGAGTATGCATTACCCAAGCCATATTGATATTGGAGTATATGTTGGTACTATAGGTTTGTTCTTTGTTTTCTTCCTTCTTTTTGCTAGATTCTTCCCAGTATTAGCATTGAATGAAGTTAAAACGATATTGAAATCTTCAGGAGAATCATACAAGAATGCACCTGAAACAAATCACGCACATTAATAATTTTTAAACAGAACTATAATGTCAGATAAAGTAATATTTGCAACCTACACGGATGAGGAAGTCTTGAAGGATGGTGCGAAAAAGTTAGTTTCAAAAGGTGTTAAAATAACTGAGGTTTTTTCTCCTTTCCCAATTCACGGTATAGATCCAATTATTGGAGTAAAAAATACACGTTTAGGAATCATGGCCTTTGTTTATGGTTTAACAGGACTTACATTGGCTACAATTGGTATGCGGTATTTTATGGTTGTTGACTGGCCTATGAATATCGGAGGTAAGCCAAATTTTTCATATTTGGAAAATATTTTGTCATTCATTCCAATTTCTTTTGAGTTTACTGTATTGTGTGCTGCTCATGGTATGGCAATTACATACTTATTAAGAAACAAAACCTTACCAGGCATGCCTGCTCAAAATCCTTATCCAAGTACTACAGATGATCGTTTCGTAATGGAAATACGACTTTCTGAAAATCATAGTCATTCGTCTGAAGATATTCAGAATTTATTGAAGGAAACAGGTATCGAAGCATTGGAAGAAAAAGATTGTTAGTAATTAGAACCCTAAAAAGGTAATAAGAAATGAAAATGAAATTAACACAAATATTAGGAATAACCGCGGTAATAATTTCTGCATTTACATTTACAGGATGTGTGGCAGATAGTGATAGCTCAGGGTTGGAGTATATGCCAGACATGTATCGATCTCCTGCTATAGAACCTTATGTTGACTATAGTGAAATACGTGGCCGAGAAGTAGCTGCAAATAAGACAAAATTGAGTGCAATGACTCCTCCGATGGGATCAATTCCTTTTTACGGTACAGATTCTCAAGAAGTTGCTCTTATGTTACCTTATTTTCGTAATCCTAGTAGTGAATTTTGGATAACTCATGGATTAAGAGATTTTAAATTTTCATCTCAAAATGAGTATGAATTAGCTAAGGATGATGTAATTAATCCGTTGACGTTGACAGCCCAAAATGCGGAGAAAATTTTCAAAGAAGGTAAAGAGATTTATTCTTCAAAATGTATGCACTGTCATGGAGAGAAAGGTGATGGAAATGGACCAATGGTTGTGAGTCAAGCATATAATGGAGTACCTAATTATGCTGATAGAACGTCTGTATCAAATGGTCAGATGTTTTATTCAATCTATTATGGTAAAGGTGCAATGGGGGCTCATGGTTCCATGTTGAACAAGAAAGAAATATGGACGCTTATTCACTATGTTCGCAAATTGCAGGATAAGAATTACGGAAAAGTAGAGAATGGAAAATTGATTGGTGGATCAACAGATAAAACGTCTGATTCAACTTCAGTAAAGACTGTTAAATCTGATAAAAAATAACAATGAGTATGGAATTTACAATACCAGCAAGAGCTAAGAAAATAACTTTATCTCTTATTGTAGTTGGGGCCGCACTTGCGATAATAGGTGTTGCTACAAGCATGGACGATCATCATTTTATGACCAGATTACTAACAAATGGATTGATCAATGCCTTTTTCTTCTTTGCTATAGCTTTGGGAGCTCTCTTCTTTTTGGCGCTTCAATATGCTACTGAGACAGGTTGGTATGCCTCTGTTAAGCGCGTAATTGAGGGTATCGCCGGAGTATTACCATATGGTATGGGACTTTTAGGAGTTATTTTACTTACAATTACAATCATGGACGGTGCTCATATATACATATGGATGGATCCAGAAACAACCAATCCAGCGTCACATCATTATGATGAAATCATTGAGGGAAAAGCGCCTTATTTGAATAAAATATTCTTCTGGATAAGAACTTTGGTTTATTTTGCTACTTATTTTATTTTTTGGAAAGGTTTCAGAAAGAGATCCTTGGAAGAAGATAGAATCGGAGGGACGGATTTACATTTCAAGAATTACCGCAAAGGAGCTACGTTTTTGGTTTTCTTTGCAGTGTTTAGTTCAACCTCTGCTTGGGATTGGATTATGTCTATTGATGTACACTGGTTTTCAACTTTGTTCGGTTGGTATACTTTTGCTGGAATGTGGTGTACTGCCATGACAGTAATTGTAATGACGACTATATATTTGAAAAAACTTGGATATTTGGAGCGTGTTAATGATTCACATATTCATGATATAGGAAAATGGACTTTTGCAACGTCTTTTCTATGGTCATATTTGTTTTTCTCACAATTTATGTTGATTTGGTACGCGAATATTGGTGAGGAAGTGACTTATTATCAAATGCGAATTGAAAATTTTAAATTTCTTTATTTTGCTATGTTTTTAATCAATTTTGCATTTCCAATGTTGATTTTGATGTCGCGTGATGCAAAAAGAAATTATGGAGTACTGACATTAGTAGGAATTATTATTTTAATTGGACATTGGTTAGATGTTTATTTAATGATTTCCGCAGGTTCATTAGGGGCATCCGCTAAAATTGGGTTTTTAGAAGTAGGTTTGGCGCTTTTGTGTGTAGGTCTCTTTATTAGAATATTATTGAATAATTTAACGAAAGCACCATTAATGCCCGTTAATCATCCATTCTTGGATGAGAGTGTCCATCATGAAATTTAAAAATTGAAATAACAGAAAAAATGGTAAGCAAATTTATCATATTATTAGTTGTTATAATTGCGGCAGTTGCAATTGCCCAATTAGTGAGAGTTTATGAACTTTCATCCAAACTTCGAGGTAAGAATGAGCATGAAATAAGTAGCAGAGATAATAATTTCAATGCTTTATTACTTTTATTGTTCATGTTCTTTCAATTTTTTGGATTTATCTATTTAATGTTAGAATATGGTTGGACTGGTAGAGGAGACGCAGCAAGCATAGAAGGCAAGGAAACGGATTGGTTATTAAATCTAAATTTTGTTATAATCATCATCGTATTTTTCTTTACTAATACTTTGTTGTTTTATTTCTCTTACAAATATGTTAAGAAACCAGGAGTGCCTGCGTATTATTACCCACACAATAACAAGTTAGAAATGCTGTGGACTGTAGTACCTGCATGTGTACTTGCTGTGATTATTATTTTAGGTTTGAAATCCTGGAATTCTTTAACTGGCGAATCTGCGTCAGACGCTAAAGTAGTTGAACTATACTCCAAGCAATTTGGTTGGACCGCACGATACGCTGGGAAAAATAATCGACTTGGAAAATTTGATTATAAACTAACAACTGACAATAACGAATTAGGATTAGTTACGAAAAACACAATAGACACAGCCATTTTTCATATGACAAAAGGAGCAAATGGTATAGATGCTATTCAAACGAAACTGAATAACCCATCGGTTATATTGAGTGACTCTACGCAGCGTTCTTTGGAAAAGGATTTGTCTTCCAAAGAAAGGTTGGTTCGTTTACTATATCAAATGAAAGAAAACCATAATTCTCAATTCGATAATGATGCATGGGATGATTTCATTCAAAAGGATACGCTATATCTTTGTGCAAATCAATTGTATGAATTTAAATTCAGATCCATGGATGTAATTCATTCTGCATTCTTCCCTCATTTTAGAGCTCAAATGAATACAGTTCCAGGTTTGACAACTCGTTTCAAATTCACCCCTGATATTACGACTAAAGACATGCGTGTTAAAATGAAAAATGAGAATTTCAATTTTATTTTAATGTGTAATAAAATCTGTGGTGGAGCACATTACAAAATGAAAATGACTGTAGTAGTTCTATCTAAAGCAGAATATATAGCATGGGAATCCAAAAAAATGAAAGAAACATTCAAGGATAAATATTTCCCCGCACCAGCACCTGCAAAATCTCCAGCACCATCTCCATCTGATTCAACGAAAGTAGATTCTAGTGCTGTATTAACAGAAAAGAAAGATTCATTAAAGAAAGTATAATTAACCAAAAATTAAAATAATTATGGCTTCATTAGCTCACGGCGAAGATACACACGGACACGGTCACCACGATCATGATCACCATGAGGAAGGATTTGTATCGAAATACATTTTTAGTCATGACCATAAAATGATAGGTAAGCAGTTTTTAATAACTGCTGTATTTATGGGAATCATTGCAATGTTGCTTTCTATTTTATTTAGAATTCAATTGGCATGGCCAG
>Ga0256305_1000194_pt1 | contig 10367 bp, 21 predicted proteins | sample ColtaT_24_FD_189997 | JGI IMG/M metagenome (GOLD analysis project Ga0256305, IMG submission 189997) | Metatranscriptome of freshwater microbial communities from Columbia River, Oregon, United States - Colum_Yuk_RepB_8d (Metagenome... | ecosystem: Environmental > Aquatic > Freshwater > River... | reverse complement strand
AAGAGCAGAAATTTTATACATAATTGAATATAAAAATCTCTTTGTTTCAGCCCCTGCCCTTACGTTTAAAATTACTATTCCTTGTTTTTGCAAGTTTTCTGCCGTTTCTTCAGGCTGAAATACTAATTCTGAATATATAAATGACGATAAAAATATAGCAATTGAATAAAACACTGTAAATATTAAAGTTCCATGAGTCAAATTTGCTAATATTGTCATTCCCCAATCATATTTTGAAATTTTAAAAATTCTCTCAAAAATAAATGGAATACTTAAAAAACTTCCTGCGAAAATGACTGGATAAATTCCTGCTGGGTTAAATTTCATATGAATATGAGCTTTTTGACCAAATTTTGCGGCCGAATTGCGAACCTCAATTAATCTAAAAGATCTTTCAATAAAGATTATGAATAGCAAAAGCGCCATTATTAAACCCAAAATTCCTAAAAGATATAAATAATTAGAACTAAATGAAAACAATTTTCTTAAAGCTGAAGGAATATTAATTAAAATTCCAACATAAATAATCAAAGAAGAACCATTTCCAATTCCTCTAAAAGAAATTTGTTCTCCTAACCAAACCACAATTAGTGATGAACATGAAAAAATTAAAGCACTGCTGATTTTGAAAAAATACCCAGGAAATAATACCAATTCTTTGTTGGCTTCTTTTAAAAACTCTAACTCTTGAGCTAAAAAATATCCATAAAAAAGTGCAATTATTGATGAAGAATATTTTATATAAGAATTTAATTTTATTCTACCCAACGATCCCTCTTTTTTCAAAGCAATAAAATATGGGTGCACCACTGATAATAAATTAAAAAATATGCTTGCAGAAATATAAGGGCCAATATTTAAAGCCATTATAGTAGCTTTGCTTAAAGCTCCACCTGAAAATAAATCAAATTGGGCAAGCATTGAATTGCTTAATCTATTTGAAATTAATTCAATTTGAGTTAAATCTATTCCAGGAAGTGATATAAAAGATGAAAATCTATATAAAACTAAAACCAAAAATGTGAAAGAAAACCTTTTTGTGAAATCTTTTTTAACTAAAAAATTTATTATCTGTTGAAAAGTTTGATACATCTTTCACCTCTTTTTTTATATAATTTCGATTTTTCCTGATTTTGATTCAATCGATTTTTTTGCACCTTCTGAAATTGCATTTGCTACTATTTCAATTTTGCTTTCTATTGAACCAATTAATTTAAATTTTTCATTTCTTTTTAAATAGCCAATTTTTTCCAAAACCTCATGATCAATTTTCTTTTCCAAATTCAACAAATTGATTGAAATTAAATGTTCAATTGATTCTAATGTTATAAACTTCATTTTTTTTCTTTTGAAAAATCTTCCAATCTTAGGAGTTCTTCTTGCTAATGAAGTTTGTCCACCTTGAAAATCAGCAATTGAAACACCTGATCTAGCTTTTTGACCTTTATCACCCGTTCCTGCTGATCTTCCACTAATTCCTCTAGCAACTCTATGCTTTTTTTTCATGCTATTTGGATTAAATTTTAAATTATTTAAGCTTAACATTATTTACTCTCTTTTTCTTTTTTTGCAACTTTTTTAACAGAACCTTGAACTGCTTTTTCAGCAACAGTTTTAGAGCTTACTTCAGATTTTTTTTTAGAAACTTTAGGCTCTTTTATTTCTTTTTCAACTTTTGCAGTTAAAACTTTTTTAGCAGCTTTTTTTTTATGATTTAAAATTTTAACATCGCCTTCAATTTTTAAAACATGTTTAATAGCTCTAATTCTTCCTAAAAGTGCTGAATTTAATTGATCTGTTGTATATTCAACAAATTCACCTATTTTTCCTAATTTTAAAGATCTCAAAACGCCTTTTAACCCTGAAGTTAAACCTATTGAACTTTTTATTTGAATAATTTTCATTTGCAAAACCCCTTATTCCTTAATTTCTTCTTTAATTTCTTTAAGTTCTTTGGTTAAAAACAAACTTTTAACGTCAACGCCTCTTAATCTAGCAATTTTTTTAGGAGTTTGTAAATTAGCCAAAGCCTTAAATGTAGCTTTAATCACGTTATGTGGATTAGAACTGCCCAATGATTTGCAAACAATATCCTGAATACCAAGAGCTTCGAACACAAAACGCATTGTTCCTCCAGCAATTATTCCTGATCCTGATCTGCTTTTTCTTAAATAAACCAAAGCTCCGCAATGTCTTCCTGAAACATCATGATGAATTGTTCTATTTTTATAAAAACTAACTCTCATCATGTTTTTTTCAGCAACTCTTGAAGCTTTTTTTACAGCTTCTGGCACTTCCGCAGATTTTCCTGAAGCAAATCCAACATTACCTGCGCCATCACCAACCACAACCAATGCTGAAATTTTCGAAGTTTTTCCACCAGCACCCACGCTTGTAACTCTTCTAATTGAACAAATGTGAGCTACTGTTGATTTTTTTTGTTTTATATTTTGTTTTGTCATAATTAAAATCCTAACCCCGCTGATCTTGCTGCTTCTGCAACCGCTTTAACAACTCCATGATATGCATAACCACCTCTATCAAAATAAACTTTAATAGATTTATCTTTTAACTTTGAAACAATATCATTTCCAACCCAAGATCCTTTTTCTGTTTTATTTTTTGAATAAACAACACAATTTTTTGAAGAACTTGAAGAAGATGCAATCGTTAAACCTTTTTCATCAATAATTTGAGCATAAACATGTTTATTTGATCTGAACACTGAAAACCTATAACTACCCTTTTCAGCCAACGCTTTTAAACGAAATCTATTTTTTTCTATTCTTGTCATCATTTTTTCTTACCCGCTTTTCTTCTAACAAATGATCCTTTGATAATCACACCTTTACCCTTATATGGCTCTGGCTTTCTTGTGTTTTTCACCAAATTTGCACAAAAATTTCCTAAAAGCATTTTATCAACACTTTTTACAGTCAATTCTGTTAATCCAACAACTGAACATTCAATGTTTTTTTCAATAGGAACGATTCTATTTTTTGAATACCCAACGCTGAACTCAAGTTCGTTTTCTTTTTTAACAACTTTATAACCAACACCAACAAGATCAATTTGTTTTACAAATTTTTGTGAAACACCAGAAGCACAATTTTTAAAATTCATTACAAAAGTTCCTAAAATTGCAGAAGTTTTTCCACCACTAAATTTATATTCTTTTGGAGCAACCTCTTCAATTACAATTCCTTTTTCCATTTTAAGAACATTTTCGCCTTCAGGTCCTTTGAAGGTAATTAAATCATTTTCTATTTTATAATAAACATTTGAATTTAATTTTATAATTTGTTTAGCAATTCTAGACATTAAAACACCTCACATAAAACTTCGCCGCCCAAGTTTCTTTCAATGGCTTCTTTTGAAGACATTATTCCTTGAGAAGTTGAAACGATTGCACATGAAAATCTTTTTACATATTTCATTAAACCATTTTTATCACTATTAACTTTTAAACTTGGCTTTGAAATAATTTTAATGCCTCTTATGGAACATTCACCATCTTGACTATAATTTAATGTAATTAAAATTGCTTGTTTTAATTTTTTTGTTTTCAATTGATTCATATCCAACAATAAAACCTTGTTTTTTCATCACATCCAAAATTGCCAAATTCATTTTAGTTCCTCTTGCAATTAAAGTTTGCTTTTCTAACATTCTTGCGTTATTAATACGCGCAATTAAATCTGCTATCCAATTCATCTTACCAACTCGCCTTCTTCATTCCAGGAATTTGCTGAATTAATTCTCTCATTTTTATTCTACAAATTCCTAATTTTCTATCATATCCCCTTGGTCTTCCTGTTAAATTACATCTATTTCTATATCTAACAGCTGAAGAATCCACAGGCATATTATCCAATTTTTGAATTAATGCTATTTTTTCAACGAAAGAAATATTAGGATCTGCTATTTTTTCCTTTAATTCTTTTCTTTTTAAGAAATGTCTTTCAGCCAAAAGCTTTCTTTTTTCATTTCTATTTGTTACCGAAGTTTTACACATATTATTAAAATCCTAACATAAATATTAAATTACAGAAAGAGCTCATTTTGCACCACTCACAATTTCTTCCAAAGCTTTTTCTTTAATAGAATGTTTAAAAGGAAAATTTAACTCTTCAAGATATTTTTGCTTAATTGTTCCAAATTGATCATCTTTCAAATCTTTATTAAAAACAAAAGTAATATTCAAACCAAATGTAAAATCATGAATTTTCATTAATTCAGTAACTTCAAAAAACATTAAAGCAACATCATGAAATCCGCATGAAAAAGTATTTCCGTTGAATGATTTTGATTCAAATCCTCTAAAATCTCTTCTTCTTGGCAATGATAAATATTTCAATCTATCTAAAAATTCCCACATTTTAGTTCCTCTTAAAGTAACCTTAATACCTGTTTTCATACCTTCTCTAACATCGAAGTTTGCAACAGATTTTTTTGCTTTTGTAAAAACTGCTTTTTGGTTCGCAATCAAACTAATAGCCTTTTGCAATTTTTCCATTTCCGCAGTATTTTTAAAAATTTTACCAGCCCCAGAGCTAATAACAACTTTTTCCAATCTTGGAAGCTGCATAATATTCTTCAACTTAAAAAGTGTTTGAACATTTTTTTTTGCAGTTATATTTAATTCTTTCATTAATATCATAATTAACCTCTAATCACACCTTCGCTTTTTTTAGAAATCAAAACTTTTGTTCCATCAGCTTTTTTTTCAATACTAACTCTTGTTGGAATACCCTTAATTGGATCAATATGCATAACATTTGATACATGAATTGGCATTTCTTTTTTTGTTCCAGGCACCGCATTTTTTCTTTTTGAAAGACAAATAACAGTATTCAAATTTTCAACAATCACCTTATTAACATCCTTCAAAACTGATTTAATTTTTCCTGATTTTCCTTTATCTTTTCCAACTGTTATTGAAACCATATCTCCAGTTTTAAAAATTTTTGGAAATTTATTAATTTGTTTTTTTTTCATCAGCAAACTCCTCTTGAAATTGATCTTATTTTTTGAGAAAGCTCTTTTGGAACAATCATATTTATTCTAGTTGCTAACGGTTCTAATTTATCGTTCAATAAACAAATTGTATTTTTGCTAAATCTCACAGTTTGTCCATCTGCTCTTCTTAATTTAGAAACTGTCGTTAAAATCATAGCCTTATGCGTTGTTCCTTTTTTAACCTTTGCATCAGGATTTGCTTTAATAACAGATATCATAATAATATCTCCAACACTTGCAGATTTTCCACATCTATAAACGTGAAAACATTTTGCTCTGATTGCACCTGTATTATCAGCAACCTCTAAAACACTTTCTTTTTGTATCATTTTATCACCTCAATAACTCTAAATTTTTTAAGTTTAGAAATAGGAGCGCACAATTGAATTTTAACAGTTTGCCCTTCTTGCACACCTAATTCATCATGAGCCATTATTTTTGTAGTTCTTTTCAAACTTTTTTTATATTTTTTATCAACTTTATATCTTTCAACATAAATTTTGACATTGCATCCAGTCACTTTATGCACTTTTCCTAAAAATATACTCATTTTTTCCAACTCCTTGTTCTAAGCGCTGTTAATTTTGCAATTTCTTTTTTGCTTTTTCTTAAAGTTGCTACGTAATTTTTTTTCTTCGATTCATAAGAAGAGAAACGAATTTCAAAAATTTTTCCCAACAATTCAGTAATTTCATTATTTATATTCTGCATAAACACCTTCTTCTTTTTTAACAAATTTTACATCAAAAGGCAATTTCATACCAGCCAAACTTAAAACTGACTTTGCTGTTTCTTCATCAATTCCTTCAACTTCAAAAATAATATTGCCTGGCCTTACAACCGCAACATATCTATCCAATCCACCTTTTCCACCACCCATTCTAACATCAGTTGGTTTTGCAGTAACTGGCATATGAGGAAACATTCTTATCCATAATTTTCCTGTTTTTTTCATCACCCTAGAAACACATCTTCTTGCAGATTCAATCTGAGCTGATGTTAATCTTCCTGGCTCTAATGCTTTTAGCCCAAAACTTCCAAAGCAAATTGATGAACATGAATAAGCATTTCCATGAATTTTTCCTTTAAAAGCTTTTCTAAATTTAGTTCTGCTTGGAATCATGATCTTTCTCCTTTTTCTTCAAACAAAGCTTTGTTATCAAATAAATTTTTAGGATCCAACGTATCACCTAAATATACCCAAACTTTAACTCCGCTATCACCCCAAGCTGCATGAGATGTTTCTGTTGCATAATTAATATTTGCTCTGAATTTTTGTCTTGGAACCGCCCCTTCTTGATGCCATTCTGTTCTTGCAATTTCAGCTCCAGCTAATCTTCCTTTGCATTCAATTCTGATTCCCAATGCACCAAATTTTCTTGCTTGTTGAACTAATTTTTTCATAACTCTTTTTGGAGAAGCTCCTCTTTTTTTCAATTCAATAGCCATTTCTCTTGCAATTACATGTGCTGAAATTTCTGGCTTTTTAATTTCTAAAACTCTAAGCTTAATTTCTTTTCCTGTCATTTTTTGCAATTCAGAAGTAAAAATTTCAATTTCTGCGCCTTTTTTTCCAACAATAACAGATGGTCTTTGACAAGTAATTTTTAATTCAATAGCATTTGTTGTTCGCCCAATTGTTAAATCACTAATAACAGCTGAATGAAATTTTTTTGAAACATGTTCTCTAATTTTCATATCTTCTGATAAAATATTAGCAAACATTTTTTTATTCGTATGCCAAAGAGCTTGGTGAGGTTGAAACCATCCCACTCTTAATGCAATCGGAGTTGATTTATTACCCATTTTTTCCTCCCTTTGTCGTTGTTTTTACAACTTTTTTAGATTTATCAATTTTTTCATCTTTAATTTCATCTTTTTTAACCTGAGCAATTGTTGCAGATGATAAACAAATTGAAACGTTTGAACCATATTTGGTTACTCTTCCAACTCTTCCTCTTCCTCTAAAACAAACTCTTTTTAAAAACACACCACGGCCTACGCTTGCATTTGAAATTACTAAATCATTAACATTAATATTAGGATCATTTGCAGCATTTGCAATCGCAGATAAAATTAATTTTCTCAAAGCAACACAATATGGGCTTGGAACAAATCTTAATCTTTCGCAAATATTAATTGCTTGTTTGTTTTGAATTGCCTTCAAATAAGGAATAAACCTTTTAGGACTTCCTCTAAAATTATTCAAAATCGCCTTCATTTCATTCCTCCTTTATTTCTTACCTGCCGCTTTTTTAGCAGTCGCTTTTGTTCCAGCGTGTTTAACAAAAGTTCTTGTTGGAGCCATTTCACCAAATTTATATCCAACATGAATATCACCAATTAAAACCGGAATCCATTTCATACCATTATAAATTTGAACATTTTTTCCAATAAACCCTGGGGTAATGGTTGATGCTCTTGAATAAATTTTGATAGGATTTTTTGTATTTTTTTCATGCCTTTTTAAAGCTCTTAATACACCTTCTGCAATAAAAATCGCTTTTTTCTTAGATCTAGCCATTATTTCCTCTTTCTGCCTTTAACAATTGTATGTGTTGTTCTTTTATTTTTTCTGGTTTTCTTACCCTTTGCACATAATCCTTGAGGTGATGATGGATGTCTTCCTCCGTTTGCTCTTCCACCCATTGAGTGATCAACTGGGTTCATAGCAATTCCTCTTACATGCGGTCTTCTACCTCTCCAAAAACTTGCACCAGCCTTTCCAAGAACAATGTTTGAATGATCCTCATTTGAAACACTTCCTATTGTTGCATAACAATTTTTATCGATAATTTTTTCTTCGCCAGATGATAATCTTACAATTATTCTGCCTTTTTCATCTTTACCAACAATCTGAGCTGATGCACCTGCAGATCTTGCTAAAATTGCACCTGCACCTACTTTTAATTCAACACAGTGAACCGTCGTTCCATCTTTTATAAATTCTAATTTCATTGCATTGCCAGGCAAAAAATCTATTCTTTTTGTTGAAGATGTTTCAAGTTTTTGACCAATTTTTATATCTTTTGGCGCAATAATATAACAAAATTCTTCTTTATTATCTTTATTATATTTTAATAATGCTAAATGAGCGCTTCTATTTGGATCATATTCAATTCTAACAACTTCTGCAGTTATTCCATCCAATTGATATCTTTTGAAAAGCACTGTTCTTAACACTTTTCTCATATGACTTGTTTTATATCTAACTGTAATTCTACCCTGATTGTTTCTTCCACCTGTATGAGCAACCCCTTCAGATAAAGATTTCAAAGGAGATCCCTTCCACAAATGAGATCTATCTACACTTACTTTTTGTCTTATGCTTGAAGTTGTTGGTTTATAACGTTTAATCATTCTGCCACTCCTATAATTTTGCTAATATCTGCTGATTTTTCAACTTTAATAATAGCCATTTTTTTATCTTTAAGAATAACTTTTCCACCTTGCTTGGTTTTTCCTGGCTTAATATGAGTATTAACACTAAGTGGCTTTGCTTGAAAAATTAATTCAAATGCTCTTTTTATTTCACATTTGTTTGAATTAATATCAACTTCCAATGTAACAGTTGCAACTTTTGAAAGCTTTGCACTTTTTTCTGTTAAATAAGGATATTTAATAATTTTAAAAGCCAATGCTTGTGTAATTTTTGCAGCTTGATCTCTTTGAACTAATCTTTTAATCATTTTTTTCCACCTTTTCTAATTCATCTGACAAATCTTTATAAATAGAATATCTATTGGCAATTTGCTTAATAGAATTAAGATCAAAAATTATTTTTTGATGTTTAACACAATCAAGAACATTGAATCCTCTTACTGGCAAAAAATCGCAATAAGGTATATTTGAAAACACTTTAAATGCTGGTGTTTTTACAACATCATCCCCAATCACAAATAATACTGATTTTATATTTCTATCATCTTTCCATTTTGCAGCTTCTGAAGTTTTTTTGAATGGTATTAAAAAACTTTCAATAATATCAACATTTCCTTCTCTAATTTTTTCTGAAATTGCTGAAATTGCTGCAAGTCTTCTAAATTTTTTATTTAAACTAAATTCATAACTTCTTTTATGAGGACCAAACACAACTCCACCACCTCTAAATTGAGGAGATCTTAAAGAACCTTGTCTAGCTTTACCAGTTTCTTTTTGTGCCCATGGTTTTTTACCCGTTCCAGAAACTTGTGCTCTTGTTTTTGTTTCATGATTTCCGCTTCTTGATTTAGCTCTTTGCCATCTAACAACTTGCGCGATTGCATCTTCATTTAAAGGAACATCAAAAATTTCATCTTGAATATCAACTTTGCCTATTTTTTCTAACATCCAATTTTTGTAATCAATTTGCATTATTTGCTCCTTTTTTAATAGATTTACGCAATTCAACCCAAGTTCCAGGCTTGCCAGGAACGCTTCCATAAATTGCCACCAAACCTAATTCTTCATCAACTGCAACAACTTTAATATTTTGAATAGTTGTAACATCCCCACCTAATCTTCCAGGCATTTTTTTACCAGGCCAATTAAATTCTCTTGTACCCGTTGAACCAATTGCTCTATGAGATAATGATGAACCATGAGTTTCAGGCGCACCTGAAAAACCCCATCTTTTCATACCACCAGCAAATCCTTTACCTATGCTTTTTGAAGTCACATCAACATATTCAAAATCTTTTAATAACTTTGCGCTTACACTTGATTCAAAAATTGAAATTTCTTCTTTGCTAATTCTAAATTCTTTAGTTAATTTGCAAGCAGGAAGATCTTTTTTTTCTAATTCAACTTTTTGAGCTTTGTTTAGCTTTCCTCTTTTTTCAGTTACACCCAATTTAACAACAGCATAATCTTCTGTTTCTTTTTTTTCTAAAACAGAATTTGTTGGAACTTTAACCAAAGTAACAGCTTTCATTACTTTATCAACGAACATTGTCGTCATTCCTATTTTTTTGTCCTAAAACACCTATTCTTGTTATAAATTTCATGATTTTATTCCATCTCCTAAAGAAATTTTCACATCAACGCCTAATGGTAAAATCATTTTTGACATTAATTCTACGAAATTATTATCAGCCTCAATTATTATTAATCTTTTTGATGTTTTTTGAAAATATTGATTTCTAGCAGTTTTATCAATATGAACAGATTTTAAAACAGTCCAATGTTGTTCATCCGAAGGCAAAGGTATTGGACCTTTAAATTTTACTCTTTCTTGCTTTGCCATAGATACTATTCTTTTAGCACCAGCATCACAAAGAGAATCATCAAAAGATTTTAAAACTATTTTAATAACATTTCTGTGTTCAGCGACTTTTTTATTATTCGCGCCGTTTAAATCATCTTTATTT
>Ga0256305_1000192_pt1 | contig 10413 bp, 12 predicted proteins | sample ColtaT_24_FD_189997 | JGI IMG/M metagenome (GOLD analysis project Ga0256305, IMG submission 189997) | Metatranscriptome of freshwater microbial communities from Columbia River, Oregon, United States - Colum_Yuk_RepB_8d (Metagenome... | ecosystem: Environmental > Aquatic > Freshwater > River... | reverse complement strand
CGCCTTCTCCTTCGTATTTCGCACATGAAGAAAATATAAAAAAAAGAATGGAGAAAGTTAACTAATTATTATTTCATGAAAAAATTATTAACATTCTCCATTCTTTTTTTTATATTTTCTTCATGTGCGAAATACGAAGGAGAAGGCGGCTCTTCTACAATTAAAGCAGTTGTCGTTGAACAAAAGTACAATAGCCTTGGTAATGTGATTGCGGAATATCCTATCGCAGATCAAGACGTTTACATTATTTACGGGAATGAAAATACATTTTATGATGATGACGTTAAAACAAGCTATGATGGGAGTTTTGAATTTAGATATTTGAAAAAAGGAAATTACAAAGTTTTTGTATACGAAGATTGTAATACTTGTCCAAGCGGTGTAAAGGAAGTAATTATTCCAGTAGAAATAACTAAAAACAACGAAATCAAAAATCTTGATACCATTTACATCAAAAAGTTATAGTCCGTTGATTCGTTTATTTTTATTCTTATTCTTAATTGGGTTTTTCACTATTGAATCGTTTTATTCCCAGGAAAACGAGTTTCAAACCTGGACTGAACTTGGTGTAAAAGGAAAATTGAATAAAAAACTCGAATATGGAATGGATATCACAAATAGATATGGAAATAATGGTCTAGAAACTTTTTTTCCTCAAGGATCTCTAAAATACAAGCTTACCGATTGGTTTAAGCCTTCAATCGATTACAGGCTCATTGGAAAGAAAGAGCCAAATTCGAATTACCTTTATTCTAATCGATTAAATTTCAACTTTCAGTTTACCAAACAATTGAATCGAATTAATTTAGGATTTCGAATTAGATATCAATATTCTTTTGCGCAGTTGAATGACAATTACCAACCCGAATTTGATCAAGCATTTCGGTTAAAACCAAGTGTGTCATACGACATTAACAATAGCTTATTTACACCAACTTTTTCAATAGAATATTTTTACAATCCCAATAATGGAGAATTTGGTAAAAGATATACGAAATTAAGAGCTTTTGTTGGTGCTGAACTCGAATTGTCTGGACCACATCAGTTCGAATTCGGTTATATTTATGATCAATCCATGAACCTTCCGGATCCTACTCAGCGCCATATTTTAAATTTGTCTTATTGTTTTAAAATTGAATCACCAAAAAACAAGAAATCCAAAGTCAGAAAGGGAATAAGATGGCTTTAGATAGACGTAAAATCAGTTGAATGGAGGAATTAAATGACCATTTATTGAAGTTTCAGGGTACATCACTAAAAGAGATTGATCAAGTCAACCTCATGAACCGTGTTGATACGAAATTTGTTTTTACAAAATCTCAGTTTTTACAGTTTTTACCAGAATTAAAAGACTTTTATAATTGCTTGCAAATTGATGGTGATAGGATTCAATCATATCAAAGTTTGTATTTTGATGATGACAGCTTTACTTTTTTTCGGGATCATCACAATCAGAAAAATAATCGCTTTAAAGTTCGAATTCGCAATTATGTCAATTCTGAGTTGTTTTTTCTAGAAGTAAAACACAAACAAAAAAAACGAACTGATAAATCTCGTGTTAAAATAGATCAATTTGTTGAAAAACTAAATGAATCTCAGCTTGATTTTGTTGAGAACGTATTTGGAAAACACCAAACTCTACGGCCAGTAATTAAGAATCAATTTGATCGAGTTTCCCTCTCAGGTAAAGAGTTTCCGGAAAGACTAACAATCGATCTGGATATCAAATTCGAGTGGGGAAAACATTTTTCTAATTATGATAATTTGGTCGTTGCTGAATTAAAACAAAGTGATTTAAATAGAAATTCGCCATTTTTCCAATTGATGAAGAAACATCAAATCAGACCTTTTCGTATAAGCAAATATTGCATTGGGTTGTATTTGATCTATGGACAGTACATTAATAAAGGAAATAGATTTAAAAATAAAGTAAAGATATTACACCAATTAAATTCAAAGAAACATGAACTTTCAGACACTCTTAGATAATGTAAATTGGATAACTGACGATTTCTACAAATTGTTGGTAAAATTTGCATTAAATTTCTTTTTTCTAACTATAATTATTCGTTTCCTGTACTACACGAAAACCAAACGGAAAGATTATTTATTTACGTATTATTTGATCGGCACGATTACCTTTTTTCTCTGTTTTGGTTTGAAGAAATTTGGGATTGATACAGGAATGGGGCTTGGGTTATTTGCCATTTTTGGGATAATACGATACCGAACCGATGCCATTGAGATAAAAGAAATGACTTATTTGTTTCTTGTTATAGGACTTAGTGTAGTTAACGCATTGGTCAATTCAGGTATAAGTATCAGTGAGGTTTTATTAATAAACGGGGTTGTTGTTCTAATTACGTATGTTTTGGAATTTTTATGGTTGATGAAACACGAAACGAGAAAAACAATTACATATGAGCGGATTGATTTGATTTTACCCGAAAAATACGAGGAGATGAAATCTGATCTAGAGCGTAGAACTGGCTTGAAAATTAACCGTTTTGATATTGGTAAAATTGATTTTTTAAACGATACCGCTTTGATTCGTATCTACTATTTCGCGGATGAGCAAGAATTTTCTGACTATTCCGGAGTTTAATTATAGAGCAGTTCTTAATTAGGCATTCTTTTCTCGATTTTATTACTTTTGCTATTATTTAGTTAATTGTATGTCCGTTGTCACAGTCGTAACAGGTTTACCCCGTTCAGGAACTTCTTTAATGATGCAAATTTTGAATCAAGCAACGTTGGAAATTCTTTCTGATGGAGTTAGAGAAAAAGATATCAATAATCCAGAAGGATATTATGAATTAGAAGCTGTTAAAGGCATTGTAAAAGACAATTCGTTCTTGAAAGACGCAAGAGGAAAAGTTGTAAAAATTGTTGCTCCCCTTCCGATGTTTATGGATAAAACATTGTCCTATCGCGTTGTTTTTATGCGCCGTGAAATTGAGGAGATTTTGCGTTCACAGGAAAAAATGTTAAACAAAGATCAGTCAGCCGAACGGGAGAAGTTTACAACAATTTATAATATGCATCTTCAAAAAACATATCAATTTTTTGAAGGTAATAACATCCCTTTCTTGGATGTGAATTATAAAAATCTGATTGAAAATCCAGAAATTGAATTGACTAAATTGATTGACTTTTTGCAATTGGATGTAAATTGGATTGATTTAGCCGCAATTGTTAAACCCGATTTGTATAGAAATAAAATATAACAAATGTCGAAAGAGTATAAAATTACCGAACAAGGATCCTTGGGGATATTGGCCCTTGGACACATTGGCCTTAGAAAGTGGAGAGAGGTTGTGAATAAAGAGAAAAGCAAACGAGACGAAGATAAGAAGAATGAGCAAAAACAAAAATAAAATCCTAGTAATAGGTTGGGATGCGGCTGATTGGAAGGTAATTATGCCTTTGATTGATCAAGGTAAAATGCCGGCATTGAAAAGTTTAATGGAACGTGGAGTGCATGGTAGAATTCAAACATTGGATCCACCTCTTTCTCCAATGCTATGGACAAGTATTGCAACAGGTTTTAGAGCTGATAAGCACGGAATTGGAGGGTTTGTTGAACCTACTCCTGATGGTGAAGGATTGAGGCCAGTTACTACAACTTCTCGAAAAGTAAAAGCAATTTGGAATATACTAAATCAGGAAGGATGGAAAAGCAATGTTGTTGCTTGGTGGCCAAGTAATCCAGCCGAACCGATTGACGGAGTAATGGTGTCAAACCTTTACCAAATGGCAAATAAAGCACTGGGTGAGGAGTGGGAGATGCCAAAAGGAACTGTTCATCCCGAAGAGTTAGGCGAAACCATGAAAGAATTTCGAGTTCACCCACATGAGATTTCGCTGGCAATGGCTTTTCCGTTTTTGCCAAATATTTTAGAAAATGTAGAGCTAAGGAAAGAAAGTAAAACGTTGAGTGTGTTAAAAACGATCGCCAACGCAGCGTCCGTTCATTCTGCATCCACTTATTTGATGGCAGAAACGGAATGGGATTTCATGGCAGTATATCATGATGCTATCGACCATTTCTCGCACATAGCCATGAAATATTTTCCTCCTCGACGACCAGAAATTCCAGAAAAAGATTTTGATAATTATCATCAAGTAGTTGAGGCAGGTTATCGATTTCATGATATGATGCTCGAAAGAACAATGGAAATGATTGATGAAAATACGACAGTAGTACTTTTATCTGATCACGGGTTTCACAGTGACCATCAACGCCCTCTTTATATTCCAAGAGAACCATCTGGACCAGCGGTTGAACACAGTCCGTATGGTATTTTTGTTATGGCCGGACCTGGAGTAAAGAAAAATCAACAAATTTCTGGTGCGAGTGTAATTGATGTTACTCCAACATTACTTTATCATGCTGGCTTACCAGTTGGTAAAGACATGGAAGGTAAAGTGCTTTATCAATGTTTCGAAAAACCCGAACAAGCAAAAATGATCGAATCTTGGGAAAACGTTTCTGGAAATTCAGGTCAACATGATTCGCTCTTGCGAGAGGATCCATGGGCTGCACAAGAAGCATTGCAGCAATTGGTGGAATTAGGATACATTGAGGCTCTAGAAGATGATAAACTTCAACAAGTTGAGAAATGTAAGCGTGAGAATGATTACTATATTGCTAGGAATATGATAAATGGTGGGCGATTAAAACCTGCCATTGAAATTTTGGATAGAATTTTCACGGAATCAAAAATCTTACGTTACGGACAGCGATTGGCATTTGCGTATTTGAGTAAAAAAATGTACATGAAATGCCAAGAGGTTATAGAATCCTTGAAACAGATTGACGCTGAAGAAAAAGAAAAACGAAAAAATAAACTCGATGACCCCAATGATCCTTTTGGAAATGTGGATTATGAGGAGCCAATGTATCTAGAGTATTTGGAAGGATTATTAAATCTCGCGATGAATAAACCCAGAATGGCATTACCTCTTTTAGAAAAAGTTCAGAAAAAGAACCCAAATAATCTGCAGGTTGCAACAAGTATTGCTCAAATTCATTCCATGCGTAAGAATTTCAAAGCAGCCGAAAAACAGTATATCACAGCACTAGCGATAGACGAACGAAGTACAGTTGCACACTACGGATTAGGACTTACATTTTTGCGTCAAAACAAGTTGAATGAGGCAGTGGATGAGTTTCTAATTGCACTGGAACAGGATTTTTTTCAATCTAATATTCACTATCATTTGGGAGAGGCATTGGCCAAATTGGAATTATGGCAAGATGCTGTTAGTGCTTTTCAAGTTTGTACCCGCTTGACACCAGGCATGGCAAAAGCACACAAATGGTTGGTTGAAATTTACCAAAATCAGTTAAAAAACTCGAAAGAAGCACAAAAAAGTATTGATTTCCTCAAGAATAATATCAAAGGTGAAATTATTGTCTGCACAGGTGTTGATACCTGTAATCACAAAGAATTTCTTGATTTATTAAGCAAAGGAGGTATGCCGATAGTTTCAGATGCAAGTGAGGAAACAGGAGAACGAAGCTCTTTGTACAATACAGAATGGTTAGAAAAAGCAACCGGAAAGGTAGTTTATGTACCGAGCAGACAATTGAGTGAATTACCAAATAACTTTAGTTACAAAGTAATCTATATTGATCAGCCAATTGAACAAATTTTGCCCTCAAGAACTGCTCGTTTGAAGAAAAAAATTCCAGATAATTCAATCCCGTTGACGGTTTTAAATACGATAGAAAAAGAAAAATTCATCATAGATCTTTGGATAGAGTCTCAGCCAAACCAGCAAGTATTAATTCTGAATTGGGATGAATTAATGGAGTCTAGCGATGTTCAAACAAATATTCTTTCGGAATATTTAAACTTCAATTTGAATTCTAATGCAGTGAAAAAACAGATTGAATTATTGAAATAATTAAATATTTTGTATTATTTTTACCTAAATTTTAATAAGCTTATGAAAAAGAATACTCCTTTAAACAAATCTAAAATTGCTAGTTATACTGCTTTTGCTGGTGCTGTAGTTGCTGGTAGCGCAGTAAACGCGCAAGTTAATTACACAGACGTTAACCCGGATGTAGTTGTTGATTCATTAACTCCATACTCGTTGGATTTTAATAATGACGCTACTCCAGATTTAGCTGTTGCTGTTGCTCATTTGCAAGACGCTGGAACGGCATCTTTTACTTATGTGGGTGCTTTCGCTTACGTTTTCCCTTATGTGGGACAAATCGTTACAACAACAGATACTGTTACCGCAGCGGCTCCTTTAGACTGTGGTGTTCCAGTTTCTTCGGCATCTATCTTTGGAACAGGTTCATACGGTAATTTAGGTTATGCTGCTTTAATTAATGGTTCAGTTCCTTTTTCATCTCAAGGAACTCCTTTTCTTGGTGCAACAGATAAAAACTTAGGTGTTAAGTTTACAGTAGGCGCTAACACTCATTATGGATGGGTTAAATTATCTGTAGCTGCTGATGCAACAACGATTACAGTTAAAGAATATGGATTTAATGCAACTCCAGATGGAGCTGTAAATACATGTCAAACTGCTGGTTTGGAAAATGTAGCTGTGGAAGATAAAGTGACCATCAAAACTACATTAAATGATGCTACAATTAATGTTACTCCAGATTTAATCGGAGGTCAAATTAACTTAGTAAGTGTTGCTGGTCAAATCGTTAAGACTATTGCTATTAACGATGTAAATACCAAAATTTCTTTTGAAGGAATTGACTCAGGAATTTACACAGTAGTAGCTTCATTTGAAGCTGGTTCAGTTAACAAAAGAGTTTACGTAAAGTAATTCAAATAACTTTTTTTGAAAGGGTGGTCTTAGATCACCCTTTTTTATTGGCCATTATTTTTAGTGAATATTCTTGTCTATTACAAACTTTTTATAAATTTGATCGTTCAAGATTAAAAACTAAAAAATGAAAAGAAAACTATCAAAAAAATTGAGTTCTTATTCAGCTGCAGCGGGATCAATAATTATTGGAAATGTTGTTTTTGGTCAGAATATTCAATACACAGATGTAAACCCAGATGTTATTTTGAACAAAACTTCAGGTCCTTTTGAGATGGATTTCAATAACGATACAGGAATTGACATGACTTTTCAAGTTGCCTCTTTTAATGGAAGTGGGTCATCTACCTACAACGGAATTCCATTTACGTTTGTTTACAATGGTTCTCAAGCTGGTGTTCAACCAGGAGCTCAAGGTGGCGTTCAAGGTCAAATTATTGGCTCAAGTAGTACATTCGGTATTTCTGCATTGAATTCAGGAGATGGAATTGCTGCATCAAATAATTTTAGTTCACAACAAGCAGCATTAGGTGTTAAAGGAACAGTTTCAGTTCCGGCTTTTAATATTAATTACAACATCAATCAAGGTGAATTTTTAGGAGTAAGTGAAAAATTTATGGGAATGAAGTTTACTGCGGGAACAAATGTGCATTACGGTTGGGTTCGTTTAAGTCTTGATACAAGTAATGTAGATAGTTTATTATTGACGATACATGATTACGCATTTAACGCCGACCCTGACCAACCAATCAATGCAGGAGAGATGGTAGGAGCTTCTGTTATTGAACAACAAGCATTGGAAAATAAAGTGACGTTCAATCAGTTTTTGGATGGGGTTCATGTGAATGTTACTCCAGACCTAATAGGCTCAGAATTGGTTATTTATGATTTAGGCGGGAAGAAAATTCAAACTACAGAAGTGAATGATATTCAAGCTAAATTAAGCTATAATGAAATGCAAACTGGTATCTATTTTGTTTCGTTAGAAACGAATCAAGGTAAATTATCCAAAAAAGTTTATGTAAAATAAATGGATATCTCCAAATTTCGAAGGCTAGCAATTGTTAGCCTTTTTTAATGTTTGAAAGAATGAAAATACATGTTTTAAATACAGGTTTTTTTAAGTTGGATGGAGGGGCTATGTTTGGAGTTGTTCCTAAAACAATTTGGCAAAAGACTAATCCAGCAGATGAATTCAACATGTGTACTTGGGCAATGAGGTCCCTTTTGATTGAAGATGGTAATAAGTTGATTTTGATTGATACAGGAATTGGAAACAAACAGTCGGAAAAATTCTTTTCCCATTATTTTTTGCATGGCACCGATTCTTTGGATATTAATTTAGACAAATTAGGTTTTTCAAAAAAAGATATTACCGATGTTTTTTTAACCCATTTGCATTTTGACCATTGTGGAGGAAGTATTGAATGGAATGAATCCAAATCCGGATATCGCCCTGCTTTCGAGAATGCAACGTATTGGAGTACCGAAAATCATTGGGAATGGGCTACGAAGCCAAATCCGCGTGAAAAAGCGTCATTTCTTTCTGAGAATATTCTGCCTATTCAAGAAAGTGGACAATTGAAATTTTTGAATAGGAATGCTAATTACAGCAAAAATTGTTTCTCGAATATTGACGTTCTTTTTGTTGATGGTCATACAGAAAGCATGATGATTCCACATATTAAATACAAAGGACGAACCATCGTTTTTATGGCAGATTTACTTCCTAGTATTGGTCATATTCCTTTGCCCTATGTAATGGGATACGATACAAGACCTCTGATAACAATTACTGAAAAAGAAGCATTCTTAAATCGAGCCGCGGATGAAGAGTTTATACTCTTTTTTGAACACGATAGTATAAATGAATGCTGTACGGTTCAACATACCGAAAAAGGAGTTCGATTGAAGGAAACACTAAGACTAAGTGATTTTTAATTAATATTTTACGGTTAATCGACTATACTTAGTAACTAATTTACCGCTTGAGTCTTTTCCAGTGATATAATAAACCAAAGTTCCTGATTCTACTAAATCTCCGTTAGGCATTCTTCCATCCCATTTAAATTGGTTATCACTCGATTGGAATATTGTTTCTCCTTTTTCATTCAATACAACAATGCTGAAATCTTCAATTTCTCTCGTTTCAAATTCCAAGAAATCATTTTTACCATCACCATTTGGTGTAAAAACATTGGGAAGTTCAATCTTTAATTCGCTGGTCTTTGGATGATTATTGGATTCATCCTTCGCATTGTTGAGTATGGAATTATTTGTCGAATTTGAAATAGATTCTTTCTGATTATCCTCAAAATCAATCGCTTTCTTTTCCTCTGATTCCGTTGTGCGATCTTGAACCAATTCAGAGTTTGAAATAGAAAAATCTTTATTTGATTCTTCATTTAAATCGAAATTAGGACCTATTTCAAATGTGTTACTTTCATTCGCATTTGTGTTAACATTCGGAATTTGATTTGAAAGTTGAAATTTGTTGTCAGCTGAAATACTTACAGAATCTTTCTTTATTATATTACCTTCAGCTTTTGTGTTCTCGTCAATATTTCTTGAGTCTTTATTTTCTAATATGGTTTCCTTAATTTTCGATTCATTTTTAGGGTTATCAGAATCCTTGAAAATAAAATAAGATCCTACAGCAATGGAAGCAGCAATTGACGAGCCAATAAGGATTTTACTTAGAGTACTAAAGCCTACAGCACTAGAAGTTCCAACAGTCGGAAGTTGTGAAGATATGGAAGCCCAAATTTCAGGATTAACAGGAACCTCCATATTTTGGAGTTTCTGGCTAAACAGATTTTTTATAGTGTCTTTTCCTTCCATTTATATTTTTCTAATCGTTCTCTTAAAAAAGCACGCGCTCTCAAATATTGCGATTTTGAAGTATTCTCATTTATTCCGAGTTTTTCTCCAATTTCTTTGTGTGAATAACCCTCTATGGCAAATAGATTAAATACAACTCGATATCCATTAGGCATGGATTTGATCATCTGCATTAATTCTTCTACTTCCAAATTCTGCATTCCATGATCCGTAAAATCCAATTGATATTCAACATCTGAAATTGATAAATCAAACTTCGTTTTTTCATTCTTACGAATAGCATCTAAACAGGTATTAACCATTATTCTTCGAATCCAGCCTTCTAAAACTCCTTCATTTTTGAAATCACTCAGTTTAGAAAAAACTTTAATGAATCCGTCTTGCAAGGTGTCTTGAGCTTCGTCATGTGAATTCATGTAACGAATACAAACAGCAAACATTTTTGGCGCAAACTTTTCAAACAACGCTTTTTGAGCACGAGGTTCACCCTTTAAACAGGCAGCTACCAATGTGGTTAGATCTCGCAGTATTGAGCGAACACCTTAACCACTGAACCGCTGGTGACGGCTCGCAGATACAGATTAGCATCCACTCGCGGAATCAACATGAACTCACCAGCAGGAATCTGGAATTGGTATGGAATCGAAACACCAACATAGACCGCATTTTGGAGGTCCATGTTCTTGATCAACACTTTGTACGGAAGCGAAAGATCCGCAGCAATCTCAAGCAGTTCGTCAGAACCAGAACCGATGTCTTGGGTGTTTT
>Ga0256305_1000184_pt1 | contig 10594 bp, 11 predicted proteins | sample ColtaT_24_FD_189997 | JGI IMG/M metagenome (GOLD analysis project Ga0256305, IMG submission 189997) | Metatranscriptome of freshwater microbial communities from Columbia River, Oregon, United States - Colum_Yuk_RepB_8d (Metagenome... | ecosystem: Environmental > Aquatic > Freshwater > River... | reverse complement strand
TAGGAATCGAACCTACACACCACCAACATGGAATTTTCGTTTATACAAATAAAACAATTAATAAAATTAATGGCGGTTATAATGCCCCATTGTATCTTTGATAAATAAGCAAATAATTACCACAAAAACATACGCCTGAATAATACCAACCATAAACTCTAAAACAAATAAAGGCACAATCATTGAAGTGAAAAAACTAACAGTCAAAGAAGCATAGAAGCCGCCGCAATTTGTTAATGGCATAGCAGCTAAAGCACCTACGATTACTTTCAAAATCGCATGACCGGACATCATGTTAGAGAACAGTCGACAAAAAACACTAATTGGTTTAAAACAATATGCTAAAATTTCAATAGGAACTAATAACATACCAACCAAAGGAACAGTGCCTGGAGAATAAAATGTCCGAAAAAAAGTTAAGCGACGGTGATTAATGCCAAAAGCAATAATACCAAAAAAAATACTCATCGTTAATGTACCAACTACTGAAATTTGAGCTGTTAATGCCATATTCATAGGTATAGTGCCACCAATATTTAAAGTTACCAGAAATAATGCTAAACAAAATACTAGGGGTAATACAGAATGTTCATAGTATTTAAAATTTAAATTTTTTTGAACGATTTGTTTTGCACCACTTAAAACAGCTTCCAATATAGTCTGAGGACCGTAAGGAACAGCATAAAAACTATTATCTTTAGGATTCAAAATAATTAATAATGAAATAATAGAGCCTAAAAAGAAAATAATCAGTGTCACAGAAGCATTTGTAAGAGATAGGTCAAAACCCAAAAACTGAAAAAATGAAATAGGGACAATACGAAATTGTTCCATAGGACTAAATAAAAAAATTGAAGTCATAAAATAAGTTGAAATCTAAGATATAACAGAAATAAGTATAAACTAGAGAGAACTAAATATAAACTTGTGCTATAAAATAAATGAGAAAAGATTATTTTCACGATTTAAGGCGCGGAAGTCCAATAGGTTTTATTGGTCTGAAAATTTGTTTTGTTCCTTCTAATGTAGACTCCGATAAACGAATAGGATAACCCTCGGGTATTGGTTCTCTAAAAGCATAAAAAGGGTCGTTTAAAAAAGTTACCGCTTTTGTTTTAGGAGTCAATAATTCTACGATTCGCGTAAATTCGGCAAGCTTAGCATCCATGGACTTTTCAGATGTATCAAATACAGGCACAGGACGAAAATGATTACAAGAAGCGCTGCTATCCTGAGACAAATCAAGAATTGCCGCACAAATAGCTCGTGCTGAATGTGTTTTTTTTAAATACAGTAGATAACCACAACGAATTACGTCAGCATTCTGTATACTAGAATAATCAAAATGCCTGGTTGAGCTACCATCCATCTCGTGATTACCGCTAGCGGCACGCAGCTCGGCTATCATTGCGGCCAATTGTGCGTTGTCATTAACTCTAGTGCAAAAGTTAAGCCCTTTCATATCTTTTAATACAATTTGTGTTTTAAGTAAAACCGCGTTGTTGTAAGGAATTTTTTCGAACATGATCTCTCTACCCGACAGCCCAAAGCTAGTAATCACTGCACCACCGAAACCTCACATGGCTCTACCAAATCTCCAAACTGTTTCAGGATTATAAAAATAAATTATAAACACATCTAAGAGCGAACCAGCTAAAAGACCACAAAAAAAAAAAAAGGAATAACTGATAACCCAAGGCGTTAAAAAAAAAAGCTTTAAAAAAAAATGCAGCATAAAAACTAAAAACAGATACTAAAAACAAAGATTTTTGCACAGAATGTAGAAAAGCAAAATCTACTTCTCTATGATATAATATTGTCTCGTCATCTTTCTAGAATAAATTATTAAATTTTTTGTTTAAAAACTTTTTAAAAACAGTTACTAAATAAAATAAAATTAAAAAACACGCCATAATATACGCGCGTAACCAAGAATCTATATACCAACAGTAAAAAGCAGAAAGTAACATATAAATACCTCCTAAAATATATTTTACGTTTTTATCTAATTTGCCAACTTGTATAGTTGACCACTCTAAAACTTTTTGTAAAAACCACCCACTTAAAAGAAATAAAATAAGTAAAAACATACCCGGCTTAAACAAAGCAAAAGGATTTTGAAACCCGTAAACAAATAAAAAAGACGCTGACACATAACTAAGTAGTATTATTAACAAAATTATTTTGTCATTTCCGAATAAAATTATTTTGTTAACCGCTTTTTTAGTTCCAAAGGAACGACAATTTAAGGGTTTTTTTATATATAAATTTAAGCGCCCCACCAATAAACAGCGATAAATAAAAATAACCATACAACATCGACAAAATGCCAATACCAAGCAGAGGCTTCAAAACCAAAATGGTGCTCGCATGTAAAATGATTTTTGTATAAACGTAAAGTACAAAATGCTATAAAACATGTACCAACAAAAACATGAAAACCATGAAACCCTGTTGTTAAATAAAAAGTAGAACCATATACACTATCTGAAATAGAAAATGGAGAGTTTAAATACTCGTATACCTGTAAAGAAGTGAAAATAACCGCTAGAAGTATAGTTATGAACAATCCTTTTAAAGAAGACATTTTATCACCTAACACAATTGAATGATGTGCGTAAGTGATAGAAGCACCTGAAGTTAGTAAAATCACAGTATTTAATAACGGAATTTTCCAAGGATCTAAAATAGTTAAATAAGCTGGTGGAAAAACTCCCCCTAAAACAATACTAGGATTTAAAGAAGAATGAAAAAATGCCCAAAAAAATGCAAAAAAAAACATTATTTCGGAGACAATAAATAAAAGCATGCCCATGCGTAAACCTGCTTGAACATCTTTAGTATGCTGACCTTCGTATGTACCTTCACGAATAACGTCGAACCACCAAAAAAACATTAAACTAATTAAGCCTAATAAAATCAAGACCAATTTAGTCTGACCAATAGAATCGCCATGCATATATAAAACAGAGCAGTACAACAAGGAAAATGCTCCCATTGAAGTAAAGAAAGGATATGGACTTGGATCGACTAAATGAAAACTATGCTTTTGACTGACTACTTTTTTAAATTTTGAATTCATTATATTTTAAAGATATAAATAGTATACAAGTATATACTATTTTAGACACAGAGAAATAATTATAAACTTTATTGTTCTATGAAACGATAGCAAGATATTTATATATAAATAATAAACTATAACTTTTACAAAGCGGATTTTTTTTGTAAGAACTGACTTCTTTTTAGTTTATAATCTTATAACGAATTTTCATAAAAAATATTTTTAATGCGGTGTAACCCATATCAGTAGGTGCGATGCTGTTGATAACCTACTTTTTTAGATTTCAAATGCAAGATATAATAATAGTTTTAATAAAAAACAACTTTATGCTATTTTGAACACAAAGAAACAATTATAAACTTTATTGTTTTACGAAACGATAACAAGATATTTGTTTAGACTTAAATGATAAACTATATGTTTTACAAATCTGGCCTTTTTTATTAAAAATAACTTCTTTTTGTTTTACAATTTTATATTTGATTTTCATAAAAAAATACTTAATGCTGTCTTGAAAAAGACTTTAAAAATTAAAATTTGTGATATAGTCAGTTAATGTATAAAACTAGAATACGTTTTTATCAATAGTAGGAAGTATAACGAAGATAGGATTTGAACCTACAATATGCAAATTATGATTTTGAAGCTTTACCATTAAGCTACTTCGTTATTTATCAATAATTTTGTTTGTCTCTTTGTAACAAAAAAATTACCAGCGATAATGTAAATTAATGCGATTTTTAGACGCTTGTTTATTATTTTTTGACAATAAATATAACGTATTGCAAGTTTGGTTTAAACAGATTTTAGACATTTCAGCGTATAGTTTTTCAGAGAACGAAAGGCGTGTTTTGTTTAAAATGATAGAGCGGGATAACCAAAACAAAGATAAAAATGCACGTCGATGGCGTTTTAAAGCAATAGGAACTAAAAAAGTTCTTCTACCTTTCTTTAGTTTTTTAACCTCTACATAAGTTTTTAATCGCTTAAAAAAGTATAATAAAATACGACTAATAGGTACATTAAATTCAAGACTCAAACGATCAAAAACGCTACAAATGTTTTTTTCTATCAGAGACTTACCACCTGCTACAATGAAATGATTTAAAAATTTAGTATATAAATTATATGTTGTGTATATTCTAATTGTTTTTTTTACCATACTGCTTTTTTATATCCAGGGATTAAACCAAACGACAACAAATCTTTTGCCACTAAACGTGATAAATTGAATTTTGAAAAAGTTTTTTGATTACGATTACTTAAAACACATTTATTCAAAATACGTGTTGAAGACTTGTATTGTAATTTATTAAATTTTTTAAAATATTTAATAAAAAAAACTTTTTTAAATTGGGAGAATGAAGGGTTATTTAATGTGTTAATTAATAGAAATTTGTAAACTAACTTGTTGTTCTCAATTTTCAGCAGGAATTTTCTATTTTTTAAATCTTTAATTTTTGAAGATAGCATACCTACTTACTCCCAGTCTAAAGCGCCTATTTTCCAAGCGTAAATAAAACCTGCTATAAGCTCAAGTAAAAAATCAGCTACAGCGAACAAACAATCAGAATTTATGAAACTTAGTGAAATACTAAAAGGTAAAAAGAAAACTGTTTCTAAATCAAAAATTAAAAAAATAATAGCAACTAAATAAAATTTAACATCGAAGTTATTACGAGTATCCTCGTAAGGATCAAAACCACATTCGTAGGTCGATAATTTTTCTATATCTGGAGAACTTACACTTGTAACGTATGCTAAAATTAAAATTACTAAACCTATCGTAATAACGATCATAAAATAAAAACCAACTACTAAAAAATTATTATAAAACAAAAACATATAAATTAAAAATTTGAGGATTCTTTGCGATAATTTCGTGAACAATTTAACATGGTCAGTGAGTTTTTAGTGTTTAAACAATAGCGAAAACGATCTTCATAGATTAATTTAGTAGGATAAACAGCAAAACGAAAAAACTTAAACTTAGAGTGAATTAAACGGAATGTTAAAATATACTCTTCTAATTTTTTACTGTCTTTTAAACTTTCCAAAATAATGTTAGACAACGTTTGCGTAAAAGAATATTGAGAATTAAAAATAAAATTGAAAAATATAGGACTTATAAAATTAAAAAAATTAAAACATTTAAAAACAATTTTTGCTAAACTAGAAGCTAAGATGCCTGGAAATTTATTACCTTTTTTAAATTTCCCCTCTAAATCAATCACAATGCCACTAGATTCTAAATTAGATGAAATAGAAAATAAATTAGTCGAAGTTTTAGAAATCTCCGTAGTATGAGAGTTAAAGCAGTTAAAAAAATCGAAACCAGATTTTATTTTAGCTATTTGAATTGTATCATCTAAATTTAGTAAAGATAGACGATTACCTCTCAACAGAATTCTTTTATTTATAGATTTTAATGGAGATAGCATACTTGTCAAATTAGTATTTTGCTTAGTAACAAAATAGAAAATGCAACTCTTAATATGCTGTTTGAAAAAATTAAAAAAGATAAACAAATCTTTAAAACGACGAATCAGAGATTCCCCAACGATATATGTTATGCCTTTAAAAGACTTAAAAAAGTGAAAATTTAATATATTTTTGCTTTTTAAAATAAAGAACAAAGATTTTATTTTTAGACTTAAGAATTTTAAAGAGTAACTAGAATTAACAAAAAAACCACAATAAAATATAGTAACTTGTCTTTTAGAATACTTTAAACGAATTTTGACATTCAAAAGAACACTTTCAATTTGCAATGATGTGGACGATATAAAACACAATTTTGAAAAAGTATCGAACTTAGCGAATAGATTAAAAGAATTCCAAAATAAAGCATGTGACCTTAGCGAAAAAAGATCACTTCTAACCAAAATATTTTGACTATTATTTTGAAAAAATTTTAATAAATTTAAACAACTAAAATCTATACTATTCGATGTTAATAAAATATTTTTAGTATCGGGATTACAGTAATTTTTTGAGTAATCAAAATTATTATTTTTAATTAAGGGGGAACGATTATACTTTAAAGAGTCAAAACTAAAACGAGATACGTCAGAAATAATAGAGGCCGCATTTTTAAATTTTTTTGGTAATACGCGAATTATCTTACTATTTTTATACTGAACGTATATAAAACTATTAAAATGATCATTAGAATCTATCGTTTCTAATGAGCATAATTCCCAAGCTCTTATTTTAAAAGCATAAGATTTTGAAGTCAAAGCGCCTTTTAAGGATAATTTATATAAAATAAACATAAATAAAAAAAAAGAAATTAAATCTTATAACTGGAAAGTTTTGTTTCTAAATACCCCAATAATGGAAATAGAACTAAAAAGATTGTAAAATAAAAAAAAGTACAAGCCATGCCAGCCTCTATATAAGGACTTTCAACAGGTTTTTGACCTAACCAACCTAGTAATAAAAAGTCAGAAACTAAAAACCAATATAAAGGTGCGAATAAAGGTCTAAATTTTGCTGAACGTAACCACGATAAATTTAGTTTTGGCAAAGCTAATAAAATTAAAATAGAAGCAAACATTGCTACAACGCCTCCTAATTTGTCTGGAATGGATCTTAAAATAGCATAAAAAGGTAAAAAGTACCATTCAGGAACGATATGAGGAGGTGTCACCAACGGATTTGCCATGATATAATTGTCGGAATGACCTAAAACATTCGGAAAAAAAAATAAAAAAAAAGAAAACACAAATAATAAACCGAAAAAAGAAAACAAATCTTTTACGTAAAAATAAGGAAAAAAAGAAATAAATTCCACTTTTTTGTTTATTCCCAAAGGGTTATTTGATCCTTCTTTATGCAATAAACTTAAATGTAGTATAACTAAACCCACAATAACAAAAGGTAATAAATAATGTAGACTGAAAAAGCGATTTAATGTTGCGTTGTCAACAGCAAAACCGCCCCATAACCACTCTACAATAGAAGAACCTACAACGGGAATAGCAGAAAAAAGATTCGTGATTACAGTTGCACCCCAAAAAGACATTTGACCCCAAGGTAACACATAACCCATAAATGCCGTAGCCATCATGCATAAAAAAATTAGGATACCACTAATCCAAAGAGTACCTCTAGGGAAAATGTAAGAACCAAAGTATAACCCTCGAAACATATGGGTATAAACACATAAAAAAAACATAGAGGCTCCATTTGAGTGTAAATATCTAATTAACCAACCGGAATTTACGTCACGCATGATATGCTCTACACTACTAAAAGCAAGATCTACATGGCAACAGTAATGCATAGCTAAGAAAATACCAGTTACAATCTGAATTACTAAACAAAGACCAGATAACGCACCAAAACTCCAAAAGTAGCTTAAATTTATTGGAGTTGGGTAATCAATAATGTGACTTGCTAAAAAACTTGGTTGATTTAATTTATTTATACGATTTAATGAATTTTTCATAAAAGCTGTTTTTTATTTTAATAACCAAGCAACAAATTTAGTGGTAGGAATGGCCTCTACAACTATAGGCATAAAACCATGGTTTACACCGCATAATTCACTACATTGGCCGTAGTAAACACCACAACGTTTTATAAAAACAGACGCTTGACTTAAACGACCAGGACAGGCATCAACTTTTACACCGAATGAAGGTATAGTCCAACAATGTAAAACGTCAGCAGAAGTAATCATCAAACGAATGTGTGTTTTAATTGGTAACTTTATTCTGTTGTCTACCTCTAATAATCTAAATCTTCCTAATGATAAATCATTATTTGCAATCAAATAAGAATCAAATTGCACATTAATATCTTTAAGTGTATTTGAAGAAGAATCCACCAAACTTCCACCATACTCGTAACTCCAATACCATTGATGTCCTATTATTTTTAGAGTTAACGAAGGATCAATTAAATCATCTAATGCGTATAATAATGCGAAAGAAGGAAACGCAATACCGATCAAAATTATAGTCGGATATGCTGTCCAAGCAATTTCTAACATACTATCGTGAGTATAAGAAGTTATTGGTCTCTTATTAGACGACGAATTAAAAAGAATAACTGTACTGTATAAAAAAAAGCAAACAAGACCTGTGGTTAAAATTAAATCGCACATGATAAAATTGTGAAATTCAACCATCCACTCCATTATTTGTGTAGCAGAATCTTGCGGTGAAATTTGCCAAATCTCTGCCGCATCACAAAAAGAAAACGAAAAAGAATTAAAAAGCAACGTGCTTAAAATTAATGAAACTTTTAAGGGTGCGTTATCTATTTCAGACAATAAAAATAACAAAAAAATCTCTACCAAAAATTTGATCTTTTAATAAAAAAAAAGTTAATGAATAACAACAATCTGTTTGATGACGCTTTTTAAATACATTAAAATTTAATAAAATTTGCAAATACAAATAAGAAAAAAATAAAAACCATAACTAAAATAGAAGAAGAAAAATACACAACTAAAGTACAAATTACAAAGAACAGAAATAAAAATACTATATAAATATGTAGGACGCCCTTCTGTAACACATCTAAGAGATTCGAAATTTTATAAGTAGAGTTAGCTAAGGTATACGGACCAACAGATTCTAACAAGCCCCTATCAATTATTTTGTACGTAAATTCATGACTAAACTTTAAAATGTTTGAACTAAAAAAAACGTTATATAGCTTATCAATATACCATTTTTTTAATAAAAATGTGTATACAGCGTTATAAACGGCAGATTTTTTGATAGAAAAAAACATTTCAATGTTAAAAGCATAAAAAAAGAATGCTAGACTTACACCAGTTAAAGTTAAAAATAAAGGGAACAACTTAAATATTATTGGAATAAACTCAATATCAACTAAACTATAACGAAATGAATCTATAAAAATAGAATTTTGCCAAAAATTGCTACCGAAACCAATAAATAAATCAACACTTAAAAAACCCACTAAAACACTAAGAATACATAGCAAAAATAAAGATAATTGTATTTTAAAACCACTTTCGTGAACACTACCCAAGACACCTTTGTAAGAATTAGTATCCGATAAAAAAACTAACACTAAAAGACGTGTAGAATAGAAAGCTGTGAATAAGGCGGAAAACGAACCTAGTAAATAGCATAAAAAACCAACAAAAGTGTGTGAAGAGAAGGCTACTTCCAATAACGAATCTTTTGAATAGAAACCAGCAAAAAAAGGGAAACCGATTAGTGCCAAAGAGCCTATTAATCCCGTACTATAAGCAAAAGGTAATAAACGCAGTAAACCGCCTAAGCGTCGAATATCTTGCTCATCTGCAACTGAGTGTATAATAGAGCCTGCACCCAAAAATAACAATGCTTTAAAAAAAGCATGGTTAGATAAGTGAAAAATAGCTACGTTATAATTTGAGAGACCACAGGCAAAAATCATATAACCTAACTGGCTACAAGTGGAATAAGCTATTATTTTTTTCATATCATTTTGAAATAACCCCACACTAGCACCAAAAAATGCAGTTAATGATCCTACGATACATAAAATATCTAAGATAGTGGAACAAAGCTCAAAAAAAAATGAGCATCTAATAATTAAAAAAACACCCGCCGTTACCATGGTAGCTGCATGAATCAAAGCAGAGACGGGAGTGGGTCCCTCCATAGCATCAGGCAACCAAGTGTGTAAACCCAGCTGAGCAGATTTACCCATAGCTCCTAAAAAAAGGCATAAACAAATACAATCTAGACAACTAATCTTTAAATTGAAAAGAAAAAAGTTGGTGTCTACAAACAAAGGCGCCAAACTAAAAACAACTGAATAATCTAAAGTATCAAACACATAATAAATTAAGAAAAGTGCAATTAATAAAAAAAAATCGCCTATTCGATTTAAAAGCATAGCCTTTATTGCAGATTTATTCGCTTGTATTCTAGTAAACCAAAAATTAATTAATAAGTAAGATGCTACGCCAACACCCTCCCAACCTACAAACATTTGTAAAAAATTATCGCCAGACACTAACACAAGCATAAAAAAAGTAAACAAAGATAAGTAACCCATAAAACGTGGAAGATGCGGGTCTTCTTTCATGTACTCACTTGAGTAAAGATGTACTAGAGTAGAAATAAATGTAACGACGATCAACATTATATTCGTCACTGAATCTAAATAAAAGCCCCAATTTATTTCTAGAGTGTCTGAGGTAACCCAAACCCAATAAGGTAAAAACGAAATAAAATCATAGGCTATCAAATTTTGTAAAGAAGAAAAAGAAATAAGAAAAGAAATTAAAACATTAAAACAAGTTATAAAAACCACGCCTTTTCCAATGCGGCGACCGAACAAAAGACTAATTAAAAAACTTAGTAAAGGAAGTAAAAGAACTAAAGCTAGCATACGTAAGATAGGTTTAACTGAATAAATTAAAACTTATTAAAAAAATACTTCAGGCCTGGAAGGAAATAAAGACGAATAATCAAAATTGTGAACAGCCTTGCTCATTATTGGACTTGAACCAATACCTTGTAAAGAACAGATTTTAAATCTGTTGTGTCTACC
>Ga0256305_1000183_pt1 | contig 10601 bp, 1 predicted proteins | sample ColtaT_24_FD_189997 | JGI IMG/M metagenome (GOLD analysis project Ga0256305, IMG submission 189997) | Metatranscriptome of freshwater microbial communities from Columbia River, Oregon, United States - Colum_Yuk_RepB_8d (Metagenome... | ecosystem: Environmental > Aquatic > Freshwater > River... | reverse complement strand
GGCACGATGTGCACCACGCTGACGGTGAATAACGGCACAACGAACGTGCTGACGAGTGGCAATGTGGTTGGCAACACCGATGTCAACAACAACGGTGTGCTGAACGTCTCCGGCCGACTGGGCGGCACGCTGACGGTGAACAACTACGGCACTACGACGATCCTGACCACTGGCAATGTGGTTGGCAACACGGATGTCAACAACAATGGTGTGTTGAGTGTTGCTGGCCAGTTGAGCGGCACACTGACGGGCGATGACAATGCCCAGATTACGGTCTCAGGTGTTGTTGTTGGAGCCACCACGCTGAACAACAGCACGTCGCTGGCAGTGACGGGCAACCTGCAGAGCACGCTGGATATTAACCAGAGTGCCACAGCAAATATTCAGGCGGGTGGCCGTGTGACGGGTCTTTCGACCGTCAATAACAGCGGCAGCCTGACGGTCAATGGCAACAGCACGACGATTGCCCAGGTTCAGGCTGTCACGATCAGCAGCACGACCGGCACCGCCACGATTGGTCAGTATGGCAATGCGACGGGTGCGGTGATTTCCAACGGCACGCTCAATGTCGGCGGCAATCTGCTCAGCACGCTGGTGGTGAACAGTGGCACGGCGACACTGGCCAATACATCGGTTGTATCGTCCAACGTGACGGTCAACGGTGGCACACTTGATGCCAACGGCACGATGCAACAATGGCTGACGGTGAATAATGGCACAACGAACGTGCTGACCAGTGGCAATGTTGTTGGCTCAACACGAGTGAACAACAATGGTGTGCTGAACGTATCAGGCCGTCTCAGTGGCAATCTGCAAGTTTATAATTACGGCAACACGACGATCCTGACCACCGGCAATGTGACCGGCGGCACCTTTGTGTACAATAACGGTGTGCTGAGTGTCACGGGCCGGTTAGGCCACACCCTCGAAGTTAATGACAACTCGGTTGCTACCGTTTCGGGCATTGTGGTTCTTGACGTTTACCTCTATGGAAATGCCTCCCTTGCGGTGACCGGTAACCTGCAGAACACGCTTGATATTTATGATTATGCCACGGCGAATATTCAGGCGGGTGGCCGGGTGACGAGTCTGACGACGGTGTACAACAGCGGCAGCCTGACGGTCAATGGCAACAGCACGACGATTGCCCAGGTTCAGAATGTCACGATCAGCAGCACGACCGGCACCGCCACGATTGGCCAGTATGGCAATGCGACCGGTGCGGTGAGATCGAATGGTACTCTCAACGTCGGCGGCAATCTGCTGAGCACGCTGACGGTCAACAGTGGCACCACGAATATCACCTCCACGGGTGTCGTCGCTGGGCCAACGTCAGTTATGGGCGGCACCGTGACCAACGATGGCAGAGTTGCCAACCTGACGGTTAACGGGGCGACCGCCAACGTTACTAATAACAACATTGTTACTGGACCGACCGTTACACTGCTGGCTGGTTGCCTGACACTGACCAATGGTTCTGTTCAGACAGGTAACTTTATCGTCAGTGGTGGCACGCTGCTGGCCAATTCGGCCTTCGGCGGCACGCTCACGCAGAACGGCACGAGCAGTATCACCGTTCAGTCGGCCGGTAACCTGGTCGGTGCAGCGAACATCTCTGCCGGTAGCCTGACCAATAATGGCAAGCTCTCGAGCAACCTGACAGTCAGCGGCACCGGCTTTGTGACCAATAACAATGCCATCCTCGGAACAGTTTATCTTCAGAATGGCAACCTGACGCTCAACACCGGCTCAACCCAGCCCGGTAACTTCTTCGTCTCCGGTGGCTACCTGCTGGCTGATGCTGATTTTGGCGGTACGGTCAACCAGACGGGTGGCACGATCGTTGCCAATAACAATGTCGGTGGTAATGTTTACGTCGATGGAGCCGGCACGGCCACTTACAATGGCACGATCAACGGTACCTTCACGATGACGGTCAATGCGTCGGCTGCCGATCAGACGATCGCTTCCAACGGCAATGTGACGGGTGCGACATCGGTTGCTGCGGGTCTGCTCAAGGTCAATGATGGTCGCCTCAACAGCACGCTGAATGTCACAGGTGGCACAGTCAATATCACCAGCGGCAACGTTGGAGGAGCCACCTCGATTTCTGCCGGCACTCTTAATGTGAGCGGTGTTTCGGGCAATCTCGGTCAGCTGGAAAACACACTGACGGTCACCGGCACAGGCACGGCCAATATTCTGGCCTTCGGCAATGTGTCGGGTCTGACCACATCCAATGCCACGCTGAACGTCACGGGTAACCTGAGCGGCAATCTGATCGTCAATGCCGGTACCTCTACCATCAATTCCGGTGGCTATGTGCTGGGAACGACGACTGTAAATGGTGGCCTGCTCTCTTCCGCCGGCGTCCTGGCAAACACCCTCGATGTTAATAACAATGCCACGGCCAACATTCTCAGTGGTGCTATCGTTCAGGGTGCAACGACGCTCAACAACAACGCCACCCTCAACGTCTGTGGCACACTTCAGTCAACGCTGCTGGTGAACAGCGGCACGGCGACATTGTCCAATACGTCGGTCGTATCCTCCACGGTGACGGTCAACAACGGCACACTTGATGCCAACGGCACGATGTGCAGCACGCTGACAGTGAATAACGGCACGGCCAACGTGCTCAGCAGTGGCAACGTGGTTGGCAACACCTACGCCAACAACATGGGTGTGCTGAACGTCTCAGGCCGACTGGGCGGTACGCTGAGGGGCAATAACAACTCGACTATCACGGTCTCCGGTGTTGTTGTTGGAGCCACGACACTGAATAACAGCACGTCGCTGGCTGCGACGGGCAACCTGCAGGGCACGCTTGATATCAATCAATCTGCCACGGCGAATATTCAGACGGGCGGTGTTGTCGGCGGTGCGGTAACGGCCAACAACACCAGCACGCTGACGGTGACGGGTAACCTGCAGAGTTCCCTTAATCTCAATCAGAATTCAACGGCATCGATCGGGGCTGGCGGTGTAGTCACGGGCCTGACGACCGTTTCTTCCACAAGCAACACACAGTTCAGCACACTGACCGTCAATGGCAGCAGCAGTAACCGGGCACTGGTGGGCAATCTTGTGGTCAATGCCAACTCGGTTGCCACAATCGGCCAGTATGGTAACGTGACTGGCACAACCAGCACCTGTGGCACCCTGAGTATTTACGGTACACAGGGTGGCAACCTGACGATCAATTCCTGCACAACGACGATCTACAACACGGCCGGTGTGGTCAATGGTGCGGTCATTGTGAACAGTGGCGGTGCACTGATCTCCACTGGCCTGATTGCAAACACGGTGACAGTCAACACTGGTGCTACAGCCGACATTAATGCTCTGGGCTGTGTCACGGGCCTGACAACGGTCGCCGGCGGCTCGGTAACGGTCGCTGCCGCTGGTCGGATCAACGATGCGAATATCACCTCTGGAACGATGAATATCCAGATCGGTGGTTATTCTGCCGGTAATGTGACAAATAACGGCACATTGACGGTTGACGGGTCTATTTACAGATCCGTGACAGTGCTTTCAGCCGGTGTCGCCAACGTCACCGGTACTATTAACGCTGTCAGCCAATACCACGGTTTACGGGGCCTTGAATGTTTCCACGCCTCTCGGCACGGTGAAGAAGGCTCTGATTGTCGAGTCAGGTTTTGCGAACATCACCTCTGGTGCTCAGGTCGGTGGTGGGCCGGAAGGGTTCACAACCGTTAATGGTGGTGTGCTGAATGTTTATGGAACGAATCCAAGCGAACCGAGTGTTCTGCTTGGCATTTTGACCGTCAACGCGAACGGCACTGCCAATATTGGTCAGATCGGTCAGGTCTCACTGGCCACTACCAGCTGTGGTGTTCTCACAGTGAATGGAACACTGCTCAATACACTGGCCGTCAGCGGTGGCACGACGACGGTTCAGTCTGGTGGCCAGGTGAGTGGGTTGACGACCGTAACGGGTGGAACCTTCACCAACTACGGCAACGTAACGGGCATTAACGTCAATGGTACGACGGCCAACGCGACTAACTACGGCCTGATCACCACCAGCATGACGGTTCAGAGCGGCTGCCTGACACTTGCCAACGGCTCAACCCAGCAGATTGATGTGACAGTCTCCGGTGGCTCGCTCTACGCGAATGCGGCCTTCGGTGGCAACCTGACACAAACGGGTGGCTATGTTGAAATTCAGGGCAGTGGCAACCTGGTGGGTGTGGCCGGTATCTCGGGCGGGAACCTGACAAATCTGGGCCGAATCAGCGGTGTTCTCAATGTCTCAGGCACAGGTTGTGTGACGAACAATGGCATACTTGGTTCGTCGGTCAATGTCAGCGGCGGCTGCCTGACTCTTAACTCATGCTCAACCCAGACGGGCAACTTTAATGTGACCGGTGGGCAGTTAACAGCCAATGCGGCCTTCGGTGGCACGCTCAATCAGTCCAGTGGCACGGTTAACATTCAGACCAACGGTAATCTGGTCGGTGCTGCCAATATCTCAGGTGGCACGCTCACAAATGATGGCCGTCTCAACAGCACCCTGCTGGTCAGCGGGTCGGGCAACGTAACGAACAACGGAACAATCGCCGGTGCTGTCACACTTCAGGGTGGCAATATCACGCTCAATTCCGCTTCGACTCAGACAGGCAACTTTAACGTCTCCGGCGGTTACCTGCTGGCTTACGCTGGCTTTGGCGGCACCCTGACACAGACGGGTGGCACGTTGATTGCCGGCAGCAGCGTCGGTGGCGATGTGCTGATCGATGGCAATGCAACGGCAACTTTCAATGGCACGGTCAGCGGCAATCTGACGATGACGACCAATGCCGTAACGGCCGATGTGACAGTGCTGTCGCAGGGTAATGTCACCGGCTCGACATCTGTCTCGAATGGTCTGCTGAAGGTCAACAGCGGTCGCCTGAACGGAACGCTGACTGAGAACGCCGGTACCGTTAACATCACCAGTGGTACAGTGGGTGGAGCAGCCAGTGTTACGGGTGGCACCCTCAATGTGGGTGGAACCGCCAATAACGTCGGTACGCTGCAGTCATCGCTGAATCAGACGGCTGGTACGGTCAATATTCTGGCTTACGGTAATGTGGTTGGCCAGACGACGACCAATGCCACGCTGAACGTGACCGGTGCACTTTCTGGCGGTCTGATTGTCAATGGTGGCACCACCACTGTAAATGTTGGCGGTTCTGTCTCGCCGACGACAACGGTCAATAACGGTACGGTTTACAACTATGGTTCGGTCAGTGGCCTCAGCGTGACCTCTGGCACGATGACAAGCAACGGCACGATTAATGGTGCTGTGAGTGTCAGCGGTGGTTCGCTCTCCCTGACGACCGGTGGAACTCAATCCGGCACCTTCAACGTGACCGGTGGCAACCTCTATGCCAATGCCACAATGGGTGGGGCACTGAATGTCAATACCGCTGGCACGGCCACAATTCAGTCCCTTGGCAGTGTGGTTGGCACAACCACAGTTGGCACGGGTGGCAATCTCTTCTCCTCAGGCACACTGGGTGCTTTGGATGTGACCGGTGGCACAGCCAACCTGACAGGTGGCTCTGCTGGTGCCGCTAACGTCTCCAGCGGTTTGCTCACGAGCCAGGCGACAATCGCCAGCCTCCAGGTCGGTTCATTGGGAACGGCCAACATCGTTTCCGGCAGTGTGACCGGCCAGACCACCACCAGTGGCTTGCTGAACGTCTGCGGTACGCTCTCCGGGGGACTTACGGTCAATGGTGGTACATCCACGATCTTCACAGGTGGTTCTGCCGGTTCGACAGTGAATGCCAATGGCGGCAACCTCTACAACTACGGCGGCACGCTGACGGGTCTGGCAGTCAACACGGGTGGCACGGTGACGAGCAATGGCACCATCAGTGGCACGGTTGCTGTAACGGGTGGCACGCTCAACCTGACACCGGGCGGTACACAGACGGGCACGTTTAACGTCACCGGTGGCACCCTCAATGCGAATGCAACGGTGGGTGGGCAGGTCAACCAGACCGGTTCGAGCGTGATCAACGTTCTCTCGAGTGGTGTACTGAGCGGTCCGGTGAATGCCAATGCCGGCACGATGAACATCACCAACGGCGGCAGTGTCACAAACCTGACCGTTGGTGGTGGTGCGGCCACAAATTACGGTACACTGGCCGGTTCGGTTGCCGTGACGAGCGGTTCGTTGAATCTTGAGACAGGCTCGACACAGTCCGTCAATTTCTCGGTCTCGGGTGGATCACTCACAGCCAATGCCGTCTTTGGCGGCACGCTCAACGTGTCGGGTGGCACTGTTGTTGCTAACAATAATGTTGCTGGTGCGGTAACTGTCTCTGGCCCGGGCACGGCGACCTTCTTCGGAACGCTGCCAAGCCTGACGATGACATCTACCGCCAATGGTGCGACTGTTACGATCGCTTCCACAACCGGGAACGTTACCGGTGCAACAAGTGTCGCCAACGGTACACTGAACATCAACGGCGTTGCCTCTGGCACCTTGGGTGTCAGCGGTGGCGTGGTGAATGTAGCCGGAACCGTCAATGGTGCGACCACCGCCACGGGCGGCGTGCTCAATGTCAACGGCACTTCCGGCGCGGCCGGTTTGATCAACAACACGCTGCTTGTCAATGGCAGCAGCCAGGTGAACATCAACCAGTACGGCAACGTGACCGGCCTGACGACGGCCAACGGCACCCTCAACGTGTCTGGTAAACTGCTGGGCGGCCTGTTAGTGAACTCAGGTGTCACGACGATCAATGCCGGCGGCTCGGCCGGAACGACCGTCACTGCCAATGGCGGCCAGCTCCGCAACAGTGGTACTGTGACGGTCCTGACGGTCAATACCGGTGGCAATGTGACCAACTGCGGCACGATCAGCGGTGCGGTTCAGGTTAATAACGGTCTGCTCACATTGGTCAATGGCTCGACCCAGACGGGTAACTTCACCATCGCCGGCGGCACTGTCTCAGCCAATGCAACCTTTGGTGGCGGCCAGGTCAATGTCAATGGCGGTACGCTGACGATTCAGTCTGCTGGTGTCGCCAACGGTACGACGACCGTTAACAGTGCAACCCTTGACAATTACGGCACAGTCAGTGGGGCCTTGAATGTCCAGACCGGTTCGAGCGTCACCTTCTACACCGGCTCGAACGTAACTGGGGCGACCAGCCAGACTGGCGGAACGCTTGTTGTTCAGTCTGGCGGCCAGATTGGCAGCACACTGGCCGCATCAGGTGGTACCACCACCGTTCAGTCGGGTGGTACGGTACAGGGCAATGCCAATGTGACCACCGGTGGCACTCTCATCGGTAATGGCACTTTCTCCAGCAATCTTTACGTTACAGGTGGTACAGCCACACTCAACGGAGCTTCCGTAAGCGGCAATGCCTGTGTAACGTCGGGCACTCTCGATACCTCAACCGCCCTGCGGACATCGGTCTCCGGCACGTTGACAGTGGCGGGTGGTACAACCACGCTCAATAATCTCACGGTCAATGGCCTGACTTCAGTTTCCGGCGGCACGCTCAACCTCTCCAACAGTGCAGCCGCTCTCAATGCTGGCCTGAACGTGACGGGTGGTTCGGTAAATGGCTCTGCCGGAACCATTACCAACACCGGCGATAATTCAGTCATCACCACTTCCGGTGGTGTTCTCTACCTGCGTGGTGTAACGGTTAATGGATCTTCGTCAGCCACCGGCAGCACGGCAACGATTCGAATCAACCCGGGTACCACTTCGGTTGATCTGGGTAATGCGACATCCAGCGGCCTGAACACACTGACGGCTACTGGCAGCACTCCACTGATCTACAACAATTCGACGTTGTCGGTCTCTGCCATTGGCAATACGATGGCCGGGGTAAACACCTCGTCGGCCAACCTGACTCAGCTCTACTCGACTGTTGACCGGATTGTTGACGCTGTTGATCTCGGATCGTCTTACGGCCTGGTCACGATCATCTCTGGCTCAGTCTATGTCACGCCGAGCAGCTTCCTGAGCCCGACAACCACCACGCCAAGCATTCAGCGTGGTGTGGACGCAGCCTCGACCGGCTCTAACCTCTGGGTGCAAAGCCCGGGTGCGACCTACACCGGTGGCCTGACGATCAGCAGCGGTAAGAATGTTGCGATTAATACGGGTAGCTCGGCTAATGCCACGGTCAATACGGCGGTATCCGGCAACTGGTCGCTCTCCAGCGGCTCAAGCCTGAACCTGAACCTGAGCAACACAACCTATTCCAACTACACCCTGACGGGTGCTACGAGTGTCAACCTGGGCAATATCACCCTGAACCTCAACGCTGTTGAGCCTATCGCCGGTGGTATCGTCTTCAAGATTATGGATCTGCCTGTGGGTGCCACACTTGGTGGCAGCACCTTTAATGGTCTCACACAGGGTAGTATCGTCCCCATCGGCTCTCGTAATTCCATTCTGAATTACTTCGGTGGTGATGGTAACGACATCATCCTGACCACTCTCGACCCATCTCCAGTGACTAATGTTCTGGTTAATGCCAGCTACTCGTCGCTGAATCCTGGTGATATTGTTACCTACGAAAGTACAAACTACTTCTACGGTTACAATGCCTTTGCCTCGCTGCAGTCGGGTGTTTCGGCCGTTGGTGCAAATTACACGGTGACGGTCTTCTCCGGTTCTTACACCGGTACAACGACGATCGCGAAGAATCTCAACATCGTTGTACCAACCGGTAACACGGTAACCACCGGTACATTGAATGCCACTGCCGCTGTAAACTTTACTGGCTGGACAGGTGATCTCCAGTCGAGCCAGATCAATGTTTCGGCCGGCTCTACAGTGACATCGACGAACCTGGCCGGGCTTATCGCTGCCAACGGTACACTCCAGTTTGCCGGCGGCTCGACCTTCTCCGGTGTATCGCTCTCGGCCACGAGAAACATCACGATTACTTCCAGCAATGGAAGCCAGGTGACACTGACTGGCACTAACCCAACACCTGTAGTCGCTGCAACCAGCGGTGCGACAAATGTTTCGCTTGTTCGGCTGACTCTCGACTCTTCGGCAAGCGGCAGCACAGGCTTGACAGCAGGCAATACCGGTTCCCTGACTTTGACTGGCGTCCAGACGACCAGCAATATCAGTGTGGTCGGTACTGTCAATGGCCCAACCACGCTGAATCTTGATTACGGTGCACTCAGCTCGAATTTGGTGATGACCCTGACCAGCACTGGCAATGTCGTCTCTAACTCCTTGTTCGGCTCTGCTCCGCTGACTCTCGCCAGCCCGGCAACCACAACGTTCAATCTTGATATGGGTTCTGGTAATGACCAGTTCTTCCTTGAAGGTACTGTGGCCGGTGGTCTGATTCAGGGCAACGGCGGCGATGACGCCTTCGCCATCAGGGCCAACTTCACGGGCACCATCACAGGCGGCTCTGGTGTCAACTCACTGACATTCCTCACCGCAACCAGCGGTGTCTCGAACTTCGACGGTGGTGGTTCAGCGACCCTCTTTGGTGCAACCAGGAACAACAACTTTACCATCACAGGTGCTAATGCGGGTAATCTTAATACCCTGCTGCAAACCAACTTTACGAATGTGTCGAGCCTCAAGGGTGGTTCAGTTCAGGATCGCTTCTTCTTCCGCGACGGCTCATCAATGAGTGGTTCGGTTGATGGCGGCCTTGGCACTGACATCGTCAACTTTGAAAACTTCGGCACGAACCGATTAGTTCAGACCAGCTTCACGACGGCCTGCGGTGGTTCTGTGGCCTTACAGCAGCCTGGTAACGTGACCGGAACTGTGGGTGTCATCGGCAGCTTCGCGGCGATTGAATCCGTCGTGGGTGGCCAGGGCGATGACAGCTTCCTCTTCAGCGGCTCGGGTTCGATCTCTGGTGGTATTGACGGTGGGCTGGGTAACAACACCCTTGACTACCGCAACTACACTCCAACAAGCTCGACTGGTGTTGTTGTGAATCTCTCAACAGGTTCTGCCTCGCTGGTCTATGGCGGTGCCGCCAGCCGTGTTTCGCGAATTCGCGACGTCTTTGGCACCTCGATGAACGACAGCCTCACTGGCGACGCCCAGAACAACATCCTTTATGGTCTGGCTGGCAACGATAACCTCGTCGGAAACGACGGCAACGACCTACTCATCGGTGGTACCGGATCTGACACCGTTCAGGGCGGTAACGGCTACAACATCGTGACGGGTGATGAAATCAACTTCACTGTGGGTGGCACCTCTGCCGGTGGCTACGGAATTGCCGGTCAATACTACGACTTCGTTCTCCGTTCCATGATGAACAATCTGACAACTGCCGTTGACGGTACATCCGCCGATCTGGCTTACAATGCAATCGAGTCCTCAGGTGTAAATGTTCAAGTGCCGGGAACAGCCGGAACTGTTGGTGCTGTGCGTCTCTTCGCTGAACCAACCTCTGGCTCCTCGAACGGCACTGTCTTCAACGACGCGATCTTCGACCGCGTGGTGATCACCGGAAACCTGACTGACTTCGTCTTCTACACCACGGATCCAACCGCTGAAGCTGATCTGGTTGTCAATCTGTCGAAGGCTCGCCGCTCAACAATCGCCAACAGACGAGTCTGAT
>Ga0256305_1000181_pt1 | contig 10641 bp, 8 predicted proteins | sample ColtaT_24_FD_189997 | JGI IMG/M metagenome (GOLD analysis project Ga0256305, IMG submission 189997) | Metatranscriptome of freshwater microbial communities from Columbia River, Oregon, United States - Colum_Yuk_RepB_8d (Metagenome... | ecosystem: Environmental > Aquatic > Freshwater > River... | reverse complement strand
CCGCGTTCGACTGGCTGCGGCCGCCGGACAAAGCGTGGTGTTTGGCGACGCGGCCCGCTTGCCCAGTTTGATGGCAGCAGGCTTGGCGCGCGCCGCTGCGGTGGTGGTGAGCTACCACGACACCCCATCTGCCCTGAAGGTGCTGGCGCATGTGCGCGACCATGCCCCGCAAGTCCCGGTGATCGTGCGAACGCGCGATGACCGGGACCTGGATTTGCTGCGGCAAGCGGGCGCCACCGAAGTGGTGCCCGAAGCCATCGAAGGCAGCCTGATGCTTGCCAGCCATGCATTGGCGCTCATGGGGGTTCCCATGCGACGCGTGATTCGGGTAACGCAAGAGCAACGCGAAGCCCGTTACGACTTGCTGCGTGGCTATTTTCATGGCGCAGACGATGATGACATCGACGAGTTGGAGCATGAGCGCCTGACCAGCGTCACGCTGCCATTGGGCGCCAAATGTCTGGGGGCCACGCTCGAGAGTCTGGCGTGGCGTGGCATGGGTGTGCGCTTGGTTCAGTTGCGTCGTCATCAGGGCCACGCCGCCCCCCTGGACGATGACACCCGGCTTGAAGAGGGCGATACGCTGGTGCTGTCGGGCAAGCCAGAGGCCTTGGCCATTGCCACCGAAAAAGTACTGAAGGGGTAGCCGACTACTTGCCGATGCAAAAACGCGAAAAGATCACACCCAACAAATCATCCGCACTGAACTCGCCCGTGATTTCACCCAAGGCGTTTTGGGCTTGCCGCAACTCTTCTGCCAGCAAATCCAACGCCGCGTCGGTCTGGCTCAAGATGAGATGCGCCTGGTGCAGCGCTTGCGCCACGCGTGCGAGCGCCTGGACATGCCTCTCGCGGGCGATGAAGACGCTGTCTGCGGCGCCTGCCTGCCAGCCCGCAATCGACAACAGTCGGGTGCGCAAGTCGGCCAAGCCGTTACCGGTTTTGGCCGATAAATACAAGGCGTCTGGGGTCCTTGAAAGGTTCGGGACCGCATCGGCTTTGTTCCAGACCTGTAACACCGGAATGGCCGCATCGACGTCGCGCTGGAGTGCGGCCGCAATGCGCGCGTCCTCTTCTTGGTAAGCGCTTTGGCCTGCGCGGGTGAGGTCGTGCAGAAAAACCACGGCATCCGCTTGCCGAATTTGCTCCCAGGCGCGGGCAATCCCGATTTTTTCGACCTCGTCCACCTGCGGGTGGTCCAGAGGGCGCAGGCCGGCGGTATCCACCACATGCAGCGGCACGCCGTCGATTTGCAATGATTGGCTGACCACATCACGGGTGGTTCCCGCAATCGGCGTGACGATGGCCAGCTCGGCACCCGCAAGCGCGTTGAGCAAAGAGCTTTTGCCAGCATTGGGTTGGCCCGCAATCACGACACGAATGCCGTCACGCAACAAGGCGCCTTGCCGAGTGCGCTCCAAAATTTCTTGAAGTCGCGTTTGCAGCCGATCAAGCTGTCCACGGGCGTCTGCCTTTTCCAGAAAGTCGATGTCTTCCTCCGGAAAATCCAGTGTCGCCTCAACCAACATGCGCAAATCGATCAAGGCATCGCGTAGGCCATGTATTTTTTCGGAAAAAGCCCCCGCCAAAGAGCGGCTGGCACTGCGCGCCGCCAAGGCGGTGCTTGCGTCAATTAAGTCTGCCACGGCTTCGGCTTGCGCCAGGTCGAGCTTCTGGTTCAGAAACGCGCGTTCAGTGAACTCGCCGGCGCGTGCCAGCCGCAACCCCGGCAACAGCGCACTTGCGGCGTCATCGTCATGCGCCTTCTCCTGTGCAACCGCCATGCAGCGCGAAACCAGCAGTTGCAGCACGATGGGCCCTCCGTGCGCCTGCAGCTCCAGAACGTCTTCTCCGGTATAGCTGTGCGGCGCTGGAAAGTACAACGCCAAGACGTGGTCAATGGGATGCCCTTGCCCATCTTTCAGGGGAAGGAGTGTGGCCTCTCTGGGCTTGAGGCTTCGGCCGCAAAGTCGTTGCAACCAGGGCTGAAGCGTGGGTCCACTGATGCGCACGATGCCCACGGCACCCCGGCCCGGTGCCGTGGCAATTGCAATGATTGGCGCCGCTCTGTCGTGCATGTCGGAGCTCTCAGGCAACGCCGTTCAACGGCGTCAGCGGCCCAGGACGCCTAACTGCTTGTTGATCAGCCACTGCTGTGCAATCGACAGAATGTTGTTGGTCAACCAGTAAAGCACCAAACCCGAGGGGAAGAAAAAGAACATCACGCTGAACGCCAGTGGCATGATCCACATCAACTTGGCTTGCATGGGATCGGGCGGGGTCGGGTTGAGCCAAGTTTGCAACAGCGTCGACAAAGTCATCAAGACAGGCAAGATAAAGAAGGGGTCCGGCGCGGCCAGGTCATGGATCCAGCCAATCCAGGGTGCATTACGCATCTCGACAGTGGACAGCAATACCCAATACAAGGCAATGAATACCGGAATTTGAATGGCGATGGGCAAGCAGCCGCCCATGGGATTGACCTTCTCCTCGCGGTAGATCTTCATCATCTCCATTTGCATTTGCTGGGGATTGTCTTTAAGTCGTTCCCGCATTTCCATGACGCGCGGGTTGACGGCTTTCATTTTGGCCATGCTGCGGTAGGCCTGGGCATTCAGCCAGTAAAAGCCTATCTTGAGCAGCACCACCAGCGCAACGATGGACCACCCCCAGTTGTGCAGCAAACCATACAGTTTGTCGAGCAGCCAGTACAGCGGTTTGGCCAAGATCGTCAGCCACCCATAATCCTTGACCAGCTCCAGCCCCGGGTAAAGGGCTTCCAGCTTGTGCTCTTCTTGGGGGCCGACAAAAAAGCTGGCCTGGACTTCCTTTTTCGCCCCGGGTGCAATGGGCTCCAAAGGAACGATCATGCCAACGGCAAACAAATTTTGATCCACCTTGCGGGCAAACAAATCGCGACGGGTGTTATCAGGCAACAGCCAGGCGCTTGCAAAGTAATGTTGCACCATGGCGATATAGCCATCATTGGCTTGCTTTTCGAATTCTGCCTTGCCTTTTTCAATGTCTGAGAACTCGAATTTTTGATACTTCTTGGCGCTGGTGTAAACCGCCGGGCCCGTGAAAGTGGAGTAGAAAGAAGACTCCCCTTCAGGCTTGTTGCCGTCTCGCACGAGTTGCAAATACAACTGTGGCGCCACTGGCGCGCTGCTGCCATTCACCACCTCATGCTTGACGCCCATGTCATAAGCGCCGCGTTTGAAGGTATAGGTCTTCAGCAGTTTGACACCGTCGACCGCAACCGACTCAAATTGCACCGTCAGACTGTCCTGGCCCGCTTTGAGTTCACGCTCTCCCGGCATCACCCGCATGGGCGTTTTGTGCGTTGGAAAGCTGCCACCGGCCGTATTTGCAATCAGTCCCGTTTGTGCCAGGTAAACACGGTCTTTGCTTTCGTCAAGAAGCACGACGTATGCGCCTTTGTGGTGCGCGTCCTCATGCTTGAGAAATTCTGTGCGAATCAGTGACGCGCCTTCACTGTCAAACGTCAGACGCAACACATCGGTGCGAACTTCGATGTGCTCACGGGGTGTCGCTGCGCTGGCCTGAGTGCTGCCGGGAACGGCCGAAACCTGGCCCGATGCCGGTGTGCCTGCTGGCACGCCGCTGTTGGCATTCGCGCTTGTCGCACCATTGTTTGCGACAGGGGCTGTGGCATCTGCTTTGGGAGGTGAGGGGAAAAAGGTCGGCTTGTGGCCATTGTAAATCTGCCACTGGTCCCATAGCAAAACCATGGAGAAACCAAAGATCACCCACAGGATGGTGCGACGAATGTCATTCATGTTGTAGTTTTCGCAGGAGAAGCTTCATTGGGCACGACAGCACCTGAAGCGATTGGAAAGAGGGCACCAGGAACAGGATCGTGTCCTCCAGCACACCAGGGGTGACAACGCCCCAGTCGACGCAATGTCAGGTAGCTGCCTTTGGCGGCACCATGCAACGCAAGGGATTGCAACGCGTAAACAGAACAAGTAGGCTCAAAACGACACCCAGAGCCTAACCAAGGGCTAAGCAAAAGACGGTAGCTTTTGACGAGTCCGACGAGCAAGGCTTGAATCATGGCCTGAGCAGTTTCTCAAACAATTGTTGCAATTCCATCTGCAGTGCACGCTTGAGCGCATCGGACGTGGCACTGTTGAACTGTTTTGAATCAAAACTTGCTCGCAGCCTCACCACATGCGCAGCCACCGGCAGTTGCGGCGCCCATTGCGCCATGGCCACGAAAATCTGGCGGCGAATGGCATTGCGTGTGACCGCCTTTTTTGCCCAGCGCTTGGGAATGACTGCACCAATCCGACAAATGCCATTCGTGCCAGCCTGCGCTCGATGCAGGGCAAAATGAGACGTTTTCGTGGCAATGCCGGCAGCCATGACCGCTTGAAAATCGGCCCGGGTTTTAAGGTGTTCCACAGCCAGGCAATGCAGTGGATCGGGCCAAACTGTGGTTAGACAGCCAAGCGCTTGCGGCCCTTGGCGCGGCGGGCATTGATCACAGCGCGACCGCCGCGTGTTTTCATGCGAACCAAAAAGCCATGGGTACGGGCACGGCGGGTCTTGGAGGGTTGGTAAGTGCGTTTCATCGTGGTTCCAATCTAGAGGGTCCCTGAAATAACAAGGGAAACCCGAAATTATCGCAAAATTTCACCGTTTTGGATAGTCAGCACTTTTTGGCCTCATTTCTGAGCTTTTTCGTTCTGTGGATAATTTTTTGATAAAGTCCTGGTTTCGGGGTTTAAAAACCTATCTATCCACAGATCTCTATCACAATGACCCTTGGCCCCCCCTCTTCCTTGCCCGACGCCGATTTGCCATCGGATTGGGGTTCCAGCCTATGGCAAGGGTGTGTCGAGCAATTGGCCCAGGAACTGCCTGAACAACAGTTCAACACCTGGATCAAGCCGCTGTATGCGGTGGCGGGCAATGATCTTTCCAAGCTCACCCTCTTGGTGGGCAACCGTTTCAAATTGGATTGGATTCGTGCCCAATACGCGGCGCGAATCACCGCTCTGGTTGAACAATTGAATGGCCAACCCATTGTTGTTGAGTTAGCGCTTGCTCCCAAAGAAACTATTGTCAAATCAGGATTTTCAAAAATTTCTGTCGAGTCTGAAATTTTGCCTGAACGTTTTCAGGCGGCTGAAGAACCGATGACGACAGGTTTTCGGTCTCGCTTGAATACTGCCCTGACGTTCAGTAGCTTGGTTGAAGGCACGGCCAACCGGATGGCACGTGCAGCTGCGATGCATGTGGCAGGCATGCCCGGGCAGCTCTACAACCCGTTGTTCATCTACGGTGGTGTTGGCTTGGGCAAAACACATTTGATGCATGCTGTGGGCAACAAGCTGTTGGAAGATCATCCAGAAGCGAAAGTTCTCTACATCCATGCGGAACAATTTGTTTCGGATGTGGTTAAGGCTTATCAGCGGAAAACTTTCGATGAGTTCAAAGCCCATTACCACTCTCTGGATTTGTTGCTGATTGACGATGTGCAATTCTTTGCCAACAAGGAACGGACACAAGAAGAGTTTTTCAACGCATTCGAAGCCTTGCTGGCCAAGAAATCACATATCGTGATGACCAGCGACACCTATCCCAAGGGCTTGAATGACATTCACGAACGCCTGATTTCACGCTTTGATTCTGGCTTGACGGTTGCCATTGAGCCGCCCGAGCTGGAGATGCGGGTAGCGATTCTGATCAGCAAAGCGCGCTCAGAAGGCACCGAAATGCCTGAAGAAGTGGCCTTTTTTGTTGCCAAGAATGTTCGTTCCAATGTTCGCGAGCTCGAAGGCGCGCTGCGCAAAATTCTGGCTTATTCCAGATTCAACCAAAAAGAAATTTCCATTCAACTGGCACGTGATGCGTTACGAGACCTTTTGTCGATCCAAAATAGACAGATCTCGGTGGAAAACATCCAGAAAACAGTGGCCGACTATTACAAAATCAAAGTGGCCGACATGTATTCCAAAAAGCGTCCTGCCTCCATTGCTCGGCCGCGCCAAATTGCCATGTACCTGGCCAAAGAGCTGACACAGAAAAGTTTGCCAGAAATTGGTGAATTGTTCGGTGGCCGGGACCACACCACCGTGTTGCATGCGGTTCGGAAAATCACGGCTGAACGTCAACAATTGAGTGAGTTGAACCAACAATTGCACGTTCTTGAGCAGACCTTGAAAGGTTAAATCAGATGAAGAACAACCCTGTGCATGAAAAAAGGATAACTGTGCACTTATCCACAGTTCTTTGTTTTTTTCAAAACTTGTCCACTTTGGCGAGACAACCGAAAAGCACAGTTGCAAACAGCCTTGGAAGTGTCTCAAGTCATTGAAAAAAAAGAGGAAAATGGCGTTTTCCACAGAGTGGCAGCGTCCTTATCTACTACCACTATCTAAATTAAAGAAATCAAGAGGTTGACATGATCGTTCTGAAAGCCACACAAGAGCGTGTTTTGTCGGTGTTGCAGTCTGTCTCTGGCATTGTTGAACGCCGTCACACATTGCCTGTTTTGGCCAATGTGTTGATCCGCAAAACGGGCAGCCGTTTGCAATTCACGACAAGTGACCTGGAAATTCAAATTCGTACCGAATCTGAACTCGACGGCGACGCAGGCAACTTCACAACAACTGTGGGTGCACGCAAATTGATTGATATTTTGCGTTCGATGCCCAGCGACCAAACCGTCAGCCTAGAGTCCAGTCAAAACAAACTCATTCTGAAAGGCGGCAAAAGCCGCTTCACTTTGCAAACCTTGCCTGCGGAAGATTTTCCTCTGGTTCAAGAGTCTGCAAGCTTCGGACCGGTTTTCAGCGTTCCTCAAAAAACACTCAAGGAATTGTTGAACCAGGTTTCGTTTTCAATGGCTGTCCATGACATCCGCTATTACCTGAACGGCATTTTGTTTGTTGCAGAAGGCAAGCAACTGAGTTTGGTGGCCACCGATGGTCATCGACTTGCTTACGCCTCAGCGTTACTGGATGTGGAAGTGCCTCGCCAAGAAGTGATTCTTCCCCGCAAGACAGTTTTGGAAATGCAGCGCCTTTTAAATGACAAGGAGGGCGCCATAGAAATGCAGTTTGCCAACAACCAAGCCAAATTCAGTTTTGAAGGCATGGAGTTCGTGACCAAACTGGTGGAAGGCAAATTTCCGGACTACAACCGTGTGATTCCCAAGAACCATAAAAATACAGTCACGTTAGGACGAACTTCCCTGTTGGCTTGCCTGCAGCGCACGGCCATTCTGACCAGCGAAAAATTCAAAGGGGTTCGGTTGAATCTGGACCCTGGCACCTTGCGTGTGGCTTCCAGCAATGCCGAGCAAGAAGAGGCAGTCGACGAGCTCGAAATCGATTACGGCGGAGACAGCATTGAGATTGGCTTCAATGTGACGTACTTGATTGATGTGTTGAGTAACATGGACCAGGACATGGTGAAACTGGATCTCGCGGACTCCAACAGCTCGGCCCTCATCACCATTCCAGACAATGCCACATTCAAATATGTGGTGATGCCGATGCGCATTTAAGCCTTCCAATTTTTTAACAGCTTCCTGCCCTGAGCTTTGACCCTTTTGCGGGTCGACGAGAGTATTTATGACCGAACCGACAGAACAAGCCAACATTCCTGCACCTTCGGATGCTTATGGGGAAGGCGCCATTCAAATTCTGGAAGGACTGGAGGCTGTTCGCAAGCGTCCTGGCATGTACATTGGTGACACCTCCGATGGCACAGGTTTGCACCACTTGGTGTTTGAAGTGGTGGACAACTCAATCGATGAGGCACTGGCTGGCCATTGCGATGACATTGTGGTCACCATCCATACCGATAACTCCATCAGTGTGACCGACAACGGTCGTGGCATCCCTACCGGTGTGAAGATGGATGACAAGCACGAGCCCAAACGCAGTGCGGCAGAAATTGCTTTGACTGAATTACATGCCGGGGGCAAATTCAACCAGAACAGCTACAAAGTTTCTGGCGGCTTGCATGGGGTGGGAGTTTCATGCGTGAATGCCCTTTCCAAATGGCTGCGCTTGACAGTGCGCCGCGAAGGCAAAGTGCACACGCTTGAATTCGCCAAGGGGTTTGTGCAAAACCGGCAAATTGAGCATGTGGATGGTTTTGAAGTGTCTCCCATGAAAATCAGTGGCAACACGGAAAAGCGCGGCACCGAAGTTCATTTTTTGCCAGACGTAGAAATTTTTCAGCAAAACCATGACTTTCATTATGAAATTCTCAGCAAGCGTTTGCGTGAATTAAGTTTTTTGAACAACGGCGTGCGTATCCGTCTGATCGATGAACGCCATGGCAAGTCAGACGACTTTTCAGGTGCGGGTGGCGTCAAAGGCTTTGTCGAGTTCATCAACAACGGCAAAAAGATACTTCATCCCAATGTTTTTCATGCGCTCGGTGAACGGCCTGCTGACACCTATGGCGGTATTCCCGGCACCAGCATTGGTGTCGAAGTGGCCATGCAATGGAACGATGGCTACAACGAGAGTGTGCTGTGTTTTACCAATAACATTCCACAACGCGATGGCGGAACCCATTTGACCGGCCTGCGGGCAGCCATGACGCGTGTCATCAACAAATACATTGAAGAAAACGAGTTTGCCAAGAAGGCCAAAGTTGAAATCAGCGGCGATGACATGCGCGAGGGTTTGTGTTGCGTGCTCTCTGTCAAGGTCCCTGAGCCCAAATTCAGCAGCCAGACCAAAGACAAACTGGTGTCCAGCGAAGTGCGCGCACCGGTCGAAGACATCGTGGCGAAAGCTTTGACCGATTATTTGCAAGAGCGCCCCAACGACGCCAAAATTTTGTGCGGCAAAATTGTGGACGCCGCGCGAGCCCGAGAAGCAGCACGCAAAGCGCGCGAAATGACGCGCCGCAAAGGCGTGCTAGATGGCATGGGTTTGCCAGGAAAATTGGCAGACTGCCAAGAGAAAGACCCGGCTTTGTGCGAAATCTACATCGTCGAGGGTGACTCTGCCGGCGGCTCAGCCAAGCAAGGCCGCGACCGAAAATTTCAAGCCATCTTGCCCCTGCGTGGCAAAATTTTGAACGTTGAAAAGGCCCGTTACGAAAAACTGCTGACCAGCAATGAAATTCTCACCTTGATCACTGCGCTCGGGACGGGGATTGGCAAAGCCAGCGCAGAGTCTGGCAAATCGGCAACCGACGATTTCAATGTGGATAAATTGCGTTACCACCGCATCATCATCATGACCGATGCAGACGTGGATGGCGCACACATCCGCACGTTGTTGCTCACGTTCTTTTATCGCCAAATGCCGGAGTTGGTCGAGCGAGGCTACATCTACATTGCCCAGCCGCCACTTTACAAAGTCAAGGTGGGCAAAGAAGAGCAGTACCTCAAGGACGCCGCTGCATTGGATTCGTTTTTGCTGCGGATCGCCTTGAAAGAGGCCAGCATTGAAACCGGTGGTGCCGCGACGCAAACGCTGAGTGGTGACACGCTGGCAGAGTTGGCGCGCAAGCATCAACTGGCCGAAGCGGTGATCAGTCGTCTCAGCGGTTTCATGGATGCAGAAGCCTTGCGCGCCATGGCCGATGGCGTGTCTGTCAATCTGGACAGCGTCAGCGAAGCAGAAGCCTCTGCGGTATCGTTGCAAGCAAAATTGCGCGAGCTTGGAAGTGGCTCCGATGTGGCCGGTGAATTTGACACGCGAACCGATAAACCGATTCTGCGCATCAGCCGCCGTCACCATGGCAATATCAAGAGCAGCATCATCACCCAAGACTTTGTCCACGGCGCCGACTATGCGGCGCTGGCCGAAGCCGCTCAAACGTTCCGCGGCTTGCTAGGCGAGGGCGCCAAGGTCAGGCGGGGCGAGGGCGACAAACTGAAAGAAGAAAAAGTCAGCGACTTCCGCCAAGCCATGCGCTGGCTGATTGGCCAGGCAGAACATGCAACTGCGCGTCAGCGTTACAAAGGGCTGGGAGAGATGAACCCGGAGCAATTGTGGGAGACCACCATGGACCCCAATGTGCGCCGTTTGTTGCGTGTGCAGATTGACGATGCAATTGAAGCCGACCGAGTGTTCACCATGCTGATGGGTGACGAAGTGGAGCCGCGACGCGATTTCATTGAAACCAATGCATTGCGGGCAGCCAACCTGGACGTTTGACACGCTTGAAGGGCCCGAGAGCGCCTTCACTGAACTTCAGGCCATCCGTCCAGCGCGAAAGTCTTCGACCGCCTGCATCAATTCTTGGCGGGTGTTCATGACAAACGGACCGTACTGGGCAATCGGCTCACCCAGGGGTTGACCGGCCAAGACAATGGCCCGCGCGCCAGCCTGGCCGCGCAAGGCCAGCGTGTCGCCCTCGTTGCGCAAGATGGCCATGCGTTCCGGTCCGACATTTTGCAAACCTTGTGATCCGGGGACCTGCACTTGACCTTGGTAAACGTACACAAAGGCATTGAGCCTTGCAGGCAAGGGCAGCGAGAAGTCACACGCTTGTTCAAAGTGCAGGTCTAAAAACAATGGCTGCGTCTGTGCCCGCACTATGGGGCCTGTGACTTGTTGGCACTGCCCCGCAATGACGCGCACCTCGAGGCCTGGCATCGTGACGCGAGGAATTTGATCGGCTTGGAAATCCTGG
>Ga0256305_1000179_pt1 | contig 10647 bp, 10 predicted proteins | sample ColtaT_24_FD_189997 | JGI IMG/M metagenome (GOLD analysis project Ga0256305, IMG submission 189997) | Metatranscriptome of freshwater microbial communities from Columbia River, Oregon, United States - Colum_Yuk_RepB_8d (Metagenome... | ecosystem: Environmental > Aquatic > Freshwater > River... | reverse complement strand
GGGGCGGCGGCTGCAGGGGTTGGAATCACAGTTGCGGTTGATTCTTTCATACGGAGATGCGGTTACGGGCTTTGCCGGACAGCTGCGGCAGTGGCGCCCCGCGGCGGTGTTCCATCTGGGTTGGGCTGGCGTCGGAAGTGCGTATCGAAATGCTGCGAATCTGCAGCTTGCAAACGTTCAGTTTGCCTGTGACTTAGCTGGTGTATGCGCTGAGTGCGACGTCCAGCATTTTCTTGGGGCGGGAAGTCAGGCAGAATACGGTTCGAAGTCTGTGCTGATTACAGAATCAGAATGTCCCACGCCGACGACGTTATATGGCGCGGCGAAGTTGTCCACCTGCATGCTGACTCAGCGAATCTGCGAGCTGGCAGGTGTCCGGCATGCGTGGCTGCGGATTTTCTCGACCTATGGACCCGGTGACAATCCTGACTGGATGCTGCCCAGCCTGATTCGGCAGCTTTTGTCCGGCAGCAGGCCCAGTCTGACAGGATGTGAGCAGACGTGGGATTACCTGCATGTGGACGATGCAGCGGCAGCCTTTGAGGCAGTGGCGGCATGTTCTGCGACAGGAATCTTTAATCTCGCGTCCGGGGTAGAACGCCCCCTGCGGCAGGTCATTGAGATGGTCCGCGAACTCGTGGACCCGAACGCAGCGCTCGGATTTGGCGAAGTCCCGTATCGGCCCGATCAGGTGATGCGGATGCAGGTAAGTGTAGAGCGACTACTACAGGCAACGGGCTTTACGCCCAGTGTGCCTTTGTCCGAGGGGTTAAGACAGTTGGTGGCTGAAGCAGTTGCTGCTTCAGGTGTGAATAAATGATGATTGCAGAGGAACTGGCCCGACGCGTTCGTTGTCACGCGGCTCGCATGGTGCACGCGGCAAACGCCTCTCATATCGGCGGTTGCTTCAGTATGGCGGAGCTGCTGGCCGTGTTATACGGGCAGGTCTTGAAGTATCGACCGCATGAACCGTCATGGCCAGACCGTGATCGCTTCATCCTCAGCAAGGGGCATTCGACCGCAATTCTCTACGCGATACTTGCTGAATGCGGTTATTTTTCCGTACAGGAGCTGCTGCAGTACGGTCAGGACGGTTCTCGGTTGTTGACGCATGTCAGCCATAAAATGCCTGGCGTGGAGTTCTCCACTGGATCTCTTGGGCACGGATTGCCGTTTGGCTGTGGTAAGGCCCTGGCGGCAAAGCGCAGTGACAAGCGGTGGCGAACATTCGTCGTGCTGTCGGACGGTGAACTGGACGAAGGCAGCAACTGGGAGGCGATTCTTTTTGCTGGACATCATCGCCTCGGACAATTGACGGCGATTGTGGACTACAACGGAATTCAAAGTCTGGGAAATGTCAGTGACGTACTGGAACTGCATCCTCTGGCCGACAAGTTTCGCAGTTTTCTCTGGGACGTGATTGAAATCGACGGGCACGATGTCTCTGAGATTACCGAGGCCCTGTTACCTCACCGCAAAGCAGATGGGCCTCCACTTGCTGTTTTAGCGCGGACTGTAAAGGGGAAGGGCGTTGACTTCATGGAGAATCAGCTGAAATACCATTATTCGCCGCCTCGTACTGAAGAACAACTTCAGGAAGTGCTGCGGCAACTGGAAGGAGCCAGGTCGTGAGGACCGCATTCATCCAGCAATTGCAGATCGAAGCACGCCGCAATCCCCGAATCTTCCTCGTGGTGGGGGATCTGGGATATTCTGTCGTAGAAGCGTTTGCCGAAGAGTTCCCGGATCGCTACCTGAACGCCGGGGTCGCAGAACAGAACATGACAGGACTGGCTGCCGGACTGGCCAGCGAAGGTTATCACGTTTTTACGTATAGTATTGGCAACTTCCCGACACTAAGGTGTCTGGAGCAGATACGCAACGACGTCTGTTATCACAATCTGCCCGTGACTATTGTGGCCGTAGGGGCCGGTGTTGCCTATGGGAATCTTGGCTATTCGCATCATTGTGTGCAGGATATTGGCTGCCTGCGTGGTATGCCAAATCTGACACTGCTGTCGCCGGCCGATCCGGGGGAAACACGCCAGTGTGTGCAGTTTCTGTCTGCCCATCCCGGGCCGTCGTATCTGCGGCTGGGAAAAGCTGGTGAACCCACGGTGCACGAACTGGAACTGAATTTTGAAGGACCATGCAGGCTGACCAATGGCAAGGCAACCAATGCGTTCGTGGGGACAGGGTCTGTGTTGGCGGAGGCTATGATTGCCGCCGCGAATCTCATCAATCGCGGTCACGCTGTTGACGTGTTTTCAATGACCAGACTTACCAGCCCGGATCTGGATAACCTCAGGGACTATCAGAGAATTCTGACGGTCGAAGAGCACGTCGCCGCAGGTGGTCTTGGCGAGTTGCTGTGTTCGGGATTACCCCGTAATGTCAAAGTTCGCTCGATTTCCATTCCGGCCCGACTCACCGGGGCCGTGGGATCGCAATGTTATCTCAGGGCCTCGGCCGGGCTGGATGCAGCGGGTATCCAGCACTGCTTTGAGACATGGCTGGCTGAAGACCATGTCTGACCGTCTTCCATTACTGTCGATCTGCATTCCAACCTGCAATCGCGCCGGGTTTCTGAAGGTCATGCTGCAGGCACTGTTGCCTCAGGTGCGGGAAGTTGGCGATGAAGTCGAAGTCTGGGTTCTGGACAACGCTTCGACTGACGGAACCAATGTGGTTCTCGAAGAGGCCGGAAAGTTTGGTCCATTTTTTGTGCACCAACAGGCAGAAAACCTTGGTCCGACAGGAAATATTGTGCACGGTCCCTCACAACTTGCCCGAGGCGAATACGTCTGGGTGCTGGGTGATCACAATCTGTTGCGACCGAACGCACTGCAGAAGGTACTGGCGTTCATAAGATCGAATCGGTCGTTCGGATCGATGTACGTCAACTTTCGCTGCGCTGCCTACCCCGACCACTGGCCTGAATCGGCGTGGAATGGCTATGAAGGTGACTTCACTTATCTTGGTAATCCTGAACTGTCGGCCACACCTGTCGACCGCTGGACTGACCTGCTGCGGCCCTACAGCAGTGCCTGCACACAAAACTATGCACACATTGTAAGAACTTCTGTTTGGCGTGAATACTGGACTGGTCGGTCGACCGTTGGCGACTACACGAACGCCATTACAACCTATCCGCACACGGTGACTTTGCTGCACTCGATAGGGCACCTGCCCGCGGCTGTCATTAACGAACCCATGATCACAATCTTCAATGGCGCTCAGTCATGGGGAAATCCGAAAACTCGGTTCCGGGTATATTTTCTGGGACTGACTGATTTATTGAGCGAGTTTTCTAAAAACGGAGTGCCGCAATCGCAACTGCATGAGCTAAGGGAATTCTTCTTTTACACAGAAGCTTCCCGACTGGTGCGTGATGCATACAGGCAACTGGGACGCATCAAAACTTTGCTGCTGTTCCTGCGGTGTTCCAGGCTGAACTGGTGCAGTTTCAGGGTTTTTCTGTACACACTGCCTGAAGGTCTGTTTCCCCGAACTGTCAATATGCTGCAGTCTGTTCGGCGCGAATTGCAGCAGTATCGCAGTTTCTACATCTACAATTTTCGTCCGGCTCGCTGGCTGAGGTCACGAGGCTGGCTGAAGTAGTGGTGTGCAAACGACAGCCTGACAACGGGGAGTTCTACGGATTGTGTTGAAGCGTGCGAGGGGATACTGGAGGCGATTGCTGTTTGAATACAGCCAGTATCGCTGGCGTCGCTATTTTCACAAGTGCCACACTCAGTTCAATGCGTGGGCTCGGAAATTCAGCAATTCAGACGCTCAGGTTCTGCTGGGGATGCACTTCCATAAGCAGGGAGGTGTAAGGAACCATCTGCTGGCCATTCAGCGGTACTCAGCGTTGAAAGTGCTGCTGGTGCCTGAAGAGCGCGACCTGCAATCAGCGCTGGGGCCCGCCTTCCTTAAGGAAAACCGAGAACGCTTCCTGCAGACTGCTCCGCCGCGGTCTGCCGTCGCCGTGCACACACATGTGCTGCCGGAGCTGATTCATTGGGCTGAGCGGCACGCTCCGGGAAAACTACGCTGGGTGCACACGCACCATCTGCTCTATCGAGACGAACATGGGTCTGCTGGGGTGCTGCCCTGGCAGGAGGACCTGAACCGGAGCATGTTGCAGGCCGCGACACGCTGCGATATCTGCCTTTGTGTCAGTCGCTGGGAGCAGCGGCATCTGCAGGAACAGTTTGGCATTACGGTGCACTACCTGCCGAATGGGGTTGATGTGACAGCCTGTGACCGGGCACAGCCGCACAGATTCAGAGGACGACATCGCATCAACGGTGATTTTCTACTCTGGGTGGGGCGGTTGGATCCCGTGAAGAATCCCCGGGCATTTGTCGAGCTGGCCATCCGGCAGCCCGAGACGCCCTGCGTGATGATTGGCGGAGTGACCCGGCAGGATGTGCTTCGCGAATATGGTCTGGAAACACCGTCCAACCTGAGACTGCTGCCCCAACTGTCCCATGCCGATGTCCTCGATGCAATCGCTGCCTGCAGGGCTCTGGTCGTGACCAGCTTTCGGGAGGGCTTGCCGACTCTGGTGCTGGAAGGAATGGCTTTACGGCGTCCGATCGTGGTGCCGGCTGAAGCCGGCTGTCTGGACGCCACGGACGGCGATCGCTGCGCAGCAGTCTACGAGGTCGACAATCCTGATCACCTGCTGGAACGTGTACGTTTCGTGCTGCGCGAAAAAGCAGACAACGAGGCTGGTCGGCAGCGAGTGTTGCAGGAATTCGACTGGCGGGTTGTCGCCGGGAAGCTGGACCGGATTTACCAGGGCTCAGCGCTGTTATGACCGCGCGGCTACGGGTCGTCTTTTGCACTCATGACAGTCCCTCCAGCATTGGGGGGCCGTTTACGTGGTTGCGCAGGCTGCTGCCGTCGCTGCGTGAGTGCGGGATCGACTGCCGAGTGCTGGCTCTGACTCATTTTGGCGGTACAGGACCACTGGTCGAGGGCCTGCGAGCTGACGGGTTTGACGTCCGGTCAGTGGACTGCCATGAACGGACGGTGGACGATGTGCGGTGGATTCTGACGCAGCTGCAGGACGACCTGCCGCAGGTCTTTGTGCCGAATTTTGTTGTTGCCGCCTACTACGCTGCCCGCTGGGTCAAAGCTGCGGGGGCAGCCACAGTCGGAGTGCTGCATTCTGACGATTTGTTTTACCGGGCAATTCAACAAGAGTTCCTGCGGGGTTCTGCCATCCACCGAGTGACGGAGATGGTTTGCGTCTCAGAGATGCTGCTGGCTGAGGTTTGCGCGAACGTATCAGCTGGCACTCCGCATGCGTGTTATGTTCCCTATGGCGTCTATTTGCCGCCTGTGATACAGCGGGACACTTCGCGAGGACTGCGGCTTGCTTACGCAGGACGATTGGCGGAAGAGCAGAAGCGCATTTCGCTGGTTGTTCGTTCTCTGGACCTTGCCTGTCGTAACGTGGCGGGGGTCGAAGCGGTCATTTACCGTGACGGGCCCGATCGGGCCAATGTTGAGAAATATCTGCAGGTGGACTGTCCTGACAGCCGGGTGGTGCTGGCCGGTGCGATTGCCAGCGACCGTGTACAGGCTGAGCTGCTGCAGTGCGACGCGATAGTGCTGATGTCAGATTATGAGGGCCTGCCGATTGCGCTGCTGGAGGGCATGGCGTGTGGCTGTATTCCCATCTGCCGCACGATGAACAGCGGCATCCCGCAGCTTGTGCAGCACGGCCAGACCGGGTTGCTGGTTTCAGACACACCTGAGGACGTGGTCGCCGCGGTGCGGTGGCTGAGGGAGAATCCTGTTCAGGCCAGCATACTCTCGGACAATGCCCGCAACCTGATTCAGAAGCAGTATTCGCATCAGCATTCTGTGGAGTGCTGGATTCGACTCCTGCGTCGCTGTGCAGGTCAGCCGCTGGGGCGGCTGGCGATTCCGCGGCGGATTCATTTGCCGCCTGTCAATACGCATCTGGAGTCGGCGGACCGCCGCAGGCCACCAGAGCCGGCGTGGCGCCGCGGTCTGCGGAGGCTGCGAATTCAGCTTGGTGCCTGGCGCCGCCGTCTGCTTAATTCGGACTTGCACAATGAAACCTGAACTTTCCGTCAACATCTGTCGTCCGACACTCCGCGGCGTCGCGGATTGCCCCGTGCAGAACTCCTGGTTTCCCCTTTGGCTGCTGAATCGAAATTTCCGGCTGCAAGTGGAGGATCCGCCGCGCCTGCTGTTTTACGGTGACGTGGGCCACGGTGAGCATTTGCTGTATCCTGCTGACACGATTCGAATCTTCCTGACCGGAGAGAACATTCAGGCCAACTGGGCTGAAGCGGATTATGCGCTGACACACGAACGAGTCTGGAACGAGCGACACTGGCGAGTACCCTTGTGGCGGCATTTTTATGACCCTGGCTACACCCACGTCGAGCGCGACTTCCATGTGGTGCAGGCACGTGTCGACCGGTTCTGCAATTTCATCTACAGCAACGACCGGGCTCAGGAGCGGATTGAGTTCTTCCACAAACTGAATGCTCGCAAACCCGTGGATTCCTGCGGCCGAGTCCTGAACAACATCGGTGGCCCGGTGGCGGATAAACGCGCCTATCTTGCTCGCTGCAAATTCACGATTGCCTTTGAAAATGAAAGTCATCCCGGGTATGCGACTGAAAAAATTATCGAACCCCTTTTGCTGGGCAGCATTCCGATCTACTGGGGTGATCCGGGGATTGAAGAAGACTTCAATCCGGACTGCCTGATCAATGTGCACAGGTTCAGCAGCTTCGACGATGTAATTGAACGAGTACTGGAGATTGACAGGGATGTGAATCTGTGGCGGCAGTACGTTTCGGCCCCCCTGTTTCGTGACAACAGGCTTCCGGAGGTACTGGCCAATGATGCCTACCAAACGTTTATTCAACGAATAAATCAGCGAGGGCCGCAACTGAGTGTATGGAGAAGAAGCCTGCAGAAATGCAGTTTCAAGGGACGCAGAGCCTATGCCTCAATCGCGGCAAGGTCAAAACAGAGCATAAGAGCGGCTGGAACGGCGATAAAAACTGCGTTCGCAGGCAAATAACCACGATCGCTGCATGTATCGTGCAGCGCGGTATTGAATTGCGTTGAATCACACCAGACTAGGCCAGTCTGAAGGCATCGCTCGACCGAGGAAGAGAACATGCTGAGACCCATGGTCCGCTGGTTAAAGAACACGAAGCCGGTCTGTTGGCTGAAAAAAAGTTTCGTGCAAGATATCGATTGCTTGAGGACCACGGTTTCCGTTCGGATGATCCCTTGAATTTTGCTCGCAAAAGTCGGGGGGTGGTCCATGTGGGGGCAAACTCTGGGCAGGAAGCCTGGGTCTAAGGAATGATGGGCAAACCCGTACTGTGGTTCGAGCCTCTTCCGGATCAGTTTGCAAGGCTGAAGGCCAACACGGCATGCTACGCGAATCAACATTGTGTCTGCCGGGCATTATCTGATCAGGCAGGACAGCAGGTGCGGTTCTATGTGACCGATAACGACGGACTGTCTTCATCGATGTTTGCACCGGAAAAGCTGCGGGAGCTGTGGGGAAATATTGAAGTCGCAGGGTCAATAGAAGTGCATACCTCTACCCTCGCTGAGGAACTCAAAAAAGTGGCAAATGGCGGAAGATTCGACGCTCTGGTGCTGGATGTCCAGGGGGCAGAATTGAAGGTTTTGCAGGGGGCTGGCCCTGTCCTGAAGCAATTTCGCTGGGTACTTGATGAACTCTCAGATGCGGTTGTATACCAGGGTGCGTGTTCACGAAGCGAAGTGGAGGCATTTCTTGCCGCCGAGGGATTTCACGTAAAGCAGGACTTTCTGAAGATCAGCAAGCCCGGGGTCGGCAATGAATGGGATGTGCTGTTCGAACGGTGAGTATGGTGCTGAACAGACTGTCGCAATGTCAATTCGGTTGATGTGATCGGTTGATGGAGGGGCTGCGCTTGTGTTGCGTGGCAGTGAGGTGATCCGCGGCGATTGTGGCACAGTCGGTGAATGAGTTGAGGTTCATCGTTGAACACCCGGATTTTGCTGCTGTTCCTGGTTGTGGCACTGCTGTAACGTGCTTGAATCGATGAGGGTTGCCTTTTCCCTGACAGTTTTTTTGAACTATCACCGGTTCGGTGTGAAGAAAACTGGCAGCATCACGGGGGTTGTGATAAAGTGATTCGAAATTGGCTTTTAGAGGGCTTTATAGCCACGCTTATTGCTCTGGTTTTGGCTGTAATCTTGCGCAGGACAAAGTTCCTGTTGTCTCGTGTCAGCAGAACGTTTGCGGAGCTTGACGTACTGCGTGAGCGGTTGCATCAGTCTCAGGTGGAGTTGATGCGTTACAGAATGAGGGACGATCTGCTTGATTTCCGCAGTGCTGCCGGGCAGGCCGTGTTGAGTGGACGCCTGCGCAGTCAGTTTGGGGAGGACGTGGTATTGCTGCAATTCTTCGGAAAGGATTCACGCGGATATTATGTAGAAGCCGGAGGATACGATGGATTGACGTTCAGTGCCACGGCTGTGCTGGAGTCGATCGGCTGGAGTGGATTGCTTGTTGAGCCACATCCTGGGCTGTTTGTGCAGTGTCAGCGGAACAGGCCGAGAAGTCGTGTTGTGCAGGCAGCACTGGGGGCGCGTGGCGAACATGGGCAGGTGTCGTTTACCTGCGTGGATTTCGGCAAACAGGGGTCGCCACTGTCTTTCCGTTCTGCGTATGCGGATGCAGGTCATTTGGAGCGGTGCCTTAGCGAGGATGGTAAGCTGCAGGAAATTCAGGTGGACGTAGTTTCTCTTGACAGGTTGCTGGAAGGGGTCACGGCACAGGTGGATTTGCTGGTGCTGGACATCGAAGGGCACGAGCTGAATGTGCTTAAGGGGTTTTCGCTGAAGACGTTTCGTCCTCGTGTGCTGATGATTGAAATTCATTTTGGCAGTGATGATGACGAACTGCGCAGTTACCTTGGCACGCAGGGATATGCCAGTGCAGGGATCATTGGCTGCAATGAGTTGTTTGCAATCGAGAGTGAAGTACAGCGTCTAACGAAGCTTCTGCGAGCATTTCGGGCGGGGGATCTTCAGGGTTGCTGAAATACAATTTGAAAGTTGCGCTGTGCTTTGCCTGATTGGCTTTGATGACGACAAGGTCATCAAGGACTTTATCCGAATTCACGCGGAATTGCTGCCCTGCCAGAAGATCTGCCTCGCAGGGGCGTATCCGGACTTTCAGTTCAACGGACTGAACGTGCGGAAACAGTTTCAACAGCCCGCTTGGCGCAGACGACTGGGTAACCTGCTGCCCTACGCGCTCACCAGCCGAAGATTGCAGCGGCTGCAGAATTCACAAACGTCTGTCCATGGGGCGTTGGTCCGATTTCTGCAGCACCAGAAAGTCACCTCCATTCTTGCAGAATTTGGAGATGCCGGTGCCGCCATCGCTCCGGTCGCAGAACTGGCCGGGATCCCGCTGATCGTGCATTTTCATGGTCATGATGCTCACCGACAATCATTACTCTCGCCCACACTGCGACTGCAGTACCAGACGATGTTTCGCTCGGCCGCTGCTGTGCTGGGGGTGTCCCGCTGGATGCTGAGCGCCCTCACCGAACTTGGATGTCCCTCGGAAAAGCTGATTTACAATCCCTACGGCCCCCGGGACCGCTTCTTCGAAGTGACACCGGACTTCACGCCCACTGTGCTCTCCGTGGGGCGATTCACCGACATCAAGGCCAATTATCTGGTGCTGATGGCCTTCAGACAGGCTCTGCAGAAGGTGCCCCACGCAAGACTGGTGATGGCCGGGCATGGCGAACTGCTGGAAACCTGCAAAACGCTGGCCAGCGTCTGGGGGCTGCAGCATGCAGTGGAATTTCCTGGCCCGGTAGAGCACGCGAAAGTGCATGAACTGTTCCAGCGTGCCTGCTGCTTTGCCCAGCATTCGGTGTGCCCTTCCTATGGTGACGGCGAAGGAACGCCCAATACCGTTCTTGAAGCCTGCGCGGCCGGGTTGCCCGTCGTCGCCACTCGCCATGCCGGGATCCCTGATGTGGTGATTCACGACCAGACAGGCTTTCTTGTCGAAGAGCGTGATGTACAGAGCATGGCGATGGCAATGGTCCGCCTGCTGTCTGATCCGTTGTTATGTCGAACACTGGGGCAGAATGCTCGACAACGAGTTCTGCAGCATTTTACCTCCGCCCAGCACGTCTCGCGGTTGCAGCAGGTGATCACTGCTGCTGAGCAACGCGATGCAGCGATGATTTGCCAGCTGGCAGTTAAATCGCTGCAGGTCGGGCAGGATTCTGAATCGTTGCCCTGAAAACTACAACCACGGAGCCGCTTCAGATGCGGGTACTTGTTGCCAATATTCCACTGCCGCAAAACCGGTTTCTGGTGGATCTGAATACCGCACTGCAGCAGCACGTTGCACTGACTCACGATGAAAAACTCTTTTGGAATCGGCAGGGACAATTCGACCTGATCCATCTGCACTTCCCCGAATATCTGACTTTCGAACATGAGAGACAGTACGTGCAGGGACTCTCTGATGAACTGATTCAGCAGACCAGCGACTGCCTGAAATGGTGGGGACAGCGCGCAAAACTGGTCATCACTCGACATGTGCTG
>Ga0256305_1000172_pt1 | contig 10784 bp, 1 predicted proteins | sample ColtaT_24_FD_189997 | JGI IMG/M metagenome (GOLD analysis project Ga0256305, IMG submission 189997) | Metatranscriptome of freshwater microbial communities from Columbia River, Oregon, United States - Colum_Yuk_RepB_8d (Metagenome... | ecosystem: Environmental > Aquatic > Freshwater > River... | reverse complement strand
TTAATCCGGCTTTTTATTTCATAACCGGGCAAAGAGGAAAGCTCCCCCAATGCCGCACAATGTAATACAAAGCCAAACGTGGCGAAATGCAAATTATCATACAATATTTTCAAACTCAAAGCCGGATGAACCTCTTTATTTCATTTCACATTTAATCCGGCTTTTTATTTCATGGGCAACTAACCATTATCGATGAAAAATCGTCGATTTATTTTTTTTGAATAATCATTAAGAAAAAAGATTTATTCAATGAAATCGGTTTTTTGTTCAAAATCCCAATTATTGCAATTTATTATTTAAACAATTTATACAAATATGTATTAATTTTACAAATTGATAATTTGACATGTTGGTATTGCGCTCAAAAACTAGTAATTATTTTTATTAAATATGAGTGTTATGAATAATCAAAAACACAAGTTCATCGAATCGGAAACGGTTCAATTTTTTAATTCAATCGAAAAGCAACAAGTGGTTAATCAACCAACTGTTGAATCAAGGTCTACTCTTAATTTAAATCGCCGATTAATTGAAAAATTTGAATTTAGTCTAATTAATTTTCATTTTGAAACGATGAAGTATCGAAGTAGATAATTAACGATTAACAAAAGTGTATTTTTTACACTAAACATTTTATTATTATTTATTGTTTTAATAATTTTGCACCCGAAACTCTTTAAACATGAAAAAACATACACAAATTCTCTTATTTATTACAACTTGCCTATCTGTTCTTTTAACTGATTTCTCATTTGCTCAGTCAGCTGGTTTTAACACTACTTATGCCATTTTATCCATTAATGGCGGAGCAAATGCATATTATGATTTGAATGCTTCAACGGCAAACACAGATTTTAATGGTGCCAACTTGGGAACTTTTACTCCTGGTGTTAACAGCTTGGTATTGAGAGGTTCAGAACATAATGTTTATAAGTGTGGTGCTTCTGATTTAACATCAACCAGGTTAATGTATCGCATTTATTCAACCTCTGGTTCAGGTGGTGCGTTCACCTCTTTAAATGTACCATACACATCGGGAGGAAATAATGGCTGTGGAGGCCAAGACCAACAATGGTCATTGACTGGTCATAATTTAAATGTCCTTTCAGGTCTTGCACCAGGGGCCTACTTTTTGGAGGTATACAGTGAAGCAACTGTAACGAACTGTTGCGGGGGAATGGTTTATGCCGGAAATGGCGGCGCAAATTATAAAGCAACGTTTACTGTAGCGAATGTTATCACAAACAGTGGATCTGGATTAGCATCAACATACCCTACTTTAGCAAGTGCAATAACTGCTTTAAATGCTGCAACGATTACTTCTCCTGTCGTAATTACGCTCTTTGGAAATGAAACTGCGCCTGCAGGAGGATATGATATTACCAAGTCAGGAACATCAACAAATACAATTACCATTCAAGGTAATAACAGCGCTATTACAGCTCCAGCTCAAACAAGTGGTCAATTGTATAATGCTATTTTTAAACTTACTGGAGCCGATTGGATTACTTTACAAAACTTCACTATGCAAGAAAGAAGTTTTACGCCGGTTGCTGCGGATATTACAGCAGGAACAAATACTATGACTGAATGGGGTGTGGCCTTACTTTATGCAACAACAACAAACGGAGCTCAGAACAATACCATTCAAAATAATACGATAAGCTTAAACAGAACTTATCAAAATACTTTTGGAATTTATTCAAATTCAACACACTCAGCTACTGCACCAACAACGGGTGCCACGGCAACCACTACCGCAGGAGGAAACTCTGGTTTGAAAATTTATGGAAACACTATTAGTAACGTTAACCAAGGGATTTGTGTAGTAGGACCAACTGCAGCTGCTGATGCAAACACGGGAATTGATATCGGAGGCTCAACAGTTGCTCAAGGAAATTCCATTACGAATTGGGGTACTACCGGTACTTTTTCTGCATATGCTAATGTTTCTGGTACGTTGAATGGGATATTAGTTCGTAATTGCGCTGGATATAATATTTCTTACAACACGGTATCAAGTTCTGTCGGTGGAAATACTGTTACTGCATCTCAACGTGCTATTTATATTCCAGCGTTTTCAAATGCACCAACAACTGCTATTATTTGCACAATTAATAATAATAACATTTCAGTGCAAAGCGGATTAACTACTGGAACCGTTAATGGAATTATTGTTGAATCAACTACAGGATCTTCAACAAGTTCATTGACAATAAATTCTAATAATTTTAGTTCAATGGGGCATACTGTTGCTTCACCATCAGGAGCACACAATTACATTAGTTCAGCAATGGCTCACTTGAATACTACCATAAATAATAACACATTTACCAATATCTCAGCAACGACAACAGGTAGCATTAACTTTATTACAAATGCGATTTCTGTGCCTTCGGTAGGTGGGACACAAACAATCAATGGAAACTCAATTGTAACTGCTTTTTCTAAAACTGGAGCTGGAGGTACTGTGACTTTTTTCTCTTCAAATGCATCATCTGTAACAGGTTCAGTTATTAGTTTCCAAAATAATAACTTTTCAAATATTAATTTAACTGGATTAACCGGATTTGTCGGAATTAATAATACCGATGGAGGTGGGCCAATTAAAACAATAAATGGTAATATATTCAGTAATATAAGTGGTGGAACTGGTTCTATTAATCCAATTACTGTAAATTTCATGAGTGGAACTTCGTCCGTAAGTAATAATACAGTAAGTAATATAACTTGGGGAGCTGCTTGCAATGGTATTACAATAGGAAGTTCAAGTACAGCTTCAACATCGTTAAATGTAAATAACAATGTTGTTAGCAATATTGTATTATCAGTAGGAGCGGTTAATGGAATTTCTGTAGCTGCACCAGCTAATACTTCCACCTTAAATATAAGTGGGAATATTGTTAATGATTTAAGTTCAACAGCAGCTGTAGCAGTTCAAGGAATTGTTTTTTCAGGAGCGTCAAGCCCAAATATTTTTAATAATAAAATTTTTAATTTATCTGGTTCAAATGCATCATCAACCGTAAATGGTATATTAATTTCTGCAGGAACAACAGTAAATGTTTACAACAATAGGATTGGTAATTTAACTGCACCTGCATCAACAAATGTTGATGGAATTCGAGGAATAAGTATAACATCCACAACAGCAAATTCTACGAAAAGAGTTTATTACAATACAATTTATTTATCTGGAACATCATCAGCCGCAACATTTGGAGGCTCAGGAATCTTCCACACTACAAGTGCTACCGCAACAACGGCCTCATTAGACTTAAGAAATAACAACATAATAAATTTGATAAATCCAAAAGGTGCTGCTTTGGCTGTGGCATACCGACGAAGTTCTGCAACATTAACAAACTACCCTGCAACGGCTAACAATAATAACTTATTTGGAACAAGTGGACTCTATACGGATGGTACAAACACGCATACAACTTTAGCTAACTACAAAACAGCAATGTCAACTCGGGACCAAGCTTCCCAAAATGTTAATCCAACCTTTTTGAGTACAACAGGATCGTCTGCTGACTTTTTGAAAATCGATCCAAATTCCAATGCAACTGGAATTGAAGGATCAGCCCAAGTAATTGCAGGATATACCACCGATTTCGATGGAGATACACGTAACCCATCAACTCCAGATATCGGAGCAGATGAGTTTATTGCAGTCGTTCCATGTGCTTCAACACCTTCCCCATCAAGTACCACAACAGATGTTGTCCTTTCTCCAACTATATCTTGGGCAGCAGCGACAAACGCAAGTGGTTATGATGTTTACTTGGGAACAACCTCAGGTTCCTTAACCTTGGTCTCAACCAACCAAGTTGGATTAAGTTACACTCCTTCATCGGCGCTTTCACCATCAACTCAATATTTTTGGAGAATTGTCCCTCGTAACGGGTCAAATTATGCATCTGGCTGCACCGAATGGTCGTTTACAACCCAGGCAGCCTCACCAACTTTATCTAGTACTTCGCTTACTGCTTTTGCGAACCAATGTATCAATACAACAAGCACTGCAAATTCATTCAATTTATCGGGCGTTTATCTTACATCTGCTGACATCACAGTTGGGCCTCTATCTGGTTTTTCTTTCTCATCAACGAGTAATGGAACTTACACTTCTACTTTAACAATTACACAACCGGGTGGCACATTAGCAAGTACTCCAGTGTTTGTTCAATTTACACCAACTTCTGCAACCTCATTCAATGGAAACATCCCAGTTTCTGGGGGTGGGTTGAGTTCGGCAATTTCAGTGGCTGTTACAGCAACAGGGGTAAATACTCCAGCAACGGCAACTACCGGTGTATCGAGTTCAATCACTCCAACTACTGCAACAGTAGCAGGTTCCTATGCAGCCAATTGTCAAACAATTACTGCTTATGGTATAGAATATAGTACAACAAATGGATTTGCCAATGGAACAGGAACTCAGGTTGTTTCAACAAATCAGGTATCTGGAAGTTTTACTTCAGGTTTGTCTGGTTTAACAAATAATATGACTTATTATTATAAAGCTTACGCAACTTATGGTGGAACAACGGTTTATGGATCACAATCTTCATTCACTACCCCACAAATTTGTAGTATTGCATTGCAAGAAACATTTCCAACGACGACTTTACCAACTGGTTGGACAAATTCTTCCTTTGTTTTCACAACAGCAACTGGTGTTCCTGCATTTACCTCTAATTATATGAGGGTTAATCTCTACACATCGGTTACATCAGCTAATTTTAGTACTTGTAATTATGGCCCTGTAGGTGCTAATGCATCGTTAACATTTAATTACAGTGTAACTAATTGGGCTGCGTCAACTGCACCAGCATCTGGCTGGGGTAACATTCAGGTTCAAATTTCGACAGACTTTGGAGTTACTTATACAACAATCAACACAATCACTACCTCATCTTCTTCGGTTACACCCGTTAATATAAGCTTATCCAGTTATGCAGGTCAGTACGCTAAATTCCGATTTTTAGCCACATGGTTAACAGGTGATTACAACGTTGTTATTGATGATATCAATGCTATTGCCCCATGTGTTGCTCCTGTCCAACCTACAAACTTAACGTTTACCAATGTTGGACCAGCTCAAATGACTATCAATTATTCAGCTTCTACTAGCTCTACTTCTGGATATATGATAGTTCGTTATCCAGCGGGTGATTCACCAACTTCACCTGTAGACGGAACGACATATACGGATGGAACAACATTAGGAACAGGTACTGTTGCATATGTAGGTACAAACCTTAGTAATATTATTTCTGGTTTAACCGTTAATACTTCTTATGATTTTTATGTATACCCATACAACGCTGTAACTTGTACGAATGGCCCAGTTTATAATACAACTAGTCCTTTAAGTGGATCACAAAGTACAACGGGATGCCCAACTTTGTCATCTGTAATAACAATCGGTGCGGGCTATGATTATGCTACGTTGACAGATGCCATAGTTATTCTAAACGGTTGCGGAATCACACAACCAACAACTTTGGAATTACAAAGTAATTATGTTTCAACCAGCGAAGCTTTTCCACTTTCTCTTGGAGCAATAACGGGTGCAAGTGCAACAAATACAATAACGATTAGACCTGCATCTGGTGTATCCTCCGCATTGTCTATTACAAGTTCGAATACAACGGGAACAATCAACCATAATGGTGGAAATTACTTTATTATTGACGGTCGACCAGGTAGCACAGGAACAAGTAAGTTTATTACAATTGAAAATACTTCAAGTTCTGGTTATGCAATAAATTACCAAAATGAGGCTTCAAATAACACCTTACGTTATTTAACCATTAAAGGTCAGAATACGAGTACTACTTCGGGAACTATTGTTCTCTCTTCAACAACAGGAGCAAATGGTAACGATAACAATACAATTGAATACAATGATATTTGCGCTGTAAATGCTTCGAGTGCTACTCCAACGAATGCAATTTATGCCTCGGGATCTACAGCAACAAGTGCTTCTAATAACAGCAATAATGTAGTTTCAAATAATAATATACGAGATTTTTACAATAGTACATCAACAACTAATGGTGGTTCAGGTGTAAATATTGTTACAGGAAATACAGACTGGACAATAAGTAACAACAGTATTTTCCAAACCCAAACAAGAAGTACTTTTGGTGCCGCAGCTCCTTTCTATGCCATATTTATAAATAATACAAGTGGAAATAATTTTAATGTTTCTTCGAATACTATAGGAGGAACAGCAATTAATGCAGGTGGATCAGCTTTAACCATTAATGCTTCTACAACAGCTCTTATGCGTTTGGTTTACCTTTCAGTAGGAACTACAACAGCAACAAATGTTTCAAGTAATATCATTAAAAATATTTCTTTTACAACAACATCAGCATCAACTGTTAATGGTTTGATATCCATTCTTAATGGTGCTGTAAACTGTACGAATAATAGTTTGGGCGATGCATCAGTTTCAAATAGTATTGTATTTAATACTTCCGGTGCAAGTGCTATGTTTTCTGGAATATTGGCTGGTACAGGATCAACAGGACAAGGTGCGATTAACATCACTGGGAATACAATTGCAGGTGTAGCAGTTGGAGGAGGGGGAACCTGTGAACTACGTGGTGTTTCTTTCCAATCATCGGGAATAACGGCCAGCACCCAATATACTGTTTCCAATAATATCATTGGAAGTACTTCGGTTACAAATTCATTGAGTAATTCAAATAATTCCGCAGTTTATGGAATTATTGGAACTGCAAGTCAAACAACTTCAACAAATACTATTTCAGCAAATACGATTGCAGGTATCCAATCAACAAGTACAGGTGCTAATGCTTCAATTTATGGAATTTTAGCACAGGGTAGTACTGGAGGTAAATATAGTTCAACTGGAAACTCAATTTCAAAACTTCAAAGTTCAGGTGGATCAATTGTAACGGGTATTTATCATACAGCAGCTACAACGAATGATCAGGTTATCGGAGCAAATAATGTTAGTGAATTAGCTCACACAGGAACAGGTACAGCAAGTGTCCTCGGTATTTATTATTCCGGTCCAACAGCTGGTACAAATGAAATTAAATCCAATTCTGTTCATTCATTGTCTGCAACTACAGCAGGATCAACGTTAACTGGTATTCAAGTAGCAGATGCTGGAAATGCATTAATATACAACAACATGATTCGTTTAGGAATCAATGCCGCTGGGTCTGCGGTAACTACGAATGCATTAGTTTATGGTATCAATCAATCAGGCGCAGCTTCCAATCACAGTATTTACTTTAATAGTATTTATGTTGGTGGAACAGGAGTCTTGACAGGAACGAATAATACATTTGCCCTTCATTCTGCAGCAACTTCAGGAACTAGAAATATTAGAAATAACATATTTTCAAATGAAAGAACGAATGGAGCGGGCACTGGTAAGCACTATAGTATTCGCTTGGCTGGCTTTACTGGATTAACTATCAATAATAATGATTATTGGACAGGAGCTTCATTCTTGGCATTAAATAATGCTACCGATGTTACCGCATTCGCAAGTTGGCAAACCGCAACTTCACAAGATGCAGGTTCACTTTCGAACAATCCAAATTTTGTGAATCCAACTGGCTCAAGCTCAACATTTGATTTACATATTAATAACGCAACTTCATCTGTGCTTGAATCAGGAGGTGTAAACGTACCTGGAATAACCACGGACATTGATGGCAATACTAGACCTGGCCCATCCGGTTCTTCGAATGGTGGAGGAATTTCTTCTGACATTGGTGCTGATGAATTTGATGGTATACCAGGTTACACGTGTTCAACTTTCCCTTCATTAACCGCGGTAACAACGAATGCAACAGTTTGTGGTGGTAGTACTGCTACCTTGAGTATAACAGGAACTATTTCAGGAACTGGAGTAACCTATCAATGGCAATCTGCGTCTACTCAAACTGGCACATACTCAAATATTGTTGGAGCAACTGGGGCAACTTACATTGTTCCTGTATCATCTGTTTCTAACCTATGGTATATCTGTCAAGTAACATGTGCAAATGGGCCTGTGACGAGTTCAACTTCTGCAGTAAATGTTCAGGTATTAGCATGTAACTATACAACTTCTAGAAATACAGGAATTACCTATTCATCAATCATGAGCACTGGAATAACATATACTTCATTGAGTGGTGCTGATGATGGATATACGAATGCCGTAAGTTTAACCGGAACAACATTTAAATACCGTGGATCTGCTATTACAGGTTTTGTTGCCACAACAAATGGTTGGATGACGTTCAATACAGCAAGTACAAGTTCAACTTTTTCAAATAATTTAACTAGTTCAACAAACACCAATGTCTTGGCTCCACTTTGGGAGGATCTTGTGATAAAAGGAGCAGATATCGCGAATAAAGATATTAGTATGCGTTACCAAGTAATTGGAACCCTAGGTTCAGGTACAGCGGACATTGTAATTGAATGGGCAGAAATGGAGCGTTTTAACTATGGTGATCCAAATGTGAATTTCCAAGTGGTTCTCCACGAATCGGATAATAGCATCGATTTTAATTATGGAAATTTCCAAATGTTCAATGGAGCAACCAATCCAACAACGACAACTTGGACCTATTCAATTGGAATGAATGGACCAACTCCTGCAACCAATTCTACTGATCAGCGAATCATCCTTCAAGCAGAAAACAATAATTTCTTCAGTTCAACTTCTCAAAATTCATTAGGTTATTCAATCGAATGTAATTCTCAATTCCGTTTTGTTCCAAGTACAACATTCGGTTCAGGAAGTGCCCCAACTTCAGGGTCTTACACAGCATCTACTTTTGTCCCTGCGAATAATGAGACGGCTGGTGCAATTACATTACCCGTAAACGGTTCTCCTTGTGTATCCTATTGCGGGATAATTTACTCAAGTAAAAATGCAACCGCGAGTTCAGGAATTTCTGCTTGTTCAGCGGCATCTCCAGGAACTGCAGATGATGACGTATTCTTTAAATTTAACACTTCAACATTAACCAATTACCGTATTGCGGTAGACCCTTCAGCAGGATATAATGCCGTTGTACAAGTCCTAGATGCTTCTTTATCCCCTGTAACATGCGTTAATGGCGCAGGTGCTGGTTTGTCTGAATTAATAACATCTGTTGCTTTAAATCCATCCAGTTTATATTATATTCGAGTATATGATGCGGCTACAGGTGCTACAAATAATGGTGAGTTTTCGATATGCATAAGTGAGGTAATCGCTCCACCAGTAAATGATGAACCTTCGGGTGCAATTGTATTAACATCAGGAACAACTTGTTCAGGAACTTCAAGTATTCTTCCTGCAACGCTTTCTGCTACTGCTACAAATGGTGTTACATCTTGTTCTGCAGGAACTCCAGGGAATGCTGATGACGATATTTGGTATACTTTCACTACAAATTCAATTGCTGGAACCACTTATGCAATTACAGCGACAGGTGTAAGTACTTACAACGCAGTCCTTCAATTGTATAGTGGAACAGTTGGTAACTTAACAAGTGTGAACTGTGTTAATAGCACTGGAAACGGAGGTGTGGAAACAATTAATGCAGGTGCGCTTTCAACGAACACAACTTATTTTATACGGGTTTATCATTCTGGAACAGGAGCGGCAAATGGAAATGTTTCAATCTGTGTTGTTCACACTTTACCGACTTGCTTGACAACTGCAACAACAAATGTTAGCGATTACGTTTGGCAAGGACAATCAACTGATTGGAATGTTGCATCCAACTGGTTAATATACAACGGTCCTTCATCATACTCAGTTTCATCTAATGCGCCTTCAAATGTAAATGTTGTAATACCTTCCTCTACTTGTTTTTCAAACCAGCCCGTAGTTGTTACAGCACCATCGGCAGTAAGTAATTTGACTGTATTAAGCGGAGCAACACTTACTTTAGGTTCAAATACAATGGATGTTTCAGGAAACATAACAATTTCCGGAACGTTTTTACCTGGCACTGGAACAGTAAACTTCATAGGTGGAAATGGCGTTACGCAAGTTGTTACAATGGGCACACAGGCTTTTAGTAATGTAACATTAAATGGTTCAGGTACAGTTCAATTGGCTGGTAACACGATTATTAATGGAGATTATACCAATAATGGAGCTACATTAGATATGAACAATAACAACCTTACTATTAGTGGTAATTATGCGAACTATAATTCAATATCAGGTTTAATACCTGGAACAGGAACTCTCATATTCAACAAAGAGAGCGGAACGCAAACTGTTGATCAGCTAGCATTAGATTTCTTTACGGTAAGACATACAGGAGCAGGAACCCTTCAATTATTAAGTGATCTTTCTACTACTGGAAATATTGTGAATACTGCAGGAATAATTGATGGAAATGGTAAGATAATTACAGTAAAAGGTAATTTCAATAATACTGCAACGTTTAATGCAGGTAATGGTGGTCAAATTATTTTTGAGAAAAATGGTGGAAATCAAACGTTGACGGCAGGTACTGCGGTATTTGAAAAACTAATCCATCAAGTTCCAGTCGGAGGAACTTCTGCTACCTTGACATTATCAGGAACTGTAGATGTAAAAGGAGATGTCGTGATAGACGCACCTATTATAGCAGGAACAAGTACCATGAAATTATCCGGAACAGGGAACCAAACAATATCAGGAACTGAATCGGTTATTGCACTAAACAGTCTGACTGTTGAAAAAACAAATGGAAACGTTACTTTATCTAAACCAGTTCGTGTAGAAGGAACATTAACAATGACACAAG
>Ga0256305_1000165_pt1 | contig 10843 bp, 12 predicted proteins | sample ColtaT_24_FD_189997 | JGI IMG/M metagenome (GOLD analysis project Ga0256305, IMG submission 189997) | Metatranscriptome of freshwater microbial communities from Columbia River, Oregon, United States - Colum_Yuk_RepB_8d (Metagenome... | ecosystem: Environmental > Aquatic > Freshwater > River... | reverse complement strand
TTTTCCTCCCATGGACCACCTTAAGCAACTCATTCGCGAGATCCCCGACTGGCCGAAGTCCGGCATTCTCTTCTACGACATCACCACTTTGATGAAGGACCCCCAAGGCTTTTCCGAGGTGATCGGCGGCCTGCAGGCGGGTGTGAACCCGGCCGATGTCGATGTTGTTCTCGGAATTGAGGCGCGCGGTTTCTTCTTCGCGCCGACCGTAGCCCACTCGATGGGGAAGGGGTTTGTCCCGGTGCGGAAGCCGAAAAAGTTGCCGTGGGAGACCGAATCGGTGCAATATGCGCTGGAATACGGCTTCGATACGCTGGAAATCCACAAAGATGCGGTGAAGCCAGGGCAGCGCGTGTTGATCGTCGACGATGTGCTGGCGACCGGTGGTACGGCGGCGGCGGTTGCGCAGCTTGTGGAAAAGCTGGGCGGCAAGGTGGCCGGATTCGCCTTTGTGATTGAACTGGATTTCCTGAGCGGCCGCGACAAGTTGAACGGGTACCCGATACACTCGCTCGTGCATTACTAGGGCGCCATGGCCGCCACTCGACACGCCCGTCTGAAGGCGTACGCCAAATTGAACCTGGACCTCAAGGTGTTGAACCGCGGGGAAGACGGGTTTCATGAGTTGCGTTCGGTGTTTCAGACGGTCTCGGTTTTTGACACCTTAGGCATTGCCTTTACGGCGGCCCGGACCACGGAGCTGACGCTGGAGGGGTCTGTCGATATTCCCGATAACCTGGTGCTGCGGGCGGCGCGGTTGCTGCTGGCGCATGTCAAAGGCACCGGGCGGATCGCCATGCGGTTGACCAAGCGGATTCCGATGGGCGCCGGGATGGGCGGCGGATCGGCGGATGCCGCGGCGGTGTTGCTGGGACTGCCGGTGGTGGCTGGCTGGCGCATATCGATGGAAAATCTGGTCCGGATGGGGGCTGAATTGGGGTCGGATGTCCCGTTTTTCCTGCTCGGAGGCGCCGCGGTGGCGCTGGGGCGGGGAACGGAGCTCTATCCGTTACCCGATTTGCCGTCGAGCCGGGTTTTGATCGCTGCGCCAGCGATTCACGTTTCGACGCCTGATGCGTACCGCGGATTTGCCCGCGCCAGTCATGGAAAATTGACGGAAGCCCAACGGATTCAGTATATTGATAGTTTCCAGTCGCGCGTCTGGCGGCTCGGGGCATCCTTGTCCACAGACGGCGTTGGAACGCAGGTCGAGAACGATTTCGAAGGTGTGGTTTTCCCCCGGCACCCGCAGTTGAAATCCATCCTCAAAAATCTACAGAAATCAGGGGCTGACCCAGCCAGAATGACCGGCAGCGGCTCGGCTCTCTTCGGAGTCTTCACCACACAAAATCAGGTACAAGAGGCGCAGGCGGCATTAGCCAGACTGCGTCCTCAGCCCGCAACGATTCCGGCCACTTTTTTAAGCCGGGGCCGCTACCGGGCCGCTTGGTGGCGTCAACTGCAAGAACACATGGACGGAAACAAGGACGGGAAGCAATGGCCGCCCCAAAGCCGGTACGCGCAAGGGCGCCGCAACGAGCAATGAGACCCGAAAAGCTCAAGCTCTTTACCGGCAATGCCAATCCAGCGCTCGCCACTGAAATCGCCGAATGTCTAGGCCTGGAACTTGGTGTTGCCCCCGTGCGCACGTTCGCCGATGGTGAGATCTACCTGCAAATCAAAGAGAATGTCCGCGGCGCGGACGTTTTTGTTGTCCAGCCGACTTGTGCCCCGGTCGACCGGCACATTCTGGAACTGCTGCTCATGATTGACGCGCTGAAGCGCGCCTCGGCGGACCGCATTACCGCCGTGTTGCCGTATTACGGCTACGCCCGCCAGGACCGCAAGGACAAGCCGCGCGTGCCGATTTCGGCCAAGCTCGTGGCCAGTCTGATTGAGCGCGCCGGGGCTGACCGGGTGCTTTGCATGGATCTCCACGCCGCGCCGATCCAGGGTTTCTTCGATATTCCGGTGGACCATCTCTACGCCGCTCCCGTGCTGGTTGAGTATTTCCGGGAGAAGGCGGTTGATAATCTGATGATTGTCTCGCCCGATGCCGGTGGTGTGGAGCGCGCCCGTGCGTTCGCCAAACGTCTGCGGGCGCCGATGGCGATCATCGACAAACGCCGTGAGGAAGTGAACGTTGCCGAGGTGATGCACGTCATCGGCGACGTACGCGACCGCCATTGCCTGATCATTGACGATATTATTGATACAGCCGGAACGCTGGTGAAGGGCGCCGAAGCGCTGCTCGCCTCCGGTGCGGCGGGCGTCACCGCCTGCGCCACGCACGCCGTCCTGAGCGGACCGGCGATCGAGCGCATACAGAATTCCCGACTTACCAAGGTCATCTTCAGCAACTCGATCCCGCTGAAGGAAGAGGCCCAGAGCTGCGACCGCATTCAAACGCTGTCGGTGGCGCCGCTGCTGGCCCAGGCCATTCGATCCATCCACGAAGAGACATCCGTCAGCGGACTTTTCGTGTAGACAGCAAGCACTTCCCAACCAGTTTCCTTCGAAATCGTTTTTAACCAGAGGTCAGTATGAGAAAAGATATCACCGTCGCCGCCACGCCGCGCCCTGCCCGGGGCAAGAATGAAGCCCGCCGCCTGCGGGTCAGTGGTCTTATGCCCGCGATCATCTATGGCACCGGAAAGGATCCGGTCGCCGTATCCGTGAATCCGAAGGAGGTCAACAAGATCCTCCATTCCTCGACCGGCCACAACACCATCTTCGATATGGCTGTTGACGGCTCCGTGGGAGAACCGGTGATGGTCGTCGACTGGCAGTATCACCCGGTGAAGGGCAACCTGATGCATGTGGACCTGCTCCGCATCGATCTGGAAAAGCCGATCAAGGTTAAAGTGCCGGTGCATCTCAAGGGCGAATCTGTGGGTGTCAAGATCCACGGCGGCTTGCTCGAAGTGGTCAACCGCGAAGTGGAAATCGAAGTGCTGCCGAACGAGATCCCCGAGTTCTTCACGGTCGACGTCACCGACCTGGGCCTGAACCAGGGTGTCCGCGCGGGCGATCTGGCCCTTTCGGCGTCGATGCGCCTGTTGGCGCCGTCCGAGAGCGTGCTGGTGCACGTGACCGCGCCGCGTAACGACGAAACCGCCGCCGCCGCCGCCGCCGAACCGGAAGTGGTGAAGGCGAAGGGCAAGAAGGAAGACGCCGCGGCTCCGGCCGGTGGCGATAAGAAGAAGAAGTAGTTTCTGGTGGCTGTGGAAGCGCAGGTGCGTGGTAGCGATGGGCCGCAGTGGCTCATCGCCGGGCTCGGGAATCCGGGTCCGGAGTATGACCTTACCTATCACAACCTGGGCTTCCTGGCCGTCGACCGCCTGGCCGAATCGGCATCGATTCGTCTGACGCGGCCGGAATGCAAGGCGTATGTGGGTGCGGGCGTCGTTGCCGGCTCCCCGGTGCTCCTGGCTAAACCGCAAACATTCATGAATTTAAGCGGCGGCTCTTTGCAGCCACTGCTGACGAAATACATGCTCCCGCCGGAGCGGCTGATTCTGATCTACGATGAATTAGCGCTCGACTGGGGCTCGCTGCGAATCCGGTACAAAGGTTCCGCTGGTGGTCACAACGGCGTTACCTCGGTTATCCGCAGCGTGGGTAGCGAGAATTTCATTCGGGTCCGGTTGGGCATCCGGCCGGAGCACCCGATGAAAGATATGAAAGACTATGTGCTTTCCAAAGTCCGGAAAGCGCAAATGGAAACCTTGGATTCAACAATGACGTTCACGCGTCAGGCAGTTGAAACCATCATCACCGAAGGCGTCGAAAAGGCCATGACGAAACACAATCGTCGCGCCCAAGGTGCAAACGAGGAACAATGAGAACCTACGAACAACTGTTCATCGTCAATACGGCTGCTGCCGAAACCGATGTCGATGCGCTGCTCGAGCAGCTCAACGGCATCATCAAGGCAAGCGGCGGTGCGATTGACAAGACCGACAAATGGGGCGTGCGCAAGCTCGCCTATCGTGTAAACCGGCAGACGGAAGGCTTTTATATCCTTCTCTCCTTTACCTGCGGCGCGCAGACCGTGCGCGAACTGGAACGCCGCCTGCGTGTGGCCGATATGGTGATGAAGTACATCACCGTGCGCATGGACGAACGGATGAAGCGCGTTGTGAAACGGCAGAAGCGGCGTGAAAAGCGTCTGGCGCGCAAGCCCCAGTTGAGCGCTCCGGCCGCCCCGGCCGCGCTCCCCGGCGCTCCGCCTCCCAGCCCCGGCGCCGTTCCTGGTGCTCCGGCTCCTGGCGCGCCCATGCCGGCTGCTCCGGAAGCTCCCGCGCCGGCCGCCGTCGAAGTGGCCGCCGTTGAGACCCCCGCCGTCGAAGCTGCTCCGGCCGCTGAAACCACCGAAAGCTAACAGGAAAGGTCAAAGAGGATATATATATGGCTGAGACCAAAGGTGGTCGTCCGATCGCTGCCTCGCAGCGCCCCACGGGTGGGGATAAGGCCCTGGTTCCCGGGAAGAAGCAGTTCTTCCGCCGGAAAAAAGTGTGCCGTTTCTGTGTGGAGAAGATCGACTTCATCGACTACAAAGAAGTGAAGATGCTGTCGGCCTTCATCTCCGAAAAAGGCAAGATTACTCCACGCCGCATCTCCGGCGTCTGCACCATTCATCAGCGGCTGCTGACCGGGGCTATCAAACAGTCCCGTAACATCGCCCTGCTGCCCTTCTCCACGGCGGTCTAGTCCCGCCCGATCCGTACATTCGAGGAATCCATCATGGAAGTTATCTTGAGAGAAGACGTCGAAAAACTCGGTTCGCGTGGCCAGCTGGTCTCGGTCGCCGCGGGTTTTGCGCGTAATTTTTTGTTGCCGAAGCGGCTTGCTGTCGCCGCCACGGACGCCAATAAGAAGATTGTTGAACAGGAACGTCAGGCCGCTCTTCGCCGCGAGGCGAAGGAAGCCAACGAAGCCTCGGAACTGGCCAAGCTGATTGCGCCGGTGGTGATCACCATCGCGCAGAAGGCTGGCGAGAACGATCAGCTGTTCGGTTCGGTCACCTCCGGCGACATCGCCGCGAAGCTGGAAGAACTGAAGTTCCACATCGACAAGAAGAAAATCGTGCTGCACGATCCGATCAAGCAGCTCGGGGAATACGACGTCACCATTAAGCTTCACCGCGAGGTGTCGGTCGATATCAAAGTCAACGTCGTCAAGGAAGACTAACTTCCGGTCGCGATGTTATCTTCGACGGCCCGCCTTGCGTACTCCGCAGGCGGGCCGTTCTGTTACTGGACCACTATCTGGAGAGGAATCGTATGGCTTACTTTGATCTAACCGGGCAGACCGCGATTGTCACCGGTGGCGCGAGCGGTATCGGGTTGGCGATTTCCCGCCGCCTGGCCACGGCCGGCGCCACGGTCGCCGTTGCCGACATGAATCTGGCCGCGGCCGAAGCCGCTGCCGCCACCATCGCCGGCGCTTTCGCCGTGCAGGTGGACGTTTCCGATTGGGCTTCGGTGGAGGCCGCCTGGGCCGCCGTCATCGCCAAGACCGGCCGCATTCACATTCTGGTGAACAACGCCGGCGTCGCCGGCAAGGCCGCCCCGCTGTGGGAGCAGGACTACGCCGATTGGACGAAGTGCATTCGCGTCAACATGGATGGCGTCTGGAACGGCTGCAAGGCCGCCGTCGGCCACATGCGCGAGCACAAGTACGGCCGGATTGTTTCGATCGCCTCGGTCGCGGGTAAAGACGGCAATCCGAACATGACCGCCTATTCGGCCACCAAGGCGGCCGTGATTGGTTTCACGAAGTCGCTCGGGAAAGAAGTCGCCACCGACGGCATCTGTGTGAACGCCGTGGCCCCGGCCGTGGTGCGCACTCCGATTCTGGATCAACTTACGCCGGAACAAGTGAAGTACATGACCGATAAGATTCCGATGCGCCGCACGGGCGAACCGGAAGAGATTGCCGCCGTTGTGCACTTCCTGGCCAGCCCCGATTGCAGCTTTGTCACCGCCCAAACCTACGACGCCTCCGGCGGCCGTAGCACTTACTAACCCAAAGGAATCATCATGTTACTTACTCCGGATCGCTACGCCGAATCGACCACCGAGGAACTGCTTACCGAGGCGTCACTTGGACGCATTGGCGTGGATCACGCCTGGGTGAAGGCGCTGCTGGCGCGCGATCCGGAGGAGACGGCCAGGGAACTGGTCGCCTTCTACATGGAGATGGATGAAGAGATCCGGATCGACCTGAGCGCCGAGATCTTCCACGTGCTTCGGGCCTTGCGTTCGACGGTTGCCATTCCGGTCTACATCGACCTGTTGCACGACGCCGGCGACGACGACCCGAGCGAGATCTACGAGGCGCTGGCGGAGCTGGGCGCGGCCGCCATTGAGCCGTTGCTGGAACTGCACGCGGCCGAAGAGGGGACCGAATCGCAAGTCAATCTGGAGTTCCTGCTGGCGGGTCTGCGCGTCGAAGACCCGCGGATTGAGGCGTTGCTGGAAGCGCGGTTGGCCGTCGATCCGGCCGACGCGGCGATCAACATCAGCCTGTATGGCAAGGCGTCGTTCAAGGAAAAGCTGGAGGCCGCCATCGGGACGCTCGACGCCACCTCGGAAGCCTACGAACACGAAAAGCACGAGATCGAGTTCGCCATCGACCAATTCGCGATCGAGACGATTCCCGATGCGCCGCCGCCGTTCGATGTCTACGAAGCGTTCCCGGAGGTCGCCCCGCCTGTGTTCGACGTGTTGGAGCCGGTGGAGATGCTGGCCTTTTTGGAACACCCCGACTCCGACACGCGCCGCCAGGCCGTCGAGAGCCTGGGCAATGAGCAGTTGGAGGAGGAGGACCTTGGCAAGATCGTCGTTCTGGCCGAGAGCGACCCGGAATTGAGCGTTCGTGCGCAGGCCTGGCAGTCGCTGGCCGCCGCGATCGAAGACCCCGCCATTCGCGCCAAGATCGAAGAGAAGTTCGCCGATACCGAAGCGCCCTCCGCCGAACGCGCCGGGGCCGCCTGCGCGCTGGCCGAGGGCGTCATTAGCGATGAGCTGGTGGCTGGGCTGAAAGAGTTCTACCTCGACCCGGCGACGCGAGCCATGGCGCTGAAGGCCATGTGGCACAGCCTGGACAAACGGTTTGCCGAGCACTTCCCGGCGCATTTGGAAGATGAAGACAAGGAAGTCCAGCGCCAGGCCATCTGGGGCGCGGGCTACCTGGGCATCGGCCACGCGGCCGGTGCGTTGGAGAAGCTGTTTGAAGATCCCGACGTGCGCGACCACGCGTTGTTTGCCTACGCGCTGAGCTGCCCCGGCGAAGTGAGCCGCGGTCGCGCCAAGAGCATGTACAAGAAGATCTTCGACCTGGCCGGCGGCCTGAGCGCCGAAGAGGTGGAGATCGTCGAATCGGCGATCGATCAGCGGCTTTCCATGCACGGGCTCGACCCGGTGTTCCACCCCCATCACCACTAAAAAACCGGCGGGAGGGGTGAAACATATACAATGGCGGGAGCGTCCTTTCAGACGCGGAGTTTAATGTGCCAGCTGTACGTGTCGCCTATTTCGCCGATTCCTTCCACGAAGTGAATGGCATGGCGCGCACAAGCCGTGAATTAGACGGCTTTGCGCGCCGTACAGGCATGCCGTTTTTGTGTGTGCGTGTGGGCGATGTTACTAAGTACAGCGCCGAAGGTTCGACGGCAATTCTGGAGTTGCGCCGCGCATCGGCGTCGATTCCGGTTGATAAAGACCTGTCGTTCGACCCGTTGCTGGGCCGCCATCTGCTGCGCGTCCGCAATGCGTTGCGGAAGTTCAAGCCGGATGTGATCCATGTAACAGGGCCGGGCGATATCGGCTTGATGGGCGTCTATTTCGCCTATCATTACAATATTCCGCTGGTAGCCAGCTGGCACAACAATCTGCACGAGTTGGCCGCGCACCGGCTGCATATCATTCTGGAACATCCGCTATTTAGTTTTCTGCCGAAGGCCTATGCGGATTTCGTAACGCTTCTTACGGAGCGCGGGGCCCTGGAAGGCGTGTCGCTGTTTTATAAGTTGGCCTCGGCATTGTTTGCGCCGAATCCGGATCTGGTCCAGATGCTGGGCGAGCGCACGGGTAAGCCGGTGCATCTGATGCCACGGGGCGTCGATACGGAGTTGTTCAGCCCCTCCAAGCGGTTCCGGCAGGATGGGGCGTTCACGCTGGGCTTCGCCGGACGGCTGCAGCCGGAGAAGAATGTCCGGCTCCTCGTGGATCTGCAAAAGCAGTTGCCGCCGGGCAATCACCGGTTCCTGATCGTGGGCGACGGGTTCGAGCGAACCTATCTCTCCCGCCGGCTGCGGCGGGCGGAGTTTACGGGCTTCCTGGATGGGGAACCGTTGGCGGAGGCTTACGCCAGTATGGACCTGTTCGTCTATCCATCTTGCACCGATACCTACGGGACGGCGGTGCAGGAGGCGCTGGCGTGCGGCGTTCCAGCGGTGGTGCGGGACCAGGGCGGGCCGCGGTATCTGATCGAGTCGGGGGTGAATGGGTTGGTGGCCCGGTCGGATGCTCACTTCATTCGGAGTGTGGTCCAATTGATGGAAGATCCGACCCGGCTTCCCGGGCTGCGCCGCGAGGCGCGCGAGTCGGCCTGCCGCACCAGTTGGGACTCCATCTGCGCGGCGGTCTGGGAAATCTATGATCGTGTTCCGCGCCATGAATTCGCGCCAGCTTCCGCTCTGTTGCACTAATTCAGGCCCTGTTTGGGTACGATAGGACTCAACGCGTTTTCATGGCTTCCTCCACACAACCTCAAGGGCTGCTTCGACAGATCGGCCTGCTGAGCGCTACGGCGCTCGTGTTTTCCAACATGATCGGAACCGGGATCTTCACGACCACCGGGTTCCTGGCCGGCGACCTGGGTGATCCGTTACTGGTGATCGCCATCTGGGGTGTGGGCGCGCTGATCGCGCTGGCGGGGGCGCTGTGTTACTCCGAATTGGGTATCAATTTTCCCAGCTCCGGCGGCGAATATGTCTACCTCACCGAAGCCTATGGGCCTACGTGGGGCTTCATGGATGGTTGGGTATCGTTCTTTGCAGGGTTTTCGGCGGCAATTGCCCTGCCTGCCCTCGCGTTTTCGGAATATTTGAGTTACGTCTTTCCGGCGCTTAGATCCACGAACACGATGGCATTTGGGCCATTTGAAATTGGCCCGGCGCAGCTAGCGGCGAGCGGCTTGATTGCGGTATTCACGGTGATCAATTACTTCGGGATCCAGTTTGTGAGTAGCGTGCAAAATGTGTTGTCGGCGCTAAAGCTCGCCGTTTTGGCTGGCTTTCTTGTCCTGGGGTTTGCGATCGGTAACGGCGACTGGGCGAACTTTTCGAAGCACGCCGTGCGGACATCGACGGCTCCGATTTGGGAACAGTTCGCCACCAGTTTGATCTTCATCTATGTTGCGTACTCGGGTTGGAATGCGGCGACCTACGTCGCGGAGGAGCTTCGGCAGCCGGAAAAGACCCTGCCCAGAGCGCTGACGCTTGGCACCATATTTGTGGCGGTCCTGTACGCCTTATTGAACATTCTCTACATTTACGCGACTCCGCTTGAGCAGATGAAAGGCGTCGTGCGAATTGGGTCGCAGTCCTCGGAACGGCTGTTTGGAGCTGATATCGCCTCCCTGTTTAGCGTGCTTATGGCGGCCGGTTTGCTGGCGTCCGTGAACGCTATGGTGACCACGGGCCCTCGCGTCTACTATGCGATGGCGAAAAATCGCGCGTTCTTCCCCGCAGCCGCGAAAATCCACTCGAAGTGGCGGACCCCAGTGTTCTCCATTACGATTCAAGGTGTCTGCGCGATATTTATGTGTCTGACGCCCTTTCGCGACCTTATGTTCTACGTGGGGTTCCTCTTAAACGCGTTCGCTGCGCTATCTGTCGCGTCCTTGTTCGTTTTCCGGAAGCGGCCGGGGTGGCGGAAACTGTCCACAGTGAGTTTCGCCTGGCCTCTGCTGCCGGTATTCTTTCTGATCATGGGCGCGTGGGTCGCGGTCTCCGGGCTGCTGTTGCGGCCCTTGGTGTCGGTGACGGGGTTGGCTACCGTGGCTCTTGGCGCTTTGGTCTATAAGCTGTTCCTGGCGCCGAAGCCGTCCGCTGAGATCGCTGGTAAGGCGTAAGCCCGAGAGACTTTCGTCGTCCGTTGCTGCTACCCTCGGACCATGTTGGCGAGAATTGCGATCTTTGCGATATTGGCCGGATGCGCGGCGCCGTTGCCGGCGGTGGACTTTTCCGGGTCCTGGGTTCTGGCCTTGGGGAAGAGCGAGTTTGGACGGGCGAATCCTCCGCAGGCGCTGTCGATGGTGGTGCGGCAGAGTGAAAAGCAGTTGGCTGTGGAGTCGACGCTGGTCGATGGACGTGGCGCGACGACCAGCAGTTATACCCTCGATCTGACGGGCAAGGAAGCCGAAAACGTCATGCGCGGGAATAAGGTGTCGTCCGTGTCGACGTGGCGCGGGCCGATGCTGCATGTGAAGGCAAAAGCTTCGGTGCAGGGAGCCGAGGTGAAGACCGTCGACCAGTGGCAGTTGGAGGACGGCGGGCGGGTGCTGACGGTCTACCGGACGGCCACAACGCCGAATGGAGAGATCGAGCAGCGCTACGTTTACGAAAAGACCTTAGCGAAGCCCTAAGGTGTATACCCTTCGGGGATAGTGTCTATGCTCGATTCGTCCGGGCGGGGAAGCATGTTTGAATGAGGTTGCGGATCCTCTATGAAGCGCAACTTATTTCCATTGTTAGGCATTGCGGTTGTCGTGGCTATCGCGGCAACCGGCGTGTTCTACGGTCTTTTTGTCGGCAAGATCAGCGGCGCGGCAC
>Ga0256305_1000164_pt1 | contig 10855 bp, 9 predicted proteins | sample ColtaT_24_FD_189997 | JGI IMG/M metagenome (GOLD analysis project Ga0256305, IMG submission 189997) | Metatranscriptome of freshwater microbial communities from Columbia River, Oregon, United States - Colum_Yuk_RepB_8d (Metagenome... | ecosystem: Environmental > Aquatic > Freshwater > River... | reverse complement strand
CTAACTACTTTAATACTCGGTCTATCGAGACGATCGTCAGAGACGTCATGGCTATTAACCCAAATGCGGTGATGGTCATCAAATCCACCGTGCCGGTGGGCTACACAGTAAAGACCCGAGAAGCACTGGGTACGCAGAACCTCATCTTCTCCCCCGAGTTCCTCCGCGAAGGGAAAGCTCTCTACGATAACTTGCACCCCAGCCGCATCGTTGTTGGAGAAAAATCAGAACGCGCGGGAAATTTTGCTAGCCTGCTTCAGCAAGGGGCCATTAAACAAGACATCCCCACCCTGTTCACCGACAGCACCGAGGCTGAGGCCATAAAGCTGTTTGCCAACACCTACCTTGCCATGCGCGTCGCCTACTTCAATGAGTTGGACACCTACGCCGCTACCCACGGCCTGGATACCCGTCAGATCATCGACGGCGTCTGCTTCGACCCCCGCATTGGCACCCACTACAACAACCCCAGCTTCGGATACGGTGGCTACTGTTTGCCTAAAGACACCAAACAGCTACTGGCCAACTACCGGGACGTGCCGCAAAACCTCATCCACGCCATCGTTGATTCCAACACCACCCGCAAAGACTTCATTGCCGACGAAATCCTTCGTCGCAAGCCCAAGGTTGTTGGCATTTATCGCCTGATCATGAAAGCCGGCTCGGACAACTTCCGTGCATCCAGCATTCAGGGAATCATGAAGCGCATCAAGGCGAAGGGAATTGAGGTCATTGTCTACGAGCCTGTGCTTAAAGAGTCCGAGTTTTACAACTCACGGGTTGTCAACGACGTGGAATCATTCAAACGCGAAGCGAACGTGATCATCGCTAATCGAAAAACAGAAGCCCTGTCCGACGTAGCGGACAAGTTATATACGCGTGACTTATTTGGAAGCGATTAAATGAAAGTGTTGGTTACCGGCGCAGCAGGTTTTATTGGCTCGGCTCTATCGCTAAGACTACTTGAGCGTGGCGATACCGTCATTGGTATCGACAACCACAACGACTACTACGCCCCTGCCCTCAAGGAGGCCCGCCTGGCCCGCCATGCCAGCCACCCCAACTACACCCACTTGCGCATCGACCTGGCTGACCGCAAAGCCATGGAGGAGTGCTTTGCCAACCACAAGCCGCAGCGCGTCGTCAACCTTGCAGCTCAGGCTGGCGTACGCTACTCCATCGAAAACCCACTGGCCTATATAGACAGCAACATTGTCGGCTTCGCACACCTTCTGGAAGGGTGTCGCCACAACAGCGTTGAACACTTGGTGTACGCCAGCAGCTCAAGTGTTTACGGCGCCAATACGACTATGCCCTTCTCGGTACACCACAACGTTGATCATCCGCTGAGCCTCTACGCTGCCAGCAAGAAGAGCAACGAACTGATGGCACACACTTACAGCCATCTGTACCAGCTGCCTACTACGGGACTGCGTTTTTTCACGGTTTATGGACCTTGGGGCCGGCCGGATATGGCGCTATTCAAGTTCACCAAAGCGATACTTGCAGGCGAGAAGATTGCCGTGTTTAACTACGGTAAACACCGCCGTGACTTCACCTTCATTGACGATATCGTCGAAGGCGTTATGCGTGTGTTGGACCAACCTGCAAAGCCTAACCTAAACTGGTCAGGTGCTGCGCCCGACTCCGGGACCAGTTTGGCCCCCTGGCGTATTTACAACATCGGCAATAACAATACCGTTGAACTTATGGATTACATTACCGCCCTTGAAAAAGCACTGGGCAAAAAAAGCTGACATGGAGATGCTCCCACTGCAGCCTGGCGATGTTCCAGACACTTATGCCGACGTTACCGACCTAGTAGAGCAATTCCAATTTAAGCCCACCACTGCGGTAGACCGGGGGATCGGCAACTTTGTGACTTGGTACCGGACATATTTTAATATTTGAAAAGTTAGGCAGCGCTCAATCTGAGTTGAAGGCAAGCCGACAAAAAATAGCTGATCGTTAAAAGCGCCCTTTGGCCCGACATGCGTTGGGCAGACAATATAGCGGATCGAATCCGAACCTTTGAACTTGTCAAATTTACCAACTCAAGACATACACTATGAACAACATCAAAGAAAAAACACTCTTGATAACGGGTGGCACAGGTTCTTTTGGAGAAACCATTCTGAATCACTTTCTCCATACCGACATCGGCGAAATCCGCATATTTAGCAGGGATGAAAAAAAGCAAGAGGATTTGCGAATCAAGTACAAAAATCCCAAATTAAACTTTATCATCGGTGACGTTAGAGATTTCAAGTCTATCAACCAAGCACTATGCGGTGTAGATTATCTCTTCCAGGCCGCAGCACTCAAGCAAGTACACACCTGCGAATTTTTCCCACTACAAGCCATTCAGACGAACATTCTCGGTTCAGAGAATGTTCTTGAGGCGGCCATTCAGAACAAGGTGGCTCGCACCGTAGTGTTGAGTACGGACAAGGCGGTTTATCCCATCAATACCATGGGGATGAGCAAGGCATTGATGGAAAAACTGGCCATTTCAAAAGGTCGCGATCCACGGTTGAAAGAATCTGGCGCGAAAATCATGGTAACCCGATACGGCAATGTGATGTGCTCCCGTGGTTCGGTAATTCCCTTATTTATCGATCAGATTAAATCGGGCCGGGAGATCACCATCACGCAACCGCAGATGACTCGGTTTTTGATGTCGCTGGAGGAATCTGTGACGCTCGTTTTGAACGCATTCGAACACGGAAACAGTGGTGACACGATGGTGCAAAAGGCTCCCGCCTGCACTGTGGGGGATCTCGCAAAAGCCCTGCTTGATATCTTTCAAGCAAAAAATCCCATCAAGATCATTGGCCCTCGTCATGGCGAGAAACTCTTCGAAACACTTTGTGGTCGAGAGGAAATGGCTAAGGTTCAGGATCTGGGGCGGTATTACAAAATTCCTCCGGATTTGCGCGATATGAACTACACCCGTTATTCGGAAATGCACCTGGCTAATGACGGCTTGGTCACTGAATACAACTCGAGTAACACTACGCTGCTTTCACATGAAGAAATCATGGCAACGCTCTTGCAACAACCCTATGTAAGGGAGCAGTTGACGAGATGAAGCTGTTAATCTTAGGGGCGCAAGGGATGTTGGGCCAAATGGCCTACCGGTATTTCAGTGGTCAGACCGGCTTCACTGTCACCGCACTCACCCTACGGTACGAAGTATCGAACTACATTGAATTCATAGAATACGTCAATACACATCGTGCGGATGTCGTATTGAACTGTATTGGATTGATCAAGCAACACCGTCCCGCACCGAAGACCTTGTATGACATCAATGCGAGGCTACCTGGCCACCTCGCCGCCGGGCTACATCCCCACTCTGTTTTGGTGCACCCATCTACAGATTGTATATTCAAGGGTACCCAAAAGGGGATGTACGGTGTTAACCAGGCCCCCGATGCCGATGATGATTACGGCATAAGCAAATCTATGGGAGAACTCGCTATTGCGTTGCGTCCAAGGACTATGCTGATCCGAACATCCATCATCGGTCCTGATACACGTCCGGATGGCCTAGGCCTGATGGCATGGTTTATGCGGCAGGCTCGCGGGGCACAGATTAATGGCTACACCAATCACTGGTGGAATGGCATCACTACACTTGAGTGGTGCAAAGTCGTGGAGTCGTTGTTAGAGGAAGCTCGAGAATATGACCGCGCTCGAATTGTGCAACCCGGTCTGCCACAACCTGTGTCCAAGTACGAATTGTTGACTTGCATGAACCGGATTTTTGGACGTGGCGTAGAGGTACGTCCCTATGAGGACGCTCATGGCGTCAACCGATCGTTGGCGCCCAACCTAGCCGTAGCCTCAATTGAGCAACAACTTGAAGAAAGTGGAGCGGCATGAACACTACCAGTGACCCTGAAGCTCACTCCATCAGCTTGAGAAATCTGGCGCGGCGCTTCATCAATCGCACACGCCCCAAGTTCAACCGGCAACGTCACTGCTTTGCGGGAATGCATGGACTGGAGGTTGGCGGTCCTAGCCAAGTTTTTGGTAAAACAGGCCCCCTTCCTGTTTATGAAATCGCGCACAGGATAGACAACCTCGATTTTTCCAACTCCACATTTTGGATACCAGGTGACAGGGCCGAGCAATACCGTCCCTCACCCCGCTTGGAAGCAGGAAGCAACTTTTACATCGACAGCCATGACCTAACCCAAATGGAGGCGCAACGATACGATTTTCTGATTGCATCCCATGTGATTGAACATCTGGCCAATCCGATTAAAAGTGTTTTGGAATGGAAACGATTGCTGAAACAAAACGGGACGATGGTTTTGATTGCGCCTTGCAAATTCTTTAGCTATGACTGCGATCGTCCGACGACGACGATTTCGCATCTCATTGAGGACTATCAACGGAATGTCGGCGAGAATGACCTAACCCACATGGATGAGGTCATTTCAAAACACAACCTCAAGAAGGATGCGACGGTTTCAAGTTTGGCTCAGCATATCGCTAGAACGAAAGAGAATCCTGTAAATCGAATAATGCATCATCATGTGTTTAATTTGAAACTGCTTCGCGCCATGGGAGAGTATTGTGGACTGCAGATTCTGGAAAGTGAATACATTTTGCCAAGGCATGTCGTTTGTTTCTTTAGAAGACAAACATGAAGCCTACCTACATTGTCCGCCTTGATGATGCGCACCCGGGGCAATTCAACTCGCGCTGGGAACAAATCGAGCAAATTCTTGATGAGCTGAGCATCAAACCGATCGTCGCCGTTATTCCAGAGAACCGAGACAAGGCTATTGAATATGGTGACGGCTCTGAAACCGACTTCTGGCAAAAAGCCAGACAGTGGCGATCCAAAGGGTGGGGAATTGCTGCACATGGGCTCCATCATCTGCTTCGAACAGGCCACCGCTCCGTGCTACCCATATCAATTCATTCAGAGCTCTCCGGTAAGTCTTACGATGAACAACTGTGGATGCTAACCAAGGCCGTAGATATCTTGAAAAGTAAAGGATGTGCGCCCGAGTATTTTGTCGCACCAGCGCATGGCTTCGATGAAGAAACCCTGGCTGCGCTTAAGCAATTAAATCCTCCGCTCATAGTCTCCGACAGTTTTGGCTTTCGCCCCTTTATAAAAGACGATATTAAATTCATACCCCAGCAACTCTGGCGAGGACGATGGTTCCCTTTTGGCGTGTGGACAATATGTCTGCATCCATCTTCTATGACCCAAGCCGATATCGATCGGTTTACGATTTTTGCGCGTCGCAATATCGCCAGTTTCTTGACGCCACCTCAGGCGCTGATTTTCAAGGAACAAACCGCACTGGACCAATTCTGGAGCTCACTTTATGAAATTATTTTTCGTATTAAAAAGCGAATGGCCTACCGTACTGCTGCGGGCGAAAGATCGCCGAGGCGACCATGCTGAAAAAAATCTGGTTTGACCACAAGCCCAAAACCGCTGTTGCTACTAGGTACATTCAATCCACAGCCAATCAGGATCTGGCCTGGATGGCCAAGCAACCATTTCACACTTTGACTGTGGATATCCTGCAAACACAGGAGAATATTCTTTCCCAATGCACGCCCAATTGCCGCAACGAAATACGCAAAGGCAGCAAAATCGGTCTGGACTTTTATGCCGGCCCGGCAAAACAGGCTGATGGAGATTTCATTCACCACTTCCTGAGTACAAAAAAGCTTGGCGGATTTAACCGCAAATACCTTGGTGACCAGCACGTGGTTATTTGCATAGCCAGCCTTCATGGCGTAAGGCTCGCAACCCACTTATATGTTGCTCCAAGCCATACTAGCAGAGCGCGTTTGGTCTATTCCGCTGTGGCAGACCCCGTCTGCATTACAACCCAGGCTGAAGTATCGCCACAAAGATTGATCGGCATTGCAAATCGCTTTCTACATTTTTCCGCAATGCTGCACTTCAAAGCACGAGGGCTGACGGTTTATGATTTTGGCGGCATAGGCCTAGACGAAAGTGATCCCAAAATCAAAGGCATCAATGAATTTAAACGCTCTTTTGGCGGCTCTTTGATAACTGAGTACAACTACACTCCACTATGGGTTTACGGTAGCGAGAGAATCCTTCAGCGTCTCTTGGGATGTCTGCGTCAATGTCGGCAGGACACCTCAACTCACTGAAAGCACTGAGAGCCAAAACATGGCGTTGTTCAGAGACTATCTCATCACCATTGCTGGCCGGATCGCTAGCGCGGCAGCAACATTCCTCTCACTCCCATTATTACTAGAGCACCTAGGTACCAATGAATACAGTCTGATTGCATTTGCGTCTTTGGTACAGGGATACGCCAACATACTGGATGCGGGCTTGTCACCTGCACTTGCTTCCAACGTAGCCAGGCACAGTGGACACCGGGATCAGGCACTTCAAATTATCACGACTTCAACATACTCTTTTATCATCAAGTTTGGTAAATACGCATTACCGCTGTTGGTGCCGCTATTCGCAACCGCCTGTGTAACATTGCCACAAGTTTCTCTGGAACGTCTCGCAATTTTGTGTGCCATTTTGTTGCTGGATGCTTTCATATCGGCAATTTTTAGACTTCAATATTCCGCACTTCAAGGTCTGAGTGACCACGCCATTGCGAATGGCGCTTATTCTTTGAATATCGTGATGCGAACAGCCCTGGCTGTTGGAATCGCAGCACTTGGCTACCAAGTAGAGTACATCTACATTGCACAACTCTTGATCACATGTGCGGTCATTGTGGCTAGCTTCATTTACTACAAAAACAGGAGTTTCTTGTCTCATCCAGGTCCATTGATAGACATAAGGCATGCAGAAAGCTCTACCACACGGGATCTCACGATGATTGCCATTTTCCTGGCTATCATCAACAGCATTCCTTTGATTGTTCTAGGCCGAATGGGTGGCAGCAACGAGTTAAATCATTTATTTCTGGCAACATCGTTGGGCAGCATCATCGCGACACTTCAAGGCTCACTGATCTCCGTCATGATCCCCAACCTGTCGCGAGAACTGGCCAAAACCTCTGTCAACCATCAGCACCGGGATTTTGGATACATGTCGCGAAAAGTGGTCTATGTATCCTTTGTATTAGGTGGTTTCGCCTTTTGCTTGGCTGAACCCATCGTGGGTATTTGGATCCGCAAAACAAATGTGGACTCTGCGCTCCTGGCGACGCTGTTTCGGTTTCAGTTGATCTCGGCAGCCTTCGTATCCCTAACTATTGTCCCTTATGCGCTTTCTATTCCCTTGCGCGAGACCCGCATCCAGTTCATAGGCGTTGGGATTTACCTGCTTGCTTGTTGTATCGTCATGCCCTTGGCCCGCTATTTTGGCAACATTGAATTTTTCGGGTTGGTGACTATGATGCTCGGGGTTTGTTTTTCTACAGGATACTTCCTGGCTTCGTCAAAACTCATACAAGCCAGCGCTCGATCTACTCGCACCTGGACTTTGATTGCCAAACCCGTGTTGTACATCGCTATCGCCCTCATTGCAGCACGCGTGGGTACAAAGATGTTGTTATCTACTCAGGGAGCACCCGCTTGGTTGATGGCAAGCGGTATTTATGCTTTTTTGATTTGTGGTCTTTTTTGGTTCGAATGGAAGAACAATTCTAGAAAATGATAATTGGATTACTCTAGCCGTTGCTTAGGGGGGCCCTGAGCGCTCTTATCCCAAGCTGGAATATCAATGAACGATCCCACTACTATGCCAAAGAAGCTCGACATCATCATTCCTACCAAAAACCGCTACAGCACACTGGTACCGGCTGTATGCGCCATTTTGTCCAAGCTGGAGTCTAGAGACTACCGGATATTAATCTATGACAACACGCCTGAGCACGCAAAGCCATCTACACCGCAATTGCCACAGGATCCCCGCGTGTCTTACCACCACGACCCTCAGGACATCGACGCGGTTGAGAACTTTAATCGCGCCATCGACCTGGTGCAATCCGAATTCGCGATCCTTATTGGCGACGATGATCTCATGCTGCCCAGTGTGTTCGAGGCAATCGCTCAGATGGAGCGCCTGAACCTTGATTGTCTGATACAACAGCGCCCGACATACTACTGGCCTGGCGTGAAATTCAGTCGCGAAATTGAATATTTTTCTCCCGCATCGTTGCTTATTGCTAGAAACATCTCGAATACGGTGGTCGAACTGGATTCGTTAGAGGAGCTGAATACCGTCTTGAACCGGGGTGCCATTTACCTCTTTAATTTGCCTGCGTTGTATCACGGTCTGCTGCGCACCCGAATTCTGAAACAGGTGCGTGAAAAGTATGGTTCGTATGTATTCGGTCCGTCACCAGACATCAGCCTAGCAATGCTCATCGCACATTCCATTCAGCGATATGGCCTGTATGGAACGCCTTTCTCAATCGCTGGCGCATCTTTCAACAGCGCCGCCGGCATGGGCCGTCGCGATGAACACAGCGCCACGCTGGATCACGCACCTGCGTGGCTGCCCAAAGAGATGCTAAAGAAGTGGGATCCAGCCCTACCGAAAATATGGAATGGCTTCACTGTTTATGCACAGAGTTTGTATCTGGTGGGACAAAGGATCAATGTACCCGTTCATATCAACTACGAAGCCCTATACAAAAAGATGCTCTCTGATAACTTTTTGGATATTCAGTTCATGAAAGGGGAAAACGCTCCCATTCAACCTCCACGACTTCGCACGATAGCGGCTGGTTTTATGATATATGCTTTACGAACAATAGTGATGTATATGCCAAAAGTACTTTTGAATATATTGGTCAGAAGGCGTCCCGCATTTCGTTTCCAAGCCTTTTACAGCGATATTCAAAGTCCCGAGGCCTGCATAACAAAGGCCGAATCTCACATAGCACGTTTTGTCACTCCTCATCGGTGACCCAATGTTTTGCAATTAAACAAGGAACACCCATGGTCACAGACGCCCAATCAGACATTGAGTTCAATATTCAGGCCCATAACAAAGTCGCGTCTAAATACGCCGCCATCCATGGCGAGATCTACAACCAATACGAACAGTCACGTCTGCATGCGTCGTTAAAAGAAGCTATAGATTTTATTCAGTGCACAGATGGGACCAAACGTAACCGGGTATTGGATCTGGGTTGCGGAGCAGGCAATCTAACTGATCATCTGGTGTCCTTGGGTGCCGAGGTCATTGCATCGGATGTGTCGCCCGGTTTCCTCTCTCAAATCCAACGAAGATACCCCAAGACCTCCGTCACAACCTTGCAGTTAAATGGTAGCGATCTTGGCAACCTTCAGGAAAACAGTCTCGATATGATTGCGACCTACTCGGTTCTGCATCATATCCCCGACTATTTGGGCATTATTGACGAATGTATGCGTGTGCTAAAGCCAGGCGGAATCTTATACCTGGACCATGAAGTGCCGGACCAATATTGGAGCAACACTGTTGCGCTGAAAAAGTTCTACAAAGAAGCGCAGAGATTTTGGCCTCATCGCATCACCAAGTTTCTGAGACCGGAAAACTATGTAGATTTTTTCATCCGAAAATTCCACAATCCGCGTTATCGCCGTGAGGGCGACATCCATGTTTTCGCGGATGATCACATTGAATGGCAAAAAATTGCTGAGCGTGTCAACCAGCATGGTTATATGCTCATTCAAAGAGACTATTTGCTGTATAGGTCCGGTTTTAATTATGAAACCTATGAAAGACATAAAAACAGCTTGTCAGACATGCGGCTGGGAATATACCGAAAAGGGTAATTGATCCATGCAACGCATCGGATCCATACCGTGGCAAGTGCCAATGCCATATTCAAATGCTGCCTTGTTGACCGGCATGCGGCTCTATATCTTCGCAATGCCGTTCACCTACGCCCTTAGCATAGCGAATGGTCTTATAACTATGTCGCTGCTGTTGAGCGTCTGGTTGGCAGCACACTTAGTCTTTCGCATGCTTGGATACGTCATTGTCATCCCCAGGTTGACCGCGGCCTTTTTGATGTTTCTGGCTTTTCTTGCTTTTCTGCCGCTTGGCCAGCTGTTTACAGGCACCGTCTCCAACAAAAGTCTTAACCATTTTCTCGCTTACTCCGGCAGTATCGTCGCCTTTGGATTGATTCCTATGCTGGCTGTGGCCAACATTTCTCGCCCAGGTTGGGCCAACATATTGGTGCGAGACATTATGTGGACCGCACGCATCGCGGCTCTCGTCGCAGTACTCCAGTTCATCAGTTCGAACTTTTTTGGCATTTTTTGGGAAGACCTGATTTATTACCCTGAGAGCATCGAAGCCAGGTCTACGTTCTTAGGCATATTTTTTCGTTCTCGAGGATTTGCTTCCGAACCAGGTCACTATGCCTTCACGCTGGAGCTGCTGGCCCCCTTGCTGTTATACGGTCATTCGGTCCTTTTGAAAAAGTCACGAGGGATCCTGCTCGCCGATATTTTGCTGCTGCTACTGGCCTTCTTGTGTACCGGCAGTCCGGCTGGATTGCTCATCTTTGGCACAGGTTTCCTGCTGGCAGCCTTGCTGTTTCCTTCACGACAGGCTGTCCCGTTTTTGTGGGGCCTCTTAATTGCTTTCGTCGTGGCGCTTGGCCTGATCGGCATCATCGGCAATCAATTCGATCTATCGAACCCACTTGACACCCTATCCTTCATATTCACCGACAAGCTTGACTCGAGCTCCTCAGCCGATAGAGCTGAGCGAATCCGTATTGGCCTAGACCTTCTTAGCAACGCATCTCCGTTGCATGTATTGATCGGCTATGGCCCCGCAGTTTATGCATCCCGAAATTTAGGCGAGACTGGTACCATCGTCCAGTTCTATTTACTCCTACTGCTTGAAGGCGGTGTGATCGGCACT
>Ga0256305_1000162_pt1 | contig 10866 bp, 9 predicted proteins | sample ColtaT_24_FD_189997 | JGI IMG/M metagenome (GOLD analysis project Ga0256305, IMG submission 189997) | Metatranscriptome of freshwater microbial communities from Columbia River, Oregon, United States - Colum_Yuk_RepB_8d (Metagenome... | ecosystem: Environmental > Aquatic > Freshwater > River... | reverse complement strand
TGACATGAACGGTTTCGCAATCTTTGCTGGTTTGATGGATGTTCGTCGTTGGGTGCTGCTGGCGAGCATTGCCGCTTTGGCTGCACTGACCGGTTGCGCCAGCACCCAGCCCAGCATCCCGCTGTCGGAACTGGACTCCTTCCAAGCCATGCCCGAATCGCAGCGCGTGCTCAACCGGGTGCGTGTGCGCTGGGAAGTGCGTGACGATGTCTCGCAGATCTGCAGCCAAAAGGTGAAAACCCTGGGCGCGCAGAAAGTGGCCGCCGCCCCGATCGCCTGCGCCGTCTGGAACACCACCACACAAGAGTGCACCATCGTCACCGCCCGTCAGGTCAACCACGTCACGCTGGGCCACGAATTGCGCCACTGCTTTGAAGGCGGCTTCCACCATTGAGCCATGCAGCGCCTTGCACGGCGCAAGGCGGAGTCAGCTCGCGCGCAAATCGGCGCGCAACTGTTGGCCCACTTCGGGGCGTGCCGCAAACGGATCGGGCGGGTTTTGGCCCGTGACGATGGCTTCCATGCGGCTTTGCACATTGCCCAGCGCGTGCGGGTGGCTGTAAATATAGAACTGCCCTGCCCCCACGGCGTCAAACACCTTTTGCGCCACATCGGCCGCCGACACCTTGCCGCTGCCAACGGCCTTGTCGGTCATGGCCTGGCCGATCAACTGGCTCTTGGTGGGTTTTTCATCGGCCATGGCCGCCGGGCGATTGCGCTCGCTGCTGTTGATGCCGGTGGGCACAAAGTACGGGCACAGCACACTGGCGCCGATCTGGTCGGTCACCAGAGACAGATCCTGGTAGAGCGTTTCGGTCAGTGACACCACCGCGTGTTTGGTGACGTTGTAGATGCCCATATTGGGCGGCGTGAGCAATCCCGCCATGCTGGCGGTGTTGACGATGTGGCCCTGGTAAGCGGGATCGGCCTTGGCGGCTTCCAGCATCATGGGGGTGAACAGGCGCACGCCGTGCACCACGCCCCACAGGTTCACGCCCAGCACCCAGTTCCAGTCGGCCAGGCTGTTTTCCCAGACCAAACCACCCGAGCCCACGCCCGCGTTGTTGAAAACGAAATGCGGCGCGCCAAAACGGGCTTTCACCGCATCGGCCAGGGCCTGCATTTGCTCGGCGTTGGACACATCGACCTTGCGCGCCAGCACCTGAACCCCCAGGGCTTTCATTTCGGCCTCTGCTTTGTCGAGCGCATCCTGCTGCACGTCCACCAGCACCAGGTTCATGCCCAGACGGGCGCCAATGCGCGCGCATTCCAGACCGAAGCCCGAGCCTGCGCCGGTCAATACCGCGGTTTTGCCTTTGAAATTGTTGATCATGGAGCGGCCTTTTTGAGTGTGAACCCGACGCGCGGGAAGTGAACGTGGACCGTGCCCACACGCGCATCGCTGCGGCGCAAGGTGTAACGGGTGCGGGTGGCGGCGATCAGCTCGCCCTCGGTGGGCTCGGTGCCAAAGGTGTCGGCGGCGATCACCACCGGGCTGCCCAGGGCGATGCCGTGTTCGTCCTGAAAGGCCTCGACGGGCACGGCAGCAGGTGTCGAATCGTGCGCGAACTGCACCGCCTCTGCCGATGTGCATTTGCCCGGGCTGCCGTGGCCAATGCCTTTCATGCGGGCCATCCAGGCTTTGACCTCGGGCGTGGCGTCAAAAATGCCCGCCAGCGCTGGCGTGAGTGTTTGGGTGAACCACAGCGGGGGGTAAGCCGCAAAGTCGGCAATGCAGGGCTGCGCACCAAACAGAAAGTCTTGCCCGTGCAGCATGCTGGCCAGGCGGCGCAGGTAGCTTTTGTAGGCGGCAGCGGCATCGGCGCTGGGCATGCGGGGCGCGCCACCGCGCATGGCGGCACGGTCGGCCACAAAGGCCTGCACGCCTTCAGCCGGGGCGCCAGCAAACACCTGCGCCACGCCTGCAGGCTGGAAGTTGTAGGCCATGGCTGCGGGGAACAAAGTGCCGTCGGCCCACTGCGCCACGATCCGGGCGGCACCCTTGACAGCCTCCGGGTAGAGCGTGGGCGTGGGAGCCAGGTGTTCGAGCACATCGCAGATCAGCGCCGTGTCGCAGTAAATGTCGGCGCCGATTTGCAGCACCGGCGTTTTGCGGTAACCGCCCGTGAGCGCGGTCAGGTCGGGCTTGGGCATGATCATTGGGATGAACACGCTCTTCCAGGGCAATTGTTTGTAGCCCAGAACCAGCCGGATCTTTTCGGCAAAGGGCGAGTTCGGGTAGTGGTGCAGCAGGATGTCGCTCATGGCCGCCCTCAGATCAGTTTGACCAGCTGCTTGCCGAAGTTCTTGCCCTTGAGCAAACCCAGAAAAGCTTCGGGGGCAGCTGCCAGGCCCTGGGCCACGCTCTCACGCGGGCGCAGCTTGCCGGTGCCGACCAGCGTGCCCAGCTCTTGCAGGGCCTCGGGCCAGACTTCCATGTGCTCGCTGACGATGAAGCCTTCGATCTTCATGCGGTTGACCAGGATGAGTGCCGGGTTGGTCATGGGCAGCGGCGCGCCGTCGTAACCGGCGATCATGCCGCACACCGCGATGCGGGCGAAGGCGTTTGTGCGCAGCATCACCGCGTCCAGCACCATGCCGCCCACGTTCTCAAAGTGGCCGTCGATGCCGTTCGGGCAGGCGTCGCGCAGGGCCTTGGACAGACTGATGTAGTCCTTGTGCTGCTTGTAGTCGATGCAGGCGTCAAAGCCGAGTTCATTGACCACGTAATCGCACTTGTCTTTGCCGCCCGCAATGCCGACCACGCGGCAGCCACGGGCCTTGGCCAATGCACCGTAGGCACTGCCCACGGCGCCACTGGCGGCGCTCACCGTCACGGTCTCGCCCGCCTTGGGTGCAATGATCTTGACCAGGCCATACCAGGCCGTCACACCGGGCATGCCCACAGCGCCCAGGTAGTGGCTGAGCGGTACGTGTGTGGTGTCCACGCGGCGCAGCGCGCCCACGGCATGGCCATCAACCACGCTGTATTCCTGCCAGCCACCCATGCCCACCACCGAGTCACCGGCTTTGAACTTGGGGTGGCGGCTCTCGACCACCTCGCCCACGGTGCCGCCGATCATCACCTCGCCCAAAGGCTGGGGCACGGCGTAGCTCTTGCTTTCGTTCATGCGCCCGCGCATGTAGGGGTCCAGGCTCAGGTAGTGGTGACGCACCAGCACCTGACCGTCTTGCAGTGCAGGCGTAGGGGTTTCAACGAGCTTGAAGTTGCCCACAGTCGCTTCGCCTTGCGGGCGGTTGTCGAGCAGGATTTGGTGGTTTTGAGGCATGGTGTGTCTCCAGTCAGGGGTTAAATGCAGGTCTCAGATGCCGTCATCGCGAGCAAAGCGTGGCGATCCACGGATGGCCAGGGGCGTTCAGCCTCGCCATGAGGTCAATGGGGGGGCATCGTCAATCGGTGGATGGCACTTGATTGATCTGCCGACTCACGTATTTGAAGGTGCCCGTGGCCACAGCGCACAGCTGTCCGTCCGCATCGTACACACGGCCTTCGGTGAAGGCCAGGCTGCGTGTGCGGTGCTGCAGTTTGCCACGGGCGACCAGCTTTTGGCCGACGGCCACTTTGGCCGGACGCATGAAACTGGTTTTCATTTCGATGGTGACCACGCCCATTTCGGCTTGCACGCTGCGAGCCGCCTGCGCCATGGTCACGTCCAGCAGCGTCATGACGGCGCCGCCGTGAGTGACATCGAAGGAATTGAAATGCGCTGGCTGCGGCGCGTAATGGAGTTCGGAATGACCGCCTTCAAATTTTTCCAGCGTCAAGCCAAGGTGGTCCACGAAAGGGATGGGGAAACCGAACGGGATACTCATTCAGCAGCCCTCACGCAATGATGGCGCTCACGCCGCCGTCCACCGCCAGCCACTGGCCGGTGATGTGCTTGCCCGCGTCCGATGCGTACAGCAGCGTCAACCCTTTGAGGTCTTCATCGTCGCCCAGACGGCGCAGCGGCGCGTGCGCCACCAGCTTGTCCACGCCCAGCTTTTCCAGCGTGCCGTAAGTCATCTTGCTGGGGAAGAAGCCGGGGCAAATGGCGTTGACGGTGATGCCGTAGCGGCCCCACTCCCCCGCCAGCGCGCGGGTGAAGTTGACCACGGCGCCCTTGGAGGTGTTGTAGGCAATCGTCTGCATCTCCGAGGGGTTGCCGCCCAGACCGGCAATCGAGGCAATGTTGAGGATGCGGCCGCGCCCGCGCGGAATCATGCTGCTCTTGGCCACCGCCTGCGACAGCAAAAAGTAGCCGCGCACGTTCAGGTTCATCACCTTGTCCCAGGCTTCCAGGGGGTGGTCTTCGGCGGGGGCGCCCCAGGTGGCGCCGGCATTGTTCACCAGGATGTCGATGGGGCCCATGCGCTCGACCGTCTCGGTGGCCAGTCGGGCGATGTCTTGCGGGCTGCCGCAGTCGGCGGCAATCCAGCGGGCGTCGATGCCTGCGGCCTGCAGTTCGGCGGCGGCCTCTTCCAGGTCAGCGGCCTTGCGCGAGCTGAGCATGATCTTGGCGCCCGCTTCGCCCAGGGCGTGGGCCATCTGCAGGCCCAGGCCACGCGAGCCGCCGGTCACCAGGGCCACCTGGCCAGTCAGGTCAAAAAGTTGTTGGATGGTGCGAGCCATGTCGGATTCCTTCGATCGGTTCAGATGCAATGGGGTTCAAAAAGCGTCTTCGGGCACCTCGGCGCAGGTCGGGTCGCGGCGCGACACCACCTGCAGCCAGGCACCGATTTTGGGCAGTTCGTAGCGGTAAAAGTAACGTGCGGCAGCGCGGCGGCCCACTGCGGCTGGGGCATCGCCTTGCGCGCTTTGGGCCACATCGAGCCAGATCCATGCGATGACCGTGTGGCCAAAGGCCTGCAGGTAGGGCACAGCATTGGCCAGGGCCTGGGCGGGTTCGGCGTCTTTCCAGGCCGACTGGGTGGCGGCGCCCACTTGCTGCAGCGCATCGGCCAGTTGGCGGGCTTCGTCGGCCCATTCGGCCGAGGCGCGACCCAGGGTGGCCTGCATGCGTGCTGCCAACAGCTTCAGCCCTTGGCCGTTTTCCATCAGCACTTTACGGCCCAGCAGGTCCATGGCCTGGATGCCGTGGGTGCCTTCGTGGATCATGTTCAGGCGGTTGTCGCGCCAGTACTGCTCGACAGGAAAGTCCCGCGTGTAGCCGTAGCCGCCGTGGATCTGGATGGCCAGGCTGTTGGCCTCCAGACACCACTCGCTCGGAAAGCTCTTGGCGATCGGCGTGAGCACCTCCAGCAAGAGGCGGGCCTCGTTGGCCACCTCGGTGCTGCCGGTGTGCTGCTCGTCCACCAGGCGGGCGCAGTACAGGGCCAGCGCCAGTGCACCCTCGCTGTAGCTCTTTTGGGCCAGCAGCATGCGCTTGATGTCGGCGTGTTCAATGATGCGCACCTGCGGCGAGGCCGCGTTCTTGCCGGCTGCCGTCATCGCCCTGCCCTGCGGGCGGTTCTTGGCGTAGTCCAGGCTGGCGTAGTAACCGGCCATGCCCAGCATGGTGGCGGCCATGCCCACGCCAATGCGGGCCTCGTTCATCATGTGGAACATGCACTTGAGGCCTTCGCCGGGCTGGCCCACCAGGTACCCAATGGCGCCCGCTCCCGCGCCATCAAGGCCACCGCCCCGCACCGGGTATTTGCCCTCGCCAAAGTTCAGCAGCGTGTTGGTCGTGCCGCGCCAGCCGCATTTGTGGTTCAGGCCAGCCAGGGCCACGTCGTTGCGCTCACCCGTCAGCTGACCCTGGGTGTCCACCAGCTTCTTGGGCACGATGAACAGCGAAATGCCCTTGACGCCCGGCACCAGTTGCCCGCTCGCGTCCGGGATCTTGGCCAGCACCAGGTGGATGATGTTTTCGGTCAGCTCGTGCTCGCCGGCCGAAATCCACATCTTGTTGCCGCGCAGGCGGTAGCGGGGGCCGAGCGGATCGCTTTCAAAGCCTTCGCCATCGGGCACGGCGCGGGTGGCCACGTCGCTCAGGCTGGAGCCCGCCTGCGGCTCGGACAGGCACATGGTGCCCGAGAAGCGGCCATTGAATTCGTTGAGGGCAAAGACCTGCTTTTGCAGCTCGGTGCCGTGCGCCATGAGCAGGTTGGCGTTGCCTGTGGTCAGCATGCCACTGCCGATCGACACCGAGGCCATCGCAAAGAATGCGTTGGCTGCGGCCTCGACCGTGTAGGGCAGCTGCATGCCACCAATCTCGTAGTCTTGCGCGGCACTGAGCATGCCGCTTTCGGCATAGGCCTTGCACGCATCGTGCGTGGCCTGGGGCAGGATGACTTTTTCGCCGTCAAAGTGCGGCTCCTGCGTGTCCACCGTGCGGTTGAACGGGGCGTATTTCTCGCGGGCGATGCGCTCGCAGGTGTCGAGCACGGCATCGAAGGTTTCGCGGCTGTGGTCGGCAAAGCGCTCGCGCTGCTGCAGGTTTTCAACCTTCAGCCAGTCGTGCAGCAGGAAGTCGATGGTGGGGCGCAGGTTCATTCAATCGGGTCTTCGGGTGTGGTGGACTGCCGCGCTGCGCTCGCAGTGACGGGGAATCATCATCGCAGCAGGCTCAGAGTCGTCATCGCGAGCGAAGCGTGGCGATCCATCCAGTTCATCAGAAAATAAAAAAGGGCAGGAAGCATCATGCCGCCTGCCCTCGTGTGGATCAGACATCCACGCGACAGTGCATCAAAGCACTTCGAAGATGCCGCAGGCGCCCATGCCGCCGCCGATGCACATGGTCACGGCCACGCGCTTGGCGCCACGGCGTTTGCCTTCGATCAGGGCATGCCCCGTCAGGCGCTGGCCGGACACACCGTAGGGGTGGCCCACAGCGATCGCACCGCCGTTCACGTTCAGGCGCTCGGCCGGGATGCCCAGCTTGTCGCGGCAGTACAGCACCTGCACCGCAAAGGCTTCGTTGAGTTCCCACAGGTCAATGTCGTTGACGGTCAAGCCCAGGCGCGCCAGCGCCTTAGGCACGGCGTACACCGGGCCAATGCCCATTTCGTCGGGCTCGCAACCGGCCACGGCAAAGCCCAAAAAGCGGCCCAGGGGTTTGAGGCCCCGTTGCTCGGCCAGTTTTTCGTCCATGACCACGCAGGCGCCGGCGCCGTCCGAGAATTGGCTGGCGTTGCCCGCCGTGACCAGGCCACCCGGCAGCGCCGAGCGCAGGCCACTGATGGCTTCGACGGTGGTGCCATCGCGCAGGCCTTCGTCGCGGCTCACGGTCACTTGCTTGGTGATCAGGCCCAGGGTCTTGTCGACCACACCGGCGGTGACGGTGATCGGGGCGATTTCGTCGTCGAACTTGCCGGCAGCCGCGGCAGCACAGGCCTTTTGCTGGCTGGCGGCGCCGTACTCGTCCATGCGGTCACGGCCGATCTTGTAGCGCTTGGCCACTTGTTCGGCGGTCTGCAGCATGTTCCAGTAGATCTCGGGCTTTTGCTTGGCCAGAGACAGGTCTTGCAGCATGTGGGTGTTCATCTCCTGCTGCACGCAGGAGATGCTTTCCACACCACCGGCAACATAGACCTGGCCTTCGCCAGCGATGATGCGCTGGGCGGCCAGGGCGATGGTTTGCAAGCCCGACGAGCAGAAACGGTTGACGGTCAGGCCCGACACCGAAATGGGCAAACCGGCCTTGAGGGCGATTTGCCGCGCGATGTTGGCGCCCGTGGCCCCTTCGGGCGTGGCGCAACCCATGATCACGTCTTCGACTTCAGCGGCGTCGATGCCAGCGCGCGCCACGGCGTGCTGCACCGCGTGGCCGCCGAGCGTGGCGCCATGGGTCATGTTGAAAGCGCCCTTCCAGCTCTTGGCCAGAGGGGTGCGTGCGGTAGAAACGATAACGGCGTTGGTCATGTGAATCTCTCTGTGTGTCTGTGACGGGCTGACCCTCAGTTGAACGTCTTGCCTTCGGCCACCAGGCGCTTGAGCAGGGGCGCGGGTTGCCAGAATTCGGCATCGTCGTGCGGGTTGCGGGCAAAGCGCTTCATGCTTTCGGCCACATTAAACAGGCCCAGCGTGTCGGCGTAGAGCATGGGACCGCCGCGCCAGAACGGGAAGCCGTAGCCGGTGATGTAGACCATGTCGATGTCGCTGGCCTTGCTGGCAATGCCTTCTTCCAGAATGTGGCAGGCCTCATTCACCAGCGAGAACACCAGGCGCTGCACGATTTCTTCGTCCGAAATCTTGCGCGGCGTGATGCCCATGTCGGTGCGGTGTTTGGCGATCATGTCTTCCACCAGCTTGCTGGGGATGGCGTCGCGCTTGCCAGCCTGGTAGTCGTACCAGCCCGCGCCGGTCTTCTGGCCAAAGCGGCCCAGCTCGCACAAGAGGTCAGCGGTTTTGCTGTACTTCATGTTCGGCTTTTCCTGGTAGCGGCGCTTGCGGATCGCCCAGCCGATGTCGTTGCCGGCCAGGTCGCCCATGCGGAAGGGGCCCATGGCAAAGCCAAATTTCTCCACGGCTTTGTCCACCTGCGCGGGGGTGCAGCCCTCTTCGATCAGGAAACCGGCCTGGCGGCTGTACTGCTCGATCATGCGGTTGCCAATAAAGCCATCGCACACGCCCGAGACCACGGCCGTCTTCTTGATCTTCTTGCCGATCTGCATCACGGTGGCCAGCACATCCTTGCCGGTCTTGGCACCACGCACCACTTCGAGCAGCTTCATCACGTTGGCAGGGCTGAAGAAGTGCATGCCCACCACGTCTTGCGGACGCTGGGTAAAGGACGCGATCTTGTTCACATCGAGTGTGGAGGTGTTGGACGCCAGGATGGCACCGGGCTTCATCACCTTGTCCAGCTGCTTGAACACGGCTTCCTTGACGCCCATCTCTTCAAACACGGCCTCGATCACCAGGTCGGCCTGGCCGATCTCGTCATAGCTCAGCGTGGTGGACAACAGTGCCATGCGCTCGTCGTATTTCTCCTGCTTGAGCTTGCCCTTCTTGACCTGGGCTTCGTAGTTCTTGCGGATGGTGGCGATGCCGCGGTCCAGCGCGTCCTGCTTCATCTCCAGAATCTTGACCGGGATGCCGGCGTTCAGGAAGTTCATCGAGATGCCACCACCCATGGTGCCGGCACCGATCACGGCCACGCTCTTGATCTCGCGCTTGGGGGTGTCTTCGGGCACATCCGGGATCTTGCTGGCGGCGCGGTCGGCCACAAAGATGTGGCGCAGCGAGCGGCACTCGGGCGTCCACATCAGGTTGATGAAGATTTCGCGCTCGAAGGCCATGCCGTCTTCAAATTTCTTTTTGGTGGCGGCTTCGACGGCGTCCACGCACTTGCCGGGCGCGGGCAGGTTTTTCGCCATGCCCTTGACCATGTTGCGGGTGAACTGGAAGTAGGCATCGCCTTGCGCGTGCTTGCACGGCAGGTTGCGCACCAGCGGCAAGGGCGAACCGTCTGCGTGGGCTGCGGCCACCTTGCGGGCCAGTGCAAAGGCTTCTTCAGCCAGGGTGTCGGCCGATTGGGCCATTGCGTCCCACAGCTTCTGGCCTGGCAACATGGCCAGCATTTCGGCCTTGACGCTCTCGCCGCTGACGATCATGTTCAGCGCGGCTTCGACGCCGATGACGCGCGGTAGGCGCTGCGTGCCGCCCGCGCCAGGAATCAGGCCCAGCTTGACTTCGGGCAGCGCGATGTTGGTGCCCGGTGCCGCAATGCGGTAATGGCAGCCCAGGGCCAGTTCCAGACCGCCGCCCATGGCCACGCTGTGCACAGCGGCCACCACCGGCTTTTGCGAGTTTTCGCAGGCGCGGATGACGGACAGCAGGTTGGGTTCTTGCAGGGCTTTGGGCGAACCGAATTCCTTGATGTCGGCACCGCCCGAGAAGGCCTTGCCGCCACCGGTCAGCACGATGGCCTTGACGGCGGGATCGTTGTTGGCCTGCTCCAGGCCATTGGTGATGCCCTGGCGCGTGGCCAGACCCAGGCCGTTGACGGGCGGGTTCATCAGGGTGATGACCGCCACGTCGCCGTGAACTTTGTATTCAGCTGTCATGCTGGGATTCCTTCGTTAAACAAAAAACTGAGCGGGACAGTTCGTCAACTCTGTCCGCAACCGATCAAGAAAAGAACGACCGTTCGTTTTTAACACGGAACCGTGATCACAGGAGGGCATGGAAAACCCTCGGACGGTCCCGCAGGTGACGCAACGCCCCATCCGTCATGGCGAGGCCGCAGGCCGTGGCCATCCATGGACTGCCACGCTGCGCTCGCAGTGACACAGCTCAGACCTCCAGCCATTCCTTGCGGATGTACTGGTTGGCGCGCAGCTCGTCGGGCGTGCCCTCGAACACGATGGAGCCGTGGCCCATGACGAGGGTTCGGTCGGAGATGTTCATGGCGATGGTGAGCTTTTGTTCGATCAGCAGCACCGAAATGCCCCGGTTCTTGAGTTCCTTGAGGTACTCGCCCACCAGTTCGACGATCTTGGGCGCCAGGCCCTCGGTCGGCTCGTCGATGATGATCAAGTCCGGGTCGCCCATGAGGGTTCGGCACAGCGTCAGCATCTGCTGCTCGCCGCCCGACAAGACGCCGGCCTCGGTGTGCTCGCGCTCCTTGAGGCGCGGGAACATGGCGTACATGTCATCAAACGACCAGCGCGAGCCCTTGCCCGAACCTTTTTGGCCAAGCTGCAGGTTCTGGTACACCGTGAGCTTGGGAAAGATGTCGCGGTTTTCGGGCACATAGCCAATACCCAGATGGGCGATTTCATAGGCTTTTTTGCCCTGAATGCCCTGCCCGTTCCATTCGATGGTGCCCTGGCAATCGACCAGGCCCATCACCGCCTTGGCGGTGGTGGAACGGCCCGAGCCGTTGCGGCCTAGCAAGGCGACGATCTCGCCCTGAC
>Ga0256305_1000159_pt1 | contig 10914 bp, 1 predicted proteins | sample ColtaT_24_FD_189997 | JGI IMG/M metagenome (GOLD analysis project Ga0256305, IMG submission 189997) | Metatranscriptome of freshwater microbial communities from Columbia River, Oregon, United States - Colum_Yuk_RepB_8d (Metagenome... | ecosystem: Environmental > Aquatic > Freshwater > River... | reverse complement strand
GGAAAATACCATCATGGTCAAGTTGTTCATATTATTGCAATCAAACCAGAAATGTCACTTGTTTTTCTAATTATAGTCCATATCAGATGGTTGTAAATGACTCATATTGTGCTGCAAGTTTAAACATGAGCAAACCAGAAACCACACAAATGTGTATTGCAAGTGGTAGTTGTCAATATTGGTGGGATGCTGGTTCATGGGGTACTTGTACAGTTGATTGCTATCAGATACGTTCATATGTACAATGTATATGGAATCGTGGTTGGGGCATTTTTCAACCTGTTTCTACTTCATTATGTAGTCACATGCAAATGCCAGCATTGGTTCAAGTTTGCAACAAAGATGCGTGTATACCTTATATTTGGATGACAAATACGACATGGTCTACTTGTTCACGATTTTGCAACCAGACTCGTGAACCATATTGTTATTCTAAATTAACAAGTTCCTACACAGCTGAAAGCAATTGTAATGCGACTACCAAGTCTAAATACACGTTGACGCAATTGTGTTTAGGTGGATATTGTCAAGGATTATGGTCTTCTTCTGCATGGACAACTTGTGACATGTATTGCAAACAATATCGTTATGTTGCATGTATTAATGGAACAAGTTTTACAAGCACATACAATGTAGATGAAAGTAATTGTTCGTATCAGCCTAAACCATCTGTTGAACAAATTTGTTCAGGTGGGAGTTGTAAACCATATGCTTGGCTTGCAGGTAATTGGTCCATGTGTAATACAAATAATTGTTTACAAACAAGGAATGTAAGTTGTGTAGACGTGTACAATCAGACGATTGTCAACGACACTATTTGTGTGCAACTTTGGACATGGCCATATGGTAAACCAATTAGCACACAAGCATGTTGTTCATCTTCTTCGTCTACAAACATACCCTCTTCAAGTTCGTCTACAAATCTACCATCTTCTTTGTCTAGTTCATCTTCCATGTCTTTAGTAAGTAGTTCGTCTACAAATATACCATCTTCATCGTCTTATGGTTCATCTACTGGTGTCACATTTATGTCTTCTTCATCTGCAACAAGTAGCTTGTCATCAAGTTCATCTACAGGTGTTACACTCATGTCTTCTTCAAGTTCTTCTTCTGGTATAATGTCTTCGTCTATTTCATCTACTACTGTTACACTTATGCCTTCTTCAAGTTCCACTTCTAGTTCCAATAACTCATCCGGTATTGTCAACGGACCAAGCGGTTCAAGTCAATTTGATACAGTCAGCAATAGTAACACCACAGGAGGAATAGTTGCAGGAGCAGTTGTTAGTGCTGTGGTTGTGATTGGACTTGCTATTGGATTTTGGTGGTATAAGTATCGTCGTGTTGATAATACTCGTCATGTAGAAATGGTGGAACCAAGTAGTATCTAAATCATTTTGTTTTTTTATTGGAGCTCATGTTTTTTTAAAGATAGTAATAAATTGAAAAAAATTACTAATGAAGACATCAACTTCCAATAGTTCCATTCATTCAAATAAACATATTCATCATTTAAAATACTTTGACTGATTATAAAAGCTGTTCTTTTGCTTGATTATTATTAGCATAATAAACAGGATTTTCTATCGTAGCTGAACTGTTGGCGACCGGGTTACGAAATAAATTACGTGTAGATCCACCAGAAGAACGAGATTGATACATAGATCTAGGTTGATTCATCTCAATTCCATCTTCGGTGGTATTCCCATCTGCAGGTTGTTCTACATCATCACCTTGCATTGCATCACTTGCTTTTGCTACATTCTTACGAAAACGATCTTTCCACAATTTGCGTAATGCTTGAAAGCATTGTAATAAGAAATAAAGAATGAAACTTAAGAATGCAATAATCAACACAACTGACATCACAATATCCATGGTCTTGTCAAACTTCAAATAATTGGTTGCAAATACATGACCAGCAATCAATAAACATAAAATTTCGACTTGAGAGATAAGATGTAATTTGTCATCACCTTTACGAATGTATGGCTTGCATACTAACATAGCCATTGTGTAACAACCGATTACAACAATACCAACTGGCATTTGTGCATTATAAGGTAAGAACGCAATCAACGAAACCAAGATAAGTTTATGAATCATATCGACTAATTCCCAATAGTAGAATTTACGGTCGTATGCATCATACAAGAACCCAAGTTCAGCTCTAACACCTATTTCATCTAAACGTGTTCTGTAACGATATAACATGCCAAACATGAACAATGGAACACCAATTGGATATACAATCACAGCTATAGCATCTGCTTTTGCATGAAGATTGTATGTATCGTCGTAACATTTGACTGCAAAATCAGCCACCAAGTAAGCTACACCATCTACGTATTTGCATACATATAAACGTAACACAAACGAAGAAACACTAGGATAGACCAAGAAAAGTGTGAACAACACCAACTTCCATGTCTTCTTACGTACGATCTTACGTGCTGTCTTTGCTTCTAAAATTGAACCACGAGTACGAATGATACCTGGTAATGTGACAAACACCAAGACACAAGTGATTAAAATGACAGGAATAATCACAAATGTCCATAACTTCATGTAATATGTGGACTTGACGACACAACGTACAGCTGATAATTGTACGAAATCTAAATTTGCAGGATTGAACCAACCAATGAACGTCTTGAAGGTTGCTGGCCATGGTGTTTCTAAGCCAATTGCAACATTTGTAACAATTTGAATAAACGACAAAGCAATCTTCATCTTGTAGGTAAAGTTTGGTTTTGGAGCTGGAGGGCCATGCCAACTGATATGATCACCATAACGATTGGTATCATAATCTAATGCATTATCTTCTTTTCCCATGTTACCAATACCTGCTTCAGAGTTACGACGACGTTCTTGTTTGCTTAAATCTTCTTTTGCAGCAGCTTCCATCATCTCTGAACCTGAACGTAAGATGATATAGTACATACCAAACATAATTCCTGCAACTAACAGAACAATAATCACAAAGAATGCAATACTACCACCACCATTACACTTTTGACAGATACCACCAACAGTTTCACTGTAACCATCCATACATTGAGCACATAATGGACCTGAACGACTAGCTGCACATAACATATCAGAGCCACCATCACCACCAACACAGTGAGCATTCATTAAACAACGATAGAAATTGACATTGTCAGAAGACCAATAGCCTGATTCTACACGTAACGCACCCCATTCATTACCAGGAGCATCACATACAGCACCAATTGGGCATTCTACACAAATTTCAACTACAGAGGTTGTTGTTCCATTAATGGTTAAATTACCTAAAATATTCATATTGGTTGCTTCTGGTGAATCTGCAGGTACTAACTTAGCTGCATAACCAGCATTACATAAACATCTTGTATGGAAAGTATCTGTTTGTGCATTTGGATCGCAACTTACACATGAGCTAGAACCAAAGTATTTAGAAATTGTACGTCCATCACATTTTGTACAGGAACTTTGTCCTGCTTGTGTAAATGAACCAGGTTGACAAGGAATACATTGTTTACTACCTTCAATATCTTGGAATTTACCAGCACCACAAAGTTGACAAGAAGTCACACCAGTAAAGTTGGAGTATGTACCTTTTGGACAAATATCACAAGAAGATAAACCTTCAAATTGAGCATAACGACCAGCATCACAATCTAAACAAGAAGATAAACCAGCAACACCAGCATATTTACCAGCTGGACATTTTGAACAAGTAGACTTGCCAGTTACACCAGTATAAGTACCAACATCACATAAAACACATGCTGTTGAACCTTCTACAGGCATATAGGAACCACGTTCGCATTCATAACAAGAAATGTTACCATAAAACGAAGTAAAACGACCAACTTCACACTTGGTACAAACTGAAGCACCAGTTGCATTGATATATGTACCAGGATAACAATCGTAACAGAACTTGCTTTGTTCTGAAGATGTAAATTTACCTACGTCACAATCCATACATGTTGTTTGTTCAATATCATCTTGATATGTACCTGGAGAACAAGCAGAACACGATGATTGTTTGGTTTGATTATTATAGAAACCAACACTACATACAAAGCAAAAGGAAGCACCTTGTGTGACAGTATAACGTCCAACATTGCAGTCTGAACAAGATGATCCATGTGAACGATCTTGATATGTTGTAATATCACATTTTTTACAACTTGTAGAACCTAACATGTCAACGTATGTACCAGCTTCACAATCCATACAAGAGCTTTGAGAATCACTTTGTTGATATTGACCAAATGGACACAATGCGCACCCTTGTTGTTTATGCACTGCCATCGAAGAATAAGAACCAGAATTACACTTTTTACAGCTTGTTGCTCTTGTCCAATTTGCATATTCACCTACATCACATTCGTAACACTCGGATTGACCCATTAAGGATTGATACTTGCCTAACGCACAATCAATGCAACCTGTGCTTTGACTGTCGCCATATCTACCTGCTTTACACAACACACATATGCTTTGACCTGTTGTATTTGTGTAAGAACCAGCTGGACACATAGGGCATTTTGTTCTTGCTGCAATAGCACTATACGTGCCTGCAACACAATCAAAACAGGTTGGAATACCATCATTGTTAAACATACCAAAAGAACCAGGTTGACAAGCAGAACAAGATGTTGATCCTAATGTCATTTCACTTATGAATCCAGGGGCACACAATTTACAGCTGGAAGAACCAGTTTGTTCTTGGTATTTACCGTTTGAACAAACCTTACACATAACACCTTTGGAATCACTGTAAGTACCAACATCACATTTTATGCATACAATAGAGCCTGTTGTGTTTGCGATAGAACCAGGTTCACAGTCAATAGCGACTTTTTGTCCAGGGGCATTTTGAAAACTGCCGATTGGAACAGGTATACATACAGGTTTTTGATTGTCTGCATCAAAGACACCATAGGTACCTGGCATACAATCTAAACAAGAAGAAGAGCCACTTGTAAATTCAGAGATTTTACCTACAGGACACATTTTACAACTATTAGAACCAAGTTGATCAACGTATTGACCTTCTACACAATCAACACATGAAGTTTTTGCAATGTCGCTAAATCTACCTAAAAGACATTCTGTGCATGAGAATTGACCTGTTACATTCGAAACAGATCCTGCCGGACATTGATTACATGATGTAACACCTGTGTTATTACTATACGAACCAACACCACATGCAATGCAGGTAGGAACTAAACTGTTAAAAACACCATATTTACCTGCTTCACAGTCAACACATGAAGAAGCACCTGTTGATACATTACCAACTTTACCTGTTTCACATGTCTTACACCTGATAGCACCTTGATTGTCTTGGTATTCAAAGTTAGAACAAGATGTACATGATGTGTCACCTGATGCAGAGTATGTTCCTGGTTGACATTTTACACACGAAGAAGCACCTACGTTCATAAAACCTATTTCACCTGCATCACATTTTTTGCACATGCTAGAACCAACTTGATCTTGATATTCATAATTAGAACATAACAAACATGAAGAAGATGCTTCTACAGAGTATGAACCAACTGGACATTCTAGACAAGATACATACGAAGTCGTACTATTTGTGTAAGAACCAGATGGACAAGCCAAACATTCAGATGCACCCTGTAAACCATTGTATTTACCACCTGAACACCACACACACGAAGTAGCACCACTATTTGAGGCAATTTTTCCAACAGGACATGAAATACATGAAGACAATCCAATTGTATTTGCATATTTACCACTTGTACATGCTACACATTCTAGACTACCATCAATAGGTGAAAAATAACCCATATCACAAGGTGTACAAGTGACATTGCCTACATTTTCTTTTGTACCTGCTGGACAACTTATATAAGATAACCATACAGAATTAGATTTAGAGCCACAATCCTGGTTCAAAAACACAGGTAATGATAAACCAGATGTCTTTGGAATCAAACAAGTTAAAGAAGAATGTGGATCATCTGGTGAATGAGTTACATTTGCACATGGTTTACCATTGACTAATACGGCTGCATTTGTAGCACCAAAATTAGAACCAATAAGTGTGATTACGGTGTCTACAGAACGAGAACAATCGTATGTGCTAAGACTACTGTCTGTACATCCTTTAATCGTATTTATGCTTGGAGCACTGTACGAAACAAGTTGTAGAGCAGAAGAAGAACGTCCATCTGATACGACTGTCAAGACATTATCTTCACCTGTTCCTGTTGGTAATGTACATACAACAGTTGTATTTGTACTTGCCTTGATAATACAACGTTGTGTAGATACAAAGACAGATAAAACACTTGTTGGCGTTGTCATAAAATTAACACCTGTAATATTAACTTGAACGTTACCTGCTGTAGGGCAATTTATAATTGCATTTCCATTTTGTGTACAACCTGTGGAAGAAGAAGTAAGGTATATACCTGTTACAACAGGAACAATTGGAGGAGCATATTGATCTGCAGAACAGAGAGACCATTGGTTCAATGACTTGATTTGAAACTTGAACTTGTTACCATTGCCACCAACGGATGTACGACAAGAAAGTGTAGTAGGATTTGCAAATGCAACATCACCACACACATTCGATTTGCTTAAATCGGTACATGGAGATTGATCGCCATAATAGATAGTCAAGAAATTCACATTGACATTTGTACCTATATTGGAAGCATCAAAATAAACTAAATCACCATTAGCTGCTGTGGAAAATATGATGGAAGAACCTGGATCATTGACATTCAATCTCAACGTGTTGGATGAAATGATAGGTGTGGAGTGTGACAACGTCCAAGAAGATTCAGCAGTATAATACAAGCTTCCAACACGGAGTTGAAATACGAGCTGTTGACCAACGGATGGTGATAATGTGCATACCCATTGTGTAGATGCTAACGAACAACCTGTGTTTGTAGGTGAAGTACAAGTAAATTGTTTACTACCGAAGGAAGAAACATAATCAGAACTGCCTGTTCGTAAACCATACTTGATTTGTACGGTTGTATCACCGGATGCTGTATTACACAAGTTTGCACCTGTAATAGTAACTAAAGTAGAACCTGTTGTTGCAATATTGACTACATTTGTAGATGAAAAGATGGTTGGAACCATGTTAAACTTGAACGTTGTAGAAGCACCACCTGCATATGAGAAAGATAACGTGAGACCTGAACCAAACCCATTTCCAACAGTACATATAAGTTGTGTATGTGTTTGTGAGGTAATAGTTACAATTGGATTTGGATTTCCGCCAGTGACAACAATAGATCCGCCTGTGGTACCAAAATTAGATCCAAAAATCGTTATGATTGAACCAGAGTATACTGATCCTGTAGACGATGTAATAGATGTAATTGTAGGAGCGATGTAACCAAATGTAGTAGATATAGTTTGTCCACCGATGGTGATATTTAATGTATTAGAACTTCCTTTGCCAGTTCCAATGAGAAGAATCATTTGTGTTTGAGATAACGATGTGATGCTTGTAGTTGCAGCTGTAGAGGACACTGATATAAACGAAGTAGAAGTACCAAAGTTTGTGCCTACGACTGTGATTGTTCCTCCTGTTGATAAAATAGTTGATGGAGAGATAGAGGTAACTGTTGGTGGGTTGTAAGAAAATGTTTTTGTAACAGCTTGATTGCCAACCGCTACATTTAACACGAAATTTGTACCTACAGATGCACCTATATTCACAACTAGTTGACTATGGCTTGCATAAGAAAACAAGGACACAGCTGGTAATGTAGTCATGGTTGGATGAGTGATTGTAAATCTGACGATTCCACTTGCACCAAAGTTACTTCCTACAAGGGTAACCAAAGAACCACTCGTTGATAAAGAACTTGGTGTAAATGATGTAATCATTGGAGCAGAATAACTAAACGTAGCAGTTGCACTTTGAGTTCCAAACATGAGTGTAATCACATTTCCTGTTCCTACGCCTGCACCAACAGATGCAACAACTTGAGTAGATGATGCAGATGTGATTGTGATGGATGCACCATTACTTGAGGTTGCTGTAGGTGTTCCAACAAAATTTGTACCAATAAGTGTAAGTAAACCACCGGATGTTACGATAGAAGGTGGAGATACAGAGGAAACGATTGGGCCTACAAACGAAAAGGTTGTTGATACAAGCTGACCACCAACGTTGATTGTAAGCTTATAATTGGTGCCAGAACCTGGGCCTATCATAACAGTACAAGATGTTACAAGCTTCAATTGACTGAAAAACGAGATGGTAGGAACACCAACTGTTGTGCTTGCTGCATTGACCACAGATAAAGACATTGCACTTGGTGCCGCAAAATTATTACCATTCAACGTTAAAATACCACCTGACACACTGATAGATGCTGGTGTTTGTGATGTAATGATTGGAGCACAAAAAGAAAAAGTTGTGGTTGCTATTTGTCCACCAATATTTAAACTGAACAAGAAATTCGCACCAGCAGTTTCTACATAATTGAAAATGATTTGTGTCTGTGAACTAGACGACGCAGTTACCATTGGTATGGCTGCTGTTCCTCCACTAATCGTAAAAGATGGATTTGTTGTAGATGGTACACCAAAGTTTGTACCTGTCAAGGTAAATTTGCCTTGCCCTCCTGCTGTAAGAGGTAAACACGATGGTGACATGCTTGTAATTGTTGGTGGTTGATATTTAAAGGGAGTTGTGCTTGTTTGTCCACCTGCATTGACTATCAACGAAAAAGATGGTCCAATACCTGGGCCAATTGCTACGACGATTGTTGCGGAGCCTGTTAATGTTGAAGATATACTAGGACCATTTGGAGAAAGAGTCACGGTTGGTAAAGCAGTAGGAGCATTACCAAAATTGGATCCAGTAATCGTGATGAAACCTCCTGTTGTTGGTAGTGTATTTGTAGATACAGTTGATACAAATGGTGCCAAATAAGAAAAAGTAACAGATTGTGCTGATGAACCTAATTGTAATTTTAACATGTGATTCAATCCGAAACCGGAACCAATTGCAACCACAATTTGTGTGGAGGTTGTTGATGATACAGCACAAGTAGGTACAAATGAAATACCTGTTGGTATGGTGGAGCAAGATACAGGGGAAACGAAATTACTACCTGTAATAGTGATAAATCCACCTGTTGTTGCAATACTAGAAGGTGAAGATCCTGAAATAGCACCTGCAGAATACGAATAGGTTGCTGTTGCAATTTGCCCTGCAACATTGATTGTTATCACTAGATTAGATCCAGATCCTGCACCTGCATTTACAATCATACTTGTGTGTGTTTGGGATGCAACAGAAGATGTAACACCTGTGATAGATGTTGTTGCAGATGTACCAAAATTGACACCGGACAATGTGATTTGTCCTCCTGACGTTGGAATGGAAGTAGGTGTGACACTTGAAATAGATGGTTTCAAATACGTAAATTTAGGTGAAGTTGCTGGATCACTTGCACCTGCTGTATTCTTGACAACAATTGGTAGATTCATACCTTGACCAGCTGGAACTGTACATGAAATTGTGGTGTCAGACCAAGCTGTAACAGGACAATTAATGTTGTTAATAGTTACCAAACCTGTTGTTAACGTGAAACGTAATCCTGAGATTACAAGAATAGAACCACCTTGTGTAGGAGCAGTTGCACTTCCGTACTGAGTGACTGTTGCAGTAGAAACAGTAGGAGAGATAAGAACATCAATACAATATTGATTTGTACTTGCTAACCCAATATTATCATACGCAATAAAACAAACAACAGATGATGGATCTGCAGTTGTTGGTCTCCAACTGAATGTATATTGTGTTGGATTCCCAGTTTTGACTTGAGTGAAGGTTGAACCTGTTGGTAATGGGCCATTTCTAATAGTAACAACTTGTGCTGTATTTGGATCGTTAGCTTGTATGATAAACGATTTGGTGACTCCAGGATAATAATAATACCCTTGTTTACCATTTGCAGAAAAGTCAAAAGGTGTAATTGGTGCTGTGAATGTAGGTGGACTGTTACAACTAGGATTTGTACCACAATCAGCAATAATTTCAAAGATGACATCCAAGTTAGAAAATTGGTTTTTGGAATCTTTAATGGTAAAACTGATGGCATATAAACCAAGGATCGATGGAGTCCAAGATATAACACCTGTTGCTGCATTCAAGGTCATACCAGCTGGATTAATCGTTGACAAACCAGATGTATAGATACCACTGTTAGGTGAAAATGAATAACTGAGGGTATAACCAGCAGAAGATAAACCAGGTATAGCAAATGTTATTGGTTTAGAAATTTGAAAAAAATAACGTGGAGCTGAAGATAATCCTACACTTTCTGCTTCTCCTGATTTGATGTACGAGTATACACCAACATTACCTGTATTGCCATCACGTATTGAACCAATTCTACAACACCAAGTTCCTCCTGAACTAGAGTATACACCCAAGTACCAATCCGTGTTTAAACTAAGAGATTTGGTAAATGTTTTACGTGCAGCACACCAACTAGGAAATGTTGCAACAACAGTTGCTTGTGCATCTCCTAAGTTTTGAGCTGTAAAACCAGTATTGATTGGTTTGGCCCAAAGATAAATATCACTTGAACCAGGTGCTAACCCACCAGAACATGAAGTAATAGCCCAGCCTGATTCGTAGGTAATGAGATAGGTTGCAGTACCGTCCGTGTTAATACTACTACGTTTCCAAGTAATAGTACCATATGTAAAATGTGATGTTTCACTAACAGGTATGAAAGATGCACATATCAAAGCAAAAATAAATAGTAAAACCATATGAGCTCAAATTGAGATTGTTGATAAAATACTCACACGATAAGATCAAAGTTGATATTGCTGTCTATAACCAACTAAATAACAAACAATAAAGTTTATTAAATTAGAAGTCTG
>Ga0256305_1000156_pt1 | contig 10934 bp, 2 predicted proteins | sample ColtaT_24_FD_189997 | JGI IMG/M metagenome (GOLD analysis project Ga0256305, IMG submission 189997) | Metatranscriptome of freshwater microbial communities from Columbia River, Oregon, United States - Colum_Yuk_RepB_8d (Metagenome... | ecosystem: Environmental > Aquatic > Freshwater > River... | reverse complement strand
TTTTCTTACTAAGTATTTTTACCTCAGCAGGATTACTCGAGAATAATCATGCTCTTCGTAGCAGTCTCAGTAGCGGTTTCAAGTTTGTAGTTCAACACACCTGAACCCAAGATCTCATCAATGATTACTTCGTTATAACCTTTGTTGAAGTCACCCTCTACTGTTTTGAGTACACGACCTGCGATATCAAATATGGTCATTTTAGCGTGCTCAGCCTTAGGAAGGTTGAAGCCCACGATTGTACGACCCATAAATGGATTCGGCTGGTTCTGGTACAATGCAAATCTGTCACGTGCTCCGTTGAATTTCAATGAAACATTGTTGTACTCACCGGATTTTGTATACGCTTCAGCGTTGGTAAATGTAGAGTTGATGTTCAACATTTCACTCAGATTACCCGCTTTCTTGGCCCTGAACACGATGGTGAACAAATTCTCACCACTTTGTGCAGTACCATTCCAGCTGCTGGTCACATAACCGTTTTCAACGATTCCAAAGTTATCAGGGTTGCCCTCAATATTAACCAGATCCAAAGCTTCCTTGTCGTATCCAAGTGTAAACTGGTAACCTTCAATGTTATTGATATCCGCAGCGTTGAATGTTGCCCTTACCTCTTCACCCGCAACAAACAACTTCTCGTTAATATCAAACTGAAGAGTACCTGTTGTTTTAGGTGATGCGGAGTTTGCGCTCAGGTTGACGTCACCAATCTTGATACCGGTGAAGTTTACAATCTGTGCTTTCAGTGGATTGTCGAATTCAGGCTTCTCCTTCATATTGCTTGTGAAGAATCTCCATGATTTGTTGTTCTTGAATCCGGTCTGAACTGCAAGGATCATCTTGCGCAACTCTACCACGTCTGAAGTACTGATTGTACCGTTGTTGTTTACGTCGGCAGCAATTTTCAGGAACGGACTATTAATCGGCTGCAGTGCAAGAATGTGCTTGGTCATCATGACAAGGTCATAAGTAGACACACCATTCATCGGGTTATCGTTCTTCTCCGCGCTAATCTTCAGATTAGGTGTAGCCTGGTTCAAAGGAACATCAGCGACATAATCATTACCGATTGGTTTCGCAGCAATTACGCCCGAACTGGCTTCAACATTTACATCTGCATTCTTAACATTCTGGTTCTTCAGTGTAGTAAGCGTTACCAGTACTCTGCTTCCATTCACCGGAACTGCAGGACAATCGGCAGCTGTTGCACCCATATTGTTTTGAACATCTACATAGGTATCACAGTAATCTGAGTTGCCCGCTGCATCTGTTACCCAAAGTCTGATTGGAACAACACCTTTACAGTCGATAGTAACCATATCCAAAGCAGCAGCAGGAAGGATTACCTGATTGTCAGCATTCACACTGAATGTAGAGAATCCAGGAGTACCTCTCTCGATACGTACTTTCAGGTTGGCTGTAGCGGTACAGTTGTTTCCATCGTATGAACCAGCATCGAATTGCGGAGCCATCAGCATTACATTACCTGTTGTAGGCAATAAATCTGCAGATAGTCCTTGATAGCACACCGGTGTAGGCTTAACGATATCCTTAGGCGTAACTTCTATGCTGTGGAACGCATAGTTACCACAACGATCTGTCATCGTATATTTCACGATAAATGTAGTTCCGAAGTCAGCTGAACCGAATGTATGGGTCGCCGGAAGACTAACACCTGTTCTTACAACAGCAAGGGTCGCCTTATTGATGATAGACCAGCTGGTGTCAATCTTGTCAGAACAGACATCGCTTACGCTGATTTGAGGTATTGTGATGTTTACTTTACACTCTTTTGCAAACGGCTCAAGCTTGATTGAAGTCGGTGCATTGGATATCACCGGCGGTGTCTTGTCGTTTACGTTAATCAATTGTATGTATTCCACATAACCATCTGTATCAAAGCCTGGATAAGAACCCTGCTGAGATGTAGGAGCATTGGAATTGTTAACATAAACACCTCCAGGAAGCGTTGCCGCCATTAGTGCTACATCAGGTGTAGGTGAGAGGGAAATACCCTTCATCATACCATTCTGACATAGGTTTGCAATTTTCCAGGTACGTTTGATCCTGTAACAAGCACTGTTTACAGCAGTAATGTACTCATCCTTGTAACCTGTAGCAACTACCGGGCAACCACCCAAATAAGTGATTTTAGGCTTTCCTGTGTATGAAGTGTCAGTACTACCTGTGATACAGGTCAAAGTAGTATCTTTAGGGAATACAACCGAATAGTACGACGTTCCTTCAGTTTTGTAATACTGGTTGTCAGTAGCTGTTCTACCACCCGCATCAGAGAGCGTCCATGTACGTTTGATGTAACCGAAGCCACAATTGTTGATTCCTACAGAATCTTTGCAAGCAAGTGTGAAATCAGAACAATTATCGAACATATAACTCTCATTGTAGCCATAACGGTTGCTCGCAATCTGCAGCTGTGCCCCACCGGCAATTACCAGACCACTATCCGGCAATGTCGGATCAAGACGAGTAACGGTGAGCAACCAGTTTCCATTGGCGTTCTGACCATCGAAGGCGTTGAACTGACCCAATCCAAGGTACGTGCTGTTTACCAGTCCCAGCGTTGCAGGGGTGATGGTATCACCTACACCCGGCAGTGATGAAAACTGCGGCAGGAAGTTAGGGTTTACAGACGGCTCATCATTGAACGACAATCTGAAGATATTTGTAGCCGGGTTGCCGTTGATCTGTGGTGACACATATGGAGCACCATTTTGGCTCGTAGGCTGTACAAACAATTCGACAGTTGTTCCCGCAGGAGATGTCAATGTTGCAGATAAGTTACCAATATTGGTATGGTGGAACTTAAGTGAAACGTTCAAATCCTGAACAGTGTCAATTCCACTTACCGGAATTGTGACAAATGTAACAAGTGAATCCGGATGACTATAAATAGCTGCTGCATCCTTCGAAGAGAAGACATTTGTTACCTGAGGATAACCCTGAAGTTCAAGGGTAACACCTCTTTCAAGTACTTTACCTTCGCCACCGATGAACGGAGATATCTTACCGATATTCAGTGTCCAGATTCCATCCAGTTTCTCCTTCTCAATTTTAGCAAGCTGGTCAATAGAGTTGTATTTTCTGCTCAAAGTTGAGATGTCATTAGAAGTAACATCTGTTCCGCTTACGCCAAGATCATCAAAAGCCGTGAATCGTACATAATCAGCTGCAGCCAAAGACGGCTCATCGTCAAATGTAAGTGCAAACGGATTATTGGCATCAGAACCTGAAGACAAATATGGTACAGAACCAATTCTTGACTTAGGCTGGCTGAACAGGGAAACTTTAGTTCCTGCAGGTGAAACCAACTCAGCAAATAGGTTACCAATATTGTTGTGGTAGAAATCTAATTTCACATTCAAGTCAAGGTTTCTCATACCATTCAGACCCTTCACAGGGAACTTGATGGAAGTGATGCCATCTTTGATGTCATACTGCTTATTGTCAGAGTAATATGTTAACTTATTGTACTCACCAAAACCACTTGTCGGGATCTGTGGCTGAGGTTTGTGCTCATCCAACCAGTTCTTACCGGTCACAACATTTCCACAAACCACTGCAGTATCTTGAGTTGACACTACCGGAGCCAATTTATCTTCGACAACTACCTGAGACATACAGATGTTTACGTTACCTCTGTTACCCACTCCATAATCGTAGTTAGGATCAGTAGGTCTGAACTGGTTTCTGCCAAGAATCGGACTGTTGTCCCACACGCGGAATACTACCATAACGGTATCTCCAATGTCTGAGCAACAGAATTTAACCTTGCTCTGTGGATGCTTGTAGAAGTCAAACTCAGGATAATCACCAAAGCCATCATTGTCTACATCGATGTCGTCATTAAGATATCCGTTTTGATTTACATCTTCAGCTACACAATCACCCTCGTCAAGACGCCATACTTGGTACTTGGAAATTCCACCACAGTTGTCGTAACTTCCGCGGTCAAATTCCTGAGCATTCATGAATGCGGTTCCATCATGGGTAAGCGATACTTTCACCAGTGGCGGACAGATAGCTACCGGAGCAACGCGGTCTGTCACCTTGATTCTGGACGTAGCTGTAGCAGTATTACCACACTTGTCGGTCACGGTATACTTCACATAATACCAATCTTCTGTAATTGTACCATTGATATTGTTTACAGGAGATGGTGCAATGTTGTCAAACTTATTCGCAGCTACAGGAGACTGAGATCCTGCAGGTATTGTCAGATTTGCATTGGAATACAATTCGTAAACAATGCTCAAATCTGAAGTCGAATTACAATTGTCAGCTACATCGGGTACTGGGATGGTTAGTGTAGCAGTACACTGACCAACAGGTGGAGAAATGGTCTGATCCGGTGTCGGTGTGATGGTCGGCGAAACGATATCCTGAACAGAGATATACTGCTCATAAGTAACCGCTTTGTTCACACAGGCATCGTACACTTTCCAGGTACGACGAACGGCAAATGAACCGTTTCCTGAACCACAGATGTTGTCAATACGCATGTCAGTGTAACCAACCGAATAGCTGGTACATGTAAATGGTCTAGGTCTTCCTACCACATTCGGATGCGGATTGCCATTACTGTCAAACCAAGGACCTCTGTAAGTAGAGGTAATCTGTGCACCGGCAGCAATTGCCTTATCGATTGCATCCTGGTCAGATGGATTAGACTTCAGGTTGTTATAAGTACAATCAAGAACGATGTCTGAAGGATAAACCTCATCTCTGAATTTAGCGCGCTTGAATGATACAGTGTGAGAACAACTTCCCAGGTTTCCAGCAGCATCTTTCGCGCTATAAGTTCTCTTGATGACCTTCACAATTGAAGTATCCTGCGTACAGGTATTGGTCTTTACAGACTCAGCCATCTGAGGAACAAGATTCAATGTACAGTATTCCTGAACAGTAGCTGACTCAATTGGAACCGTCATCGTGATGATCAGTTTCAGGTCATTCGCACCTGCAAGCAGGGCTCCCTGTCCTGTATAAGTATTGTTGACTGCAGACTCCTGGAATTGGATAAACCAGTCACCTTCCGCATCAATGCCCGCAAGGTTGTCATTCAATGCATCCATCGGCAGGTAAGTGCCGTTAGGCGGCGGACAAGGGTATCCACTGGCAACTACCAGCGGAGCCTGAGTGGCCTGATCATTGAAGTTGTACCTTACCACTGTGTTGTTGGCAAACGGACCGCAGGCAATACCTGCAAAACCATTATCGATCAATCCGGGCTGACTCGCAAGCTGTATCAAACCACCTGATGGCGTTACAAGGTTGTAGAACAATCTGCTTAATGTAACATTCGGGGTAAGCGTAACAGCCGTTTGTACTTTTACAGAAATTACTTTTGCACCTTTAGGAGCACTCACCGGGATTACAGCCGAGGAAATACCCAGACCCTGGGTAAAGTTCGATGTAAAGTTCGATGGGTTGGTGTAAGTCTGTGTATACACCAGTGTTGGTGATGTAGCCAGATCTGCAGAACAGTCATCGACAGTAATGTTTTCAGGACAAACCACCTTAGGTGGAAGTTTGTCTTCAAACTTCACCTTACCCATACAGAAGTTACCCGTATTGGCAGCGTCAATAACTTTGTAATCGTATGTATTTCCGATTAATTCTCTGAAAGGAGTTCCGTTGTATGAACCGGTTTGTACGCCAATGATGTTGTTTCCGTTCAAAATCTCAATTCTGAATGCACCAAGACATTTAGCATTGGTTGCATTTGCAAGGAATTCACTTGCTTTGAGTGTATCTGAACACAATCCGTCAAGAGAAAGGTTAACAAAATCTTGACAAACCAAAACCGGTGGAACTGCTCCCGGAGCAGGCTTGATTTCTACAGTTTGTGAACAGGTTGATGTATTGCCCGCTCTGTCCGTTACCTGGTAAACGTTTACTGTCTTACCAATCGGATAAGGTTTCTGAGGATCAATACCTGTAACAAGTTTGATTCCGTCATAGGTATAGATAGCTCTCGGAGTATTCGGAGTGAACACACCAGGAGTAAACACAGGTGTTTTTTGGTAGTACGGGATAGATCCTGAAGGCTTCTGGCTCGGCAACACAAAAATGTTGTTGCCAGTAGGAGCAGTAGGAGCAGGAACCATTGCAGGGATGTAATTAACCTTTCCGGCAAACATCCTTACAGAACCACCCTGGCTGGCGATTGGAACCGGAGCTCCAAGCAACTGGTGTGCTAATGGGAAGTTTACAACTCCTTCATAGATTGCAGGAGTAAAAGGTGGTACCGTAGGATTTTGAACCTGTGGGAAACCCGGTCCTTCAAATTCGTTGTTTCCAATGTTCGGATTGGTCGTATTCCAACCACCTCTGATGATTACCGGAGGCAACTGCGCAGCAACAGACGGCAATGGATATGGTGCACTCACCACAATACCTCCGTTCGCCACATTGCTGTGTACAATACCAAATGTCGTGTTATTGGCAGCAGGTACAGGATAACCGTTGGCATCCACACCAAACATCGCCAAATAAACTCCGTAACGCTGACCTGCAGGGATGACCAAAGATGCTCCAATATCAGGATTTCCTGATGTAGCATAAGGAGGACCTGTGGCTGTTCCAAGATTCAGTGTCAGATTACTGTAGTTCTTAGGTCTGAACTCAATCTCTGAGATGGTTCCCGGAGTCTGAGCAGAAATTACGTTCTGTCCCCAGAATATCCAGTTTGCAGGAACACCCAGTGTTCCCTGGTGCAGAATCGGATACTGCGCTGAAGAAGGATATGTAGTCTGGTCAATCTGTGTACCTGCTGTGGTAAGGTTCTGAGGCATGATGTATGCCCTGATGAACATGTCTCTCGGTGCAAGTACCGGGAAGTTCAGACTTTCCACAATAATAGGTGCAGCAGTTGTATTTTCAATCATGAATCCAATACCCGGCGCGATGGAATTACTGCGCTGAAGCGGTGAAGTCACCGAAGTCAATGGCAGACAGTCGTCGTTTGCTCTTGGCGCAAGTGCAAGCACTTGAGCGTTCGTTAAAAACCATGAACAGTCATTTACTGTCGGAAGGGTCTGGGTAACGTCCGTACCACAAGAAATGGTCGGTGCCTTACCATCCAGAACGGTTACGTTAACGAAGCAACTATCTACGTTATCAGAACGGTCTTTTACGACAAGCATTACTTTTGTAGGCTTTCCAATGTCAGCACAGGTCACAGTACGTGGCAGTGTGGTAAATCTCAAGGAGTCTCTCACAAGCGTACCGAACTCAAATCCAACGTTGCTAATTTTACCCGCTGTTAGCGTAACTTTGGTCTCTACACGCACATCCTTCACCACAGCAAGCGGTGAAATTAGTTGTGTACCCGGACTAAGTGCAAGCGGAACAATTACAGAACCAGATGCCGGCGGAGCAACTGCTGCCGTGTTTGCATAGGTTCTGGTCACTATCGAGCCGTTTGGCATCTGGTATTTAAGTGTTGCCTTAATGTCATTGGCCGCAATGGTCGACAAAGTGGCACCACCTGAAGAAGCTTGTCTGCTAATTCTAACCAGGAATGCATTATCCGGAGTTTTTCCGGTAACAGCTGCCAGGGATTCAAGAATTTTTACATTGTTGGTCGCAGGCGAAACTGCCGGACAGGTGTTGGCACCAGAGTAAGCAGGATCGTTGTTTGCATTGTCAAAATTAATTAGATATGTACCAAGCGTTGTACACTCCGTATTGTTGGCAAGGTTCGCACCTATACGGCTACCTAATGAAAGGAACTGAAGACCACCTCTCTTTGTACAGTCGTCAGCAGAAGCTCCGGCAACCTCAAGATCGTAGGGCTTCACGATAGCAATACCTGCATTTGCTGCAGTATCTAATGTTATGGTAATTCTGTCCTTACATACTGCATCCGGCGGACGATTTCCTGTGCTAAGTCCAACTGAGTCGGTTGGGTTCTGGTCAAGGTCAGCAGGAGCACCGGCAGTTACAGGAGTTCTGGCTGGCCAGCGACAATAGCTCTGCTGAGCAGGTACACGAGGTATCATCCTGTAACCATGACGAGGCAAGGTATTCGGATATACAATCGGAGGCGGAGAGAAGAACGGAGCAAGTTTCTTAACGTTCTGAATAGTCAATTGCTGAGCAACTACCGCCGGGTCAGGTAGAGGAGTACCTACCGCATCAATTGTGAAGGATTCTTTTTTATAGATGACACGTGGGTTGGTAGACAATGCTGTATTTCTGCTACCCGCAGTAAATACGGTCGTTCCCAAAGGTGCCTGGATGTTGGTACCCACAAGGAACGCTCCGATACCCGGAGGCGTGTTGTGACCAAATACTGTATCCACTTTGATGAATTCGCCATCCAAAGGATATTGGTTACTACAAACATTGATAGACACACTACCCACTGAGTCTGCAGGAGAACAACCAGCAGATCCGGAAGCTCCTACGTCAAGGATACATGGTTTAGGTATGGTTCCAATTCTGACTTCAAACCTGTCAAGCATACCGGCATCACGTCCGTTGTTGTCTGTGATTTTCAATGTCCAAGTTCCCCTTGGATCCTCACCACGGAATGCACCCAATCCCTCTTCAGGAGTAAACTGGAAAAATCCACGTGGATTGGTACCACTTGCCGAAGCATATGGGAAACTTGGTGAATACTGGTAGTCCTGGTCAGTGATGGTATTGTCATTTGCTTCAATACCGGCAGATGCATTCACCAGTACACCAAAGTTTGTCAGGGTAGCCTGGCTCGCAATGGTATTTCCAAACATACTGGTAGTGTTCACCGTGATACTGTCTGACTCATCACTGAAAATGATGCTTGGGAAAATAACGTGTCCTGTAGCACTACGCTGATCTGCCGGTACCGCGAAGGTTGCCGGCTGTGCGGGTGCTGCAGCGTTCAAATAGGAAGGACTCGGACCCCAATCTATATTACCCCCTCGTCGGTTCATCAGTGTGACCGTTGTACCCTGAGGCGAAGTAAGTGACATGGCAAGGTCGCCAAGAAAAGTATGTCTCAGGGCAACGCGAACGTCAACGTCCATAATCGTGCGACCAGTAAGACCGGTAGCAAGCAAATTTTTTGAAAGTGTACTATTATTGAAAATTGAATCGGGATTCGGACCGCTTGTGAATACTTCAGAAGTACGGATACCTGAGGCAGGGTTTGTAGTACCCAGCGTCAAACCTGATTGAGTGGTAAGATTCGTATATTTTTGTCCAACTGGATATGTTCCTCCATATTCAACAGTAGGAATGGTAACAAGGGTCACCGTAAAACCGCCAAGGGATCCGTCAAAAGTTGCATTAACGGAACCCGGAGGAGCTGGTGTATCGTCACGAACAGCAATGAAGAAAACTCCACCCTGTCCACCGGCACCCGTCGCTGGCATACCTGCAAGCTGCGAAAGTGGCTCTTCAGGCACTATTCTGGTCTGGATACCTGTTGCGTTTGCATAATCTCTAGACACCGTGAAATTGTTGTTCACTTGCGGAGTAGGAAAATCAATAGGCGTACCTATACCTGGATCCGCGTCATCGTCAAAAGTAGGCAAAGACCACGTAAGGTCTCCACCATTGTCTGTAGACAACGTTACCCATCTGGTCTGAGGACCCGGAGTCTGAGCACCGGCTGCCCAGGTATTCGGAGCAGTAAATGTCGGAGCGTTATAACCCAACATGATATCGATCTCACCCGCTCTCGGGTGATTCAATGAAACAGCTACCGACACCTTGTAGATGGTGTGGTTGGCAGGAATGGCGCCACCAGGACCTGCAGGTTGATCCGTATTCGGACCTGCAGAAATTTCAACAACCCCGTTTGAACCTGTCGGCAAAGGGGCAACACCACTGATCAAAGCGGTACCATTGTTCAAAATCCTGTTACCGGGACCCTGGTAATTCTGACGGAACACGCGGCAAACACCCGGAACCGGCTGCGCCTGCAGTGCTGTCAAAGTGGATAAAAGCAATCCGATAAACAGGAATGTCTTATTCATCTTAGAAATAAACTGTGTAAAATTCGTTTTTTTCATCGTTAAAGGATGTATAAATGTTGTTGTTGGATTTTATTTCTTAACTATCTGTGAAAATAAAAATCTTCACTTGCTAGCATGCCGTACCGACCAAAGGTAAAGCGACCGCTAACGAATCAATAGTTTTCCTTGTAGAAGGTATTCCGCTTTCTATTCAACAGTTTGCTGACTTCATCGAGCGCATATTGGTAGGCCGTTGGAGAACTGACCATATTTTGGCTCCATACAAGTTTGCCCGCCTCTTCGATACACTGGCTGACCCTGACATTATCACCCTTTTTCTGTAGCAAAACGCTATTGGTTGCGTACAGAAGAGCAAATCTGGCAGTGGATGCTTCCAGTTTTGTTGCCGAAGAATCAGCAGCATTCTGCATATCAGCACCCCATTCGCCAAGCGCTCGCTCCATTTGTTCCAGAGCAGCCCTTTTGCCAAGCATGATATCCGTTAAGTCTTTTACTGGTGCGGTGTTCTGTGCAACAACGTTTGTTGAGAAGCACATCAAGACAAACAGTAAGGCCGCAACAATACCTGTTTGAGTTAGTGAGATTTTAAAATTCAGCTTCATAGTCGAAGGCATTTATTTGTTTGAAAATGTTCAGGAATATTTTTAATCCAAAATGATACCAAAACCTGCAAAACCTACAAATAAATTCAACAACTTTATAGGAGGGGGAAACCAGAAGTAGTACAGTAATCAACTTGCATGGTCAATATCAGGCATTTTTGAGCCCTGATATTACAGCAAAACATCCTCTTGGAGCCCGTATGGGCATTGAGGAAATGTACATGGTTCAGACTATAAATTTGTTGTGTAAGTTCTTAATTTTCAGATATTTATAAAAATAAAATTTTGAAAATACAGGAACGTAATGCTTTTGAATTGCAAGAAAAAATCAGGCCAAAAAAAC
>Ga0256305_1000149_pt1 | contig 11103 bp, 10 predicted proteins | sample ColtaT_24_FD_189997 | JGI IMG/M metagenome (GOLD analysis project Ga0256305, IMG submission 189997) | Metatranscriptome of freshwater microbial communities from Columbia River, Oregon, United States - Colum_Yuk_RepB_8d (Metagenome... | ecosystem: Environmental > Aquatic > Freshwater > River... | reverse complement strand
GCGCACATTACCCTTTCGTCTTGCTTCTCTGAACCAAAAATGCACGGCAGCCTTGCTGAGCTTGGCCGCTCTCTCAACCCCGCTGCATTTAAATGCCCAAAACAAGGCCCCCACCATCAACATCTCGGATGGCGTGGTCAAAATGGGCTTGTTGCTTGACATGAACAGCCTGTACGAAGACGTCGCAGGCATGGGCACTGTGACCGCTGTGAAAATGGCCATCGAAGACTTTGGCGGCAAAGTTCACGGCATGCCCATCGAGCTGGTATACGATAACCATCAGAACAAAGCCGACTTGGCAGGCACCAAGGCGCGTGAATGGTTCGACACGCAAAAAGTCGACATGATTGGGGACGTGGCGGCCTCTGCGACGGCGCTTTCTGCCGTTGAAGTGGCCAAGCAAAAAAACAAAGTCATCATCATGAGTGGCCCCGGCACCTCGCGACTGACCAATGAAAATTGCACGGCTGTCAGTGTGCACTACACCTGGGACACTTATGCGCTGTCGGCCGTGACTGGCCGTGGCGTGGTCAAGGGCGGCGGTGACTCGTGGTTCTTCATCACGGCAGATTACGCATTCGGTCACTCGCTGGAAAAAGATGCCTCAGAAGTCATCAAATCTGAAGGCGGCAAAATTGTGGGTTCGGTGAAGCACCCCTTGAACAGCCAAGACTTTTCATCGTTCATGCTGCAGCGCAAGCCTCCAAAGCCAAAGTGGTGGGCTTGGCCAATGCCGGCGGCGACACCATCAACGCCATCAAGTCGGCGAACGAGTTTGGCCTGACGAAAAACCAGAAACTCGCTGGCTTGCTGGTGTTCATCAACGATGTCCATGCCTTGGGGCTGAACGTGACCAAAGGCATGCAGTTGACCGAAGCTTTCTATTGGGACTTGAACGACGAGACTCGCAAGTTTTCGCGCCGCTTCTTCGAGCGCATGAAGAAGATGCCAAACATGTTGCAGTCGGGCTCCTACTCGTCCACCCTGCACTACCTGAACGCCGTCAAGGCCACTGGCACGGACGACACAGCCACCGTCATGGCATGGATGAAGGCCAATCCCATCAACGACATGTTCGTGAAGAACGGCCGCATCCGTGAAGACGGCAGGATGATGCGCGATATGTACTTGTTTGAAGTCAAAGACCCTTCTGAATCCAAATATCCCTGGGACTACTTCAAGCTCAAGGCCACCATTCCCGCGGAACAGGCTTTCATGCCGGCCTCCAAGAGTGTGTGTCCCTTGCTCAAGAAATAATGCCAGCGCCCTTCGGGGCGCTTTTTTGATGCAAAGGCTCAGGCCATGTTGTTCCCTTTGAGTGCCGATGAGTTGGCTTTTCAACAAGAGGTCCGTGACTTTTTGAGACAGTCTCTGACGCCAGAGCTGCGCGCTGCAGGTCATCGCAATTCCGGTATCTTCACGGACTACCCAGAGGGCAACGACTGGCACCGTGTGTTGGCCCACCGGGGCTGGAGTGTGCCGCAATGGCCTGTCGAATATGGCGGCACGGGTTGGACGCCCATGCAACGCTATATTTTCGCCAGCGAATTGGCTGCAGCAGAGGCCCCTGCGCGCGCTCCCATGGGGCCTGGCATGGTGGCACCCGTGCTGATGGCCTACGGCACACCCGCACAAAAAGAGCGTTGGTTGCCTGGCATTCGCATGGGAACGGATTACTGGTGCCAAGGCTATTCAGAGCCCGGATCGGGCTCCGACTTGGCCTCTCTGTCATGCCAAGCAGTGAGAGACGGTGACCACTACACCTTGAACGGCTCCAAAATCTGGACCACCCATGCCCACCATGCCAGCCACATGTTTTGCCTCGTCAGAACGCAGCGCGAAGGCAAGCCTCAAAGTGGCATCAGTTTTCTTTGCTTCTCCATGAAACTGCCCGGTCTTTCTGTTCGCCCCATTCCCAGCATCTCTGGCGACCATGAATTGAACCAGGTGTTTTTCGATGAGGTGCGCGTCCCTGTCAGTGGCTTGATCGGTGAGGAAAACCAGGGGTGGGAGATCGCCAAATATTTGCTGCAACATGAGCGCGGAGGCACCTGGGCCCCCAACCTTCGGGCGCGTTGGCAACGCTTGCGAGAAGCTTTGCAACAGGCATTCACCCCAGATCAACGCAGCGAGCCGGAATACGCTGACCTGCGGCTGAAACTGGTCGACGCGTCTGCCCGAATCGATGCATTGCAAGCCCTGGAAATGTCTGCTTTGCGATCGCAAATGCGAGGCGAGCCCATGGGCATCCGCCCGTCCATGGGGAAAATTCTGGCCACCGAATTGAAGCAACACTTGACGGAGCTGCATGTCCAAATTGTGGGTGAGAAGGCTTTGTACAGGCCGCCCCTCCACCAAGCGTCTCAGCATGATTTGACGCTTTCAGAAGATGCTGTGTTTGCCATGTCCTCGTACTTGAACGACCGTGCCGCCTCCATCTACGGTGGGACCAATGAGGTTCAGCGCAACATCATCGCGGCCCAGTTGCTCAGGGGCTAAGCCATGACAGACTTTCTCAACGACACCGAACAAGCGCTCTGCGATAGCCTGTCACGATGGTTAACAGACCACATTGATCCCTCCAATTGGGCGCGCAAGGACCATGAGCATGCATCGACCACGCCTGCGCAACTCTGGCCTCGACTTCTGCGCGACCTAGAATTGCTCGAGCTTGAAGGTGGCCTGCGCATGCACCTGCGCGTTCTGTGGGCCTTGGGCCCTTGGCTCTTCGCTGAACCCTACCTCACCTCTGGCTTGGTGGCGCAAACTGCATTGGGCGCAGGCCATGGCACCAAAGTGTTGGAATGGCAATCTTCCTGGCGTCAAGGCAAGATTCGCCTGGCATGGGCGCATGCCGAACCTGGCCACCGCTTGCAGCGCCACGCGCTCACGACCAAGCTGCTCACCGTCGAGGGCAGCCGCCTGCTCCAGGGACGAAAATCCTGTGTCCACGGGGCACCCAACGCAACGCATTTTTTGATCAGCGCACAGTCTCCAGACCATGGCTTGACATGGGTGTGGCTGAATGCGCAAGCACCAGGCATTCATCGGCGAGATGTTCCAGGACTCGATGGTCAGGAACTGAGCGAAGTCCATTTTGACCAGGTCAAGATTTCTGACGATGACATTTTGTGCCAAGGCCTGAGCGCCACAAACTTGCAAGACCGCCTGCACGACGAGGTCACATTGGGTGTCTGTGCCGAGGCCGTCGGCCTCATGCAGCGCATGATGCAAGACACCTTGGAACACGTTCGCCAGCGGCAACAGTTTGGGCAACCCCTGGCCTCTTTTCAAGTGGTGCAACATCGGCTGGCTGACATGCACTTGGCGTTGGCGCAAGCCCAGGCCCTGACCTGGGCGGTTTCAGATTCATTGGCCTTGGGAGAAAGCTCACCCGAGGAACGTGCTTTGGCCGTTTCTTCCTGCAAAGTCTGCGTTGGACGGGCCCTGCGCGCCATCGGGCAGGGGGCGGTGCAATTGCATGGTGCCATGGGCGTGACAGAAGAACTTTATGTGGCAAGGTGCTTTCGACGCACCACCCAAATTGAGCTGCTGTTTGGGCAAACCGGCCAGCATTTGCGACGTATGGATCAACTTCTGTTTAACGCATGAACACCCCTACCGATGGTTGCTTGGCGGGCCGTGCCTGCCTGGTTCTCGGGGCCGGCGCTGCATCTGCGGGCTGGGCGATCGGGCAAGCGATCGCTATTGCTTATGCACGCGCTGGCGCACAGGTGATGGTGGGTGACCTGAACCTGGAGGCTGCGAAAGCCACAGTGGATTTCATCCATTCGCAGGGCTATCAGGCACAAGCTTGTCAGGTCGATGTCACAGCCGAGGCCAGCGTTCAAAGCGCTGTGTCACAAACGGTTTCACATTTCGGTGGCCTGCATGTGCTTCACAACAATGTTGGCATCGGAAAATCGGGTGCATCATCACGCACCACGGCATCGGACTGGCAACGCATCGCGGATGCCAACTTGTTGGCATTGCACCTTGCTTCCCAGGCCGTCATCCCGGTCATGCGGCAGGCGGGAAGTGGCGTGATCCTTTGCACATCCTCGGTGGCTTCACAGCGCTACGTAGGCATTCCCCACTTGGCTTATGGCGTCACCAAGGCTGCCACCAACCATTTTTGCAAGATGATGGCGGTGGAATACGCCTCCGACAACATTCGGGTCAATTCATTGGTCGTGGGACTGGTTGACACACCGAGGATTCGCAAAACCATGATGGGAACCTATGGCGAAGACGAACGCGCCATGGTCAACCGACGCAACGCGCAAATCCCCCTGGGCAAAATGGGGGACGCTTGGGATGTGGCCAATGCTGCCGTCTTTTTGGCGTCCGACCGCGCACGTTTCATATCCGGTATCGACTTGGTGATTGACGGGGGTATGAGTGCAACGGTTCGAGGAGGATAAGAGGACAGGTGGAGGCTGGCTATTGCCCATCCCTCGGGACTGTCATCAAATTTTTACAAATGACAATTTAATATTCAAATGATACATTTGGCGCATCTGTTAATTTTGTCTTGTCATTGAATGAACCTTGAGCAATTGTGTCAAACGTTTGTGAACCTTCGCAAGCGGTGGCCGCACGATTGGCCTGGTTTGCCACGCGTGGTCAGCAGCGCTTTGCAGCAGTTAGGCCATGCGCCAGGCGGGCGACTCCCTCCCCGGTCTCAATCAATGTTTGATTGCGTGACATCGATTGCAGAACGCATAGAGCTTGATGGCGCCCAAAAGTCAAAAGTTTCCCAAGAACCAAGCTATCACAATCGGTTGCACATCGCCGACACCGTTGTCGCGTTGACAACTTTGTTGCTGGCTCAAAGGAGCAACAAAGGCCAATCGGCGCCATCATTGCTAACGCCCCATGAATGGCAGATGTTTCTTGCGATTTGCAGCCATGACCTGTTCCATAGCGGAAAGATCAATCAGTTCACCTCGCAAATAGAAGGCCAATCGGTTGCCTCCCTCAGGCCCTTGATGCAAAAGTGTGGCGTTTTTGAGGAAGATCAAAAGGCGGTTGGCCATATGATTTTGCAAACCGACCCGACACTGGTCAAAAAATCACACCATAAGGTGAGAGGCATGGCCTTCGATGACAGCATGTTGCCCTGTCAAACCGTCTTGGTGCAGGAGGCGGACATCATGGCAAGCTCGATGCCGGGCATTGGAGATGACTTAACCCTCCAATTGTCAGACGAATGGCGCTCGGTGGACCCTTCGCGGGCGATGTCTTTGCTGAGCAAACAATCCCGCATCTTTTTCTTGAGGGAATTTGCGCTGTTCTCCAGCCCTGCCAGCCAATCCCTGGGAATCCAAGCTGTCATTGATCGTCAAATCAAAGATTTGACACAGGCAATCTCCTAGGCCTGGCTGTGGCCTTAGAGTCAACAAGACAGTTTTCTTTTTTAAATTCATGAGCGCGTGTGACCCAGGGCGTCGTGTGGTTCCAGCCCTCGAAAACCACACTTTTGGCATGCGGCCATTTTTGTAAAAATAGCTTGCTGATTTTCTCCGGAGCAATCGCATCCTGGCTGCCAAAGTAGTGCCACATGGGAACATCTTGTAGCCCGTCAGAGACATCCTTTGGGTTATGGGATTCACGAAGTGCGCCAACAGACATGGCCTGCGTCCATTCTTCTGTGTCAAGGGGGGATGCCAGCGTGATGACACAGCGAACATCCAGCCTCCGTGCGGCCAAAAGAATAGCCAGCGTTCCACCGCCAGAATGGCCCATCAGCTCCAACTCGGATGCGCCCGTCTGATGTTTCAGCCAATCCAGGCTGCTCATACTGAGCGCAATCACTTCTTCCCCAAAACGCCCGCCAGTCCACCAATCTTGAGGACAAGCGTGCACATTCGCCAGCCACTGACAGGGCCTTGGCAGGTACGCCACCGTAGGGAAATCATCCGATACCGCCAGAGCAGCTGAAATTGACACTCGCGGCGTCGGATCCGAGGGCGGAACTTTCCTTCGCCACCAACTGGCGCCATCCCCTTCTATGTAAACTCTCAAACGCTGCGCCGGGCCAGATCCAGTAGGCTGTGAGCGGTACCACAACATCTGGTGAGGATTGAAGTGAACTTCTTTGTAGCCCGACTCGGACAAAGTGGCGGGGATGCTGGAACTGCCAAGCGAACTCTGAAGGGCGCATCCCGTCAAGCCCGAGGCCCAGCACAATGCAACAGCGAAAGTGCCCCAGAGACTGCGCATAGCTGGGTTCAGGGATTCAGCGAATCATGGGAATTCTGGGCGCCGTCAGTTGCTGAAGAAGGGCGTCAAACCCACCTGACTGTAAAAAAGCAGGCCGATCGCGCAGCACTTGCAAGCGGGTTTCGCCCGGCAACAGTGTTTCCGGGGTAAAGCCCGTCAACTCTTTGGAGACGACAGCAGACTCACCCGTCTCCAATTTCATTTCGGTTTCACCAGAGTGCACGTAGTTGTAAATCCCTGCCCTGTCCTTTGCGCCTTCAGGCACGATGGCGAGCTCAATGTCGGTGCCCCGAATGCCAATGGTGGCCGCGCCTGCATCGTATTTGACGTTAGAGGGCTGAGCCTTGGCAATTTGGCCACTGACAGCACGCAAGGTCCCCGACAAGAGACTGGTCTGTGAAGTGTCTGTGGATTTTTTCTCGAAACGAAATTGACTTATTTTGAGTTTGCTCGCAGAGCGGACAATCATGGTGGAGCTGTCCTTGAAACGGATCAGAACCTCTGCGCCAGCCTCGGTTGTCACAATGTCACCCACTGAGACAGGTTCATTTACTTTGGCTTCACGGGTTGCATTCTCAGTCGTCGTCACCGTGGCTTTGCCTGAGACTCGGCTCAGGGTGCCGGCTTCTTGCGCGACAACTGGTGCTGCAAAAAATAAAGCACACAAAGACAAAAGAACCCCATGGAAGATCGCTTTCAATTTCATGCATGACCTCACTTGGAGTCGAATTTTTTAACGCCATCCCAATCGGCAGGAGGAGGGTCCAATTGATAGTCGGTGATCCTCTCGCTGTAGATCTGGTAAAGCTTGTCTGTGGGTGCCTGTGCCCGCAGTTGATTCAGGAGCTCGAGCGCATCCACCCATTGTTGGGCGCGGTAAAGCCTCAGGACCGAATGCCACTTCACAAGATCCAGGCGCAACTGCTCCGTGGCATCAGCCTCGAGGGCGATGGGCTCATATATTTTGATCGGGTTGTCTTTGCCCTTGACACGGACCGCGTCAATTTCTCGGTAAAGCACCCCTTCGCTCAACATCACCGTTTCTTCTGAAACCAAAATGCCCACACCATATTGGCGTGTGATGCCTTCCAGCCGAGACCCCAGATTGACTGTATCGCCCATGACGGTGTAGGCCTTGCGAACCTTGGAGCCCATGTCCCCTACTGTCATTTCACCACTGCTCAAGCCAATGCCAATGGCGATCGCAGGCCAGCCCCGAGCTTCAAACGATTGCCGCAGCAAGTTCAACCCAGACTGCATGCGAAGCGCTGCCACAACGGCATTCGTGGCGTGTCCTGGATCTGGAACAGGAGCGCCCCAAAAAGCCATGATCGCATCGCCAATGTATTTATCCAGCGTCCCGCCTTGCTCACGGATGACTTGGCTCATGGAAGTCAGGTATTCATTGATGAACGCAGCGAGTTCCTGAGGGCTCAGACGCTCTGAAATGGAGGTGAACCCCACCACGTCCGAGAAAAGAACCGTCAAGACCTCCTTCTTGCCCTCCATGCTGTACTTTTCGGGGTCTTCGGCCATTTTGTCGACCAGTTCTGGCGGAACATATTGACCAAACAGCTCCGTGAATTGACGCTTGGAACGCGCCTCCACCAGATAGCCGTATGCCATGTTGAGAACGTAGATGCTCAACAAAAGCAGGATCAGGGAAGCCAGAGGCAAAACGAGCCCAGCTTCCCACGCATAAAGGTTCAGCCCAAACAAACCCAATGTCGTCAAACTGGTGACCAGCGTGCTCCAGCTTGGCGCGATGAAAGGAAGTAGCCAAGCGAAGACGCCTCCCAGAAGCATCAGGGCCAGGAATTCTGCAGCCTTGGCATTGACTGGAATGCTTTTGATGCCCCCTGACGCTGCTTGAATCATGCCTGAGATCAAGTTGGCGTGGACTTCCACGCCGGGATACACCGCACTGACAGGCGTTGACCGCAGGTCAGCCAAGCCCAAAGCCGTTGTTCCCACAATCACAATTTTGTCGCGCAGGGTTTCTACCGGCAACGTACCTTTGTAAACGTCCGCGAGCGATACATATTGGAAGCTGCCTGGGGGGCCTCTAAAGGGGATGAGTGCCTGGGTACGCTGATCCACTGGAATGGCCACGGGGCCCACGCCAATCGCCTCCAGGGGCCACAAGGTTCCTGAGGGCAAATTTTCAGGTGCTTCAGGAAGCAAATCAAAGCCAGGCATCAGGTCTGGCATCCTTCCCAACCGTGTGTGCTCCGGGTGCTCAATACCCATCAGCAACCGCAACATCGCCAACGACAGTGCTTCGTAATATTGCCCTTTGTATTCCAAAAAAAGTGGCACGCGTCGAATCACGCCATCCGGGTCAACCGTTGGGCTGAAATGACCGCCCACGGAAGTGCTTGCAACCAAACTTGGCAAGTTGGCGCCATAGCCGTTGCGCAGCGGAAAACTGACATCGCGCTGAGCCATGCTTTCTGGCGAAACGCTGGGATCAGGCAAGACGCCCGAGGTCATGGGCTCTTTGGCAGAATTGAAAAAGAAACCCATGACAACAGGCCGGTCCTTGAGCGCCGAAGCAAACAAGGCTTCATGGTCCAATTGAGGTTCAAGCTTTTTCACCGCTTGGGCAAAGCCGGGAACTGTTTTCAAATCCTCTTGAGCCAGTTTTTTCAATGCATCCAAACCGGAGCTCGTGTCTTTCTCGGCCCAAACAGCATCAAAGCCTAGAATTTTGACGTGATAACGGTCAAACAGTGTATTCACGATCGCCGCCATTTTGTCCTGCCCCCAGGGCCAACGCCCCAACTCCGGGAGCGCCAAACTTTTCTCGTCAATGTCCAGAATCACCACTGACGCATCTGTCCCCTCTTTAAGCGTGAGCTTCAGCCTTGCGTCATAGAGAATGTTCTCGAGTTGATCGATGAAAGCAATATTGAACTGGCCGGCGGTGTGCATGCAAATGACAAACACAACCGAAAGCCCCAGCAGGATTCTGAGAAATTGCTTCCTGACAGACTTGAGGGCTCTGGATAAAACCGAGGAAATCGCGCCTGAAACTGGCATGTCAAGCCACCTTTCGGCGCAATGCATTGTGCATGCTTTGCTGCAGCATGAGTGCTTCAAACAAAGGCATGAGAATGGGCGACTGCGCCTTCAATAAAACCTTGATGCTGTCGGCCGTGATTTGAAGGCAGACAACTTCGTCCAGCGCCTGGGCCGAAGCACCTCGTATGCCGCCCGGCAGCATGGCCTGTTCGCCAAACGACTCTCCCGCGACCAAATCTGCAAAAGGCTGATTTGACTTGGCGTCAAGCATTTGGACTGTTCCTTTGACAATCAAGTAAAGCTTGTCCGCCGCATCGCCCGCGTTGAACAACCTTTCACCGGGCGCAAATCTGACCTCTTCAAAGTCGTTCATTTCAATGCCTCCGGCGGCTCTTTCAATGCCAGGGTTCTCATCACGGCAGAGCGAAGAATGCCGCGCAAACCCACCGGCATTCTGGGCAACAGTCCATCCAATTTGTGCATTGCAACCAGGCGCGCTTGAACAGCGTCAACCGAGACAACGGTCATGCTGTAGGGCAAGCCACCCACGCCCTCTGCCAGGCCAATCACGCTGCCAGGGCCCAACCGAAAGACTTCATCGCCTTTGATGCCAAGCAGATGACCCGACACGATGAAATAGGCCGCGTGAACCTCTTCACCTTGTGTTACCAAACGCTTGCGCGCGCTGAATGAGGCCGTGCTGAGTTGAGAAGATCCCCACAAGGTGAAATACAAACGCTCTTCGCTGCTCAATTGACCAGAGGAATACAACTCAAGACTTTTGGGTGAGTAAGGGTCGACGACTCCCAAGGAATGCAGATGCTCAATGTCAACAGCAAAGCTTCCTTTGACTTCTTTTGTGAGAATCATGGGCAACTCATCCTGTGTGAAAACTAGTAGCGTATGCCTACGTAGGCACGCAATTGCTTACGGTCTTTTTCATACTGAGCAACCAATGCGCCGAAGATATCGCCAGCAGATGCGTTCAATCCCAGTTGGTACTGGCCCGTCGCACTGTATTCCCTTGGCTGTAAAAGTCCGCCAGTTGCAGAAAAGTCGTTCAACAATTTGTAGTAGGCAACAAAGGGAGAAAAATTTCCAATGGGGTACATCCATTGCCCACCTAATTTGGTTTGGTTCAACCTGGTGTTTGTTGCATCGTTCACTGTGCCGTCACTGCTGGTGAAGGAGGCCACCTTATCAGATATGACGCTGTAACTCGCCTTCAGCATCACCAATGTTTTGCCCACCTCGTGAATGTCCGTCACCCCCATCGAGGCAAGCATGCGCCGGTCACGTGGCTGGCTGGTCACCCCTGCGCTTTGATGGCTCAAGTTTGAGACGCCTCGACCGTAACTGAAGTCAAACGCACGCGTTGGTGAGGCTTGGTAAACCAGGTAAGGCGCCAAGGTGTAGCCATGGCCTGTCAGCTGGCCAGCGTTGTAGGTTGTCTGGGCAGATAAATTGTCTAATGACAGGGACAAGCCGCCCATCCAAGGCCCATCATCACGGTATTCGAGGCCTGCGATGGCCAGTGAGACGTACCCACGCGACGTAATGGGCGCGATGTTATTGTCGAAGGAGCTGCGAACAGGCGTTCCCCAGACGCTCCAGGGAGACTCCTCAGCAGAGGCCGTCAGGCCACCCAGCTCGTGGTCTTGCGCATTCCCCTCGCCAATTCGCCAACGAAAGACCCCCATCCCGCCCAACATGCTGGAAAGGTAAGAAGACGACAAGGCGCTCGCCGTGGTGGATGAAACGACTTGAGTCAATGCAGAAAAGTTATTTTTCTGGGCATGGGTCTGCGCAAGAAGGCCAGGCGACTGTGTCGCCAACACAAGAGCACACACCCAT
>Ga0256305_1000141_pt1 | contig 11321 bp, 9 predicted proteins | sample ColtaT_24_FD_189997 | JGI IMG/M metagenome (GOLD analysis project Ga0256305, IMG submission 189997) | Metatranscriptome of freshwater microbial communities from Columbia River, Oregon, United States - Colum_Yuk_RepB_8d (Metagenome... | ecosystem: Environmental > Aquatic > Freshwater > River... | reverse complement strand
TTGCACTGACACCATGACACATCCATTCAAATTACAAGTCGAAGGTTGGCGCGGCATCAGCCACTCTTATGCACTGGTGAATCAATTTCAATTGTTGGAGTGGGCTAAATCACCCGGCATTCAATTGAGCCACGTAGACAAACCCTTCTTTTTCGACAATTGGGGCAAAACCCGCAACCCCGCAGGTTTGTTACAGGAAGACCAAGACCTGATTGATCAGCTTGCCCCTGCGGAAGACTTCGATGGCTTGTTTCGCATTTACTCCCCTTTCAACCTGGACCCAGTGCCCGGGAAAAAAGTAGGCGTTTTCATGGTGACCGAGTTTGGCCTGGATGTCACCACCACACCACTGCACAAAATCCCCGAGTTTGTTGGCGAGGGAGGCTTCATTGCCACGCCTAGCCGTTGGAGCTTGGAACGTCTGGTAGCCAATGGCATTCCAGAATCAGCTGTCCAAATCGTGCCGCACAGCGTGGATTCTCGCTACTTTGCCCCAGCATCGGCCTCGACCATTCAAGCACAACGACAGAGCCTGGGCTTTGAACCGCATGAGGTGTTGCTGCTGAATGTGGGCACACAGCACTGGGCCAAAGGCATGGACTTGCTGATCCGCGCCTTTGCCATCGCCAGGAAAGTGCGAAAAGATCTCCGCTTGGTCTTGAAAGACCAAAGAAACACCTATTCCACCAACACAGAAGAATTTGTGGTTCAAACGCTGAAAGAGCATGACTTGCTCAGCGATGAAGTCATTCAGGCCATCACCATGATTCCGGTGAATTTATCGTTAAGCGAGCTCAACGCGCTGTACAACATGGCCGATGCCTACGTCACGCCTTACCGGGCGGAAGGCTACAACTTGCCGGCGCGTGAGGCTTTGGCTTGCCACACCCCAGTCATTGCCACTCGAGGTGGCGCAACCGATGATTTTCTGGCGGGACCGTTGGTGACGCCAATCGGCGGGGTCCGACATGAAAACCATCCACTGAAATCTGAAATTCCAGTCAATGCTTTTATTGAGCCGAATTTGGCGGAATTGACTGCACGTTTGTTGTTGGCACAACGCAAGCCGCTGATGTCAGAAGTGATTCATCAGGTAGCCAGTGATTGGTCGGTGGCAACGATGGCCATCAATCAGCGCTTTGGATTGCAAGCTTCAGAGTTCAACGCATGAAGTCCATCAAAGAATTTGCAATTTTTTGCGATGGCGGTTTTGGAAATCGTTACAACGCTTTGGTGTCCGGGCTCACAATTGCAAATTATTTTGGCTGGAATTACAAAATCTATTGGCCACAAAACAATTGGTGCCAGGCAGGGTTTGAAAAAATCTTCGACGTCAGCCTTACAGCCATCGATCAAAAACTCACAGATTTGGCACCGGCGCTGAAATCGTTTCATGCCCTACTCCATGATGAATTGGGCGCTAAAACCATCGAACGCCCCTTTCATAATGCCTATGATTTTTCAGATCTCGATGCTTTTGGCAGAGCCAATGAGCAGCACGAGTTTGTATTTTTTTATCCGGCGTTGATCCCTCATTGGCTTACTCAAAATCTGTTGGACGAAACGATACGTGCATTGAAAATAAATGAGGCCATCCAGAATCAGGCACGTCGCTTCTTGATTGATGACTTGAATTCAAGCGCTTATTACGGCATACACCTGAGACGAACAGATTTGAATATTGGCTACAGCGATCAAGAAGTTCAGGAAATTTGCAATCTGCACCCAGATCGTTTGTTCTTTGTATGCTCTGACGATCCATATGCTGAAATTCTGGCGCAGCGTATGCCGAATGTAAAGACACGCAGAAAAAACGCCTACGTTGAAAAAAAGATTTCATCGACTAACTGGACAGCGCCTACAGCGGATGACGATGGTCGCGTCTATCACGGCAACATTCAACGGAGCGAAAACTCCGTTGTCGATGCAGTAGTCGATATGCTGATACTAGGGCATGCCGAGCAACTGGGCATGACAGGCTCCACATTTAAAACAGTCTCCAAGATGATCTGTCAGGCATCACCTTTGTTGCCATTGTCAACATTGTCGCCTATACAGTACCCCGCACTGGCGGACCTGATCCGTTTGACAGCTGTTGCAGCGAATCACTTCACTGAAAAAGTGAAATGGGTTGACTATCTGGAACAAAGTAACCGCACCAGCGATGCTATCCAGTTAATGCGGCATGCCCTTGCCGGCCTGAAGGGCCGTGACCTGGGACTGGCCAGCGCGAAACTGGGCGAACTGCTTCTGAAAAGCGGCGCCGTGCACGAAAGCTTGCTTTACATGCATGCAGCCAGTGCATTGATACCGAATGAACCCGTGATTCACGCCAATATCAAAGTGCTTGAAGCACATGTTTGACCATCATGGCTAAAACGCGTATCAGACTTTTTGGCATCTACAACCAAACAGGCATTGGTACGCATGCATCCAATATTTACAAGTGCTTGATTGAATACAATTTCAAGCATATCGAGATTCAAAAATTTTCACACTTCAATGAATCTGAAGTGAATGCAGCAATTGAAGACGGGCGCGATACGGACATCAACTTGCATTTTTACCCCAGCGATTATGCTCCTCGGTTGAAGGGCAAGAACATTTACTGGAGTGTCTTCGAATCGACTCGCCCTATTCCGGGCTATGAAAATTGGGACAAAATATTCGATTTGATACTGTCACCCAGCGAATGGGGGCGCCAGTGCATGATCAACTACGGGATTGCTCCTGAAAAGACAGCGGTTGTACCAGAGGGTATTGACCCTATTAAATTTCACCCATTCAGAAGTTCACCGCCACCCAAGATTCCAAGATTTTTAATGATTGGCAAGTATGAGAACAGGAAAAGTTATCCTGAAGCCTTTGAGGCATTTCATCTTGCGCACCAAGTCAATCCGAACTTTGAACTCTGGATCAAGGCTGACTGGATCAATGGTATTCAGTCTGTGCAGCATCCCGAGTTTTTAGAGCTCTGTGCCAAGTACTCTCATTTGCCTATCACTGTGGTACAGGGGATTGCGACTGACGAGCAAATGCTAGAGCTTTACCATAGTGCGACACATTTTGTATTTCCTTCGAAGTGTGAGGGGTGGGGGTTGCCGTTGCTGGAGGCGATTGCTTGTGGGTTGAGGGTGATTGCTACGGATTTTGGGGGGCAATCGGAATTTTTAAAATGTATTAAAAATAACTATCACACCATAGCATACGAAATTCGCAAAGTAGATTCAAAAGAATGGAAATCAACCTATCCGCACAATGATGAAAATTATGGCGAATGGGCCTTTATCGACAAAAATATTTTATATAAAACAATAGTCACTTGCTTAAATGAAAAATTTATTCAACCTTGTCTAACAGATGCATTATTTATAAGAGGAGAGTTTTCATGGATGAGCGCAACCGACAAGCTACTTTTAAATTTAACTGAACATCATTCGATAAAATATTAAATCTCGAAATAGTCCAGAATTTAAATTTCAATCCCACACAATAAATCGGAAATCATAAATATAATTTTCATCGCATTTAATTAGAATGCACTAAACAACATCAATTTCTCACATAGAATTTATCATGCCTTTAGCCTCAATTATAATCCCAACCTATAATTCCGAAAAATTTATAGAGAGTGCAATTAAATCAGCGCAACAACAAACCGTAAGGGACATAGAAATTATCGTGAGCGACAATGCAAGTACTGATCAAACTATAAATATTGCACATGATATGAGTAAGCTTGACCAGAGAATAAGAGTATTTCAAAATCAAAAAAATATGGGGCCAGTTGCGAATTGGAAAACAGGAATTTCAAAAGCCACTTCTACGTACAGCAAACTTTTATTTAGCGATGATTTACTACATCCTGAGTTTCTGCAAAGCACATTACCAAGTTTACTTGACCCCAATTGCAGCATGGCAATTTCTCCTGCAGTAATTGGACATGAGCAATGGATTGGAAATACATATTACAATATATTTCTGAACGACACCAAAATTCGCAAATCGCAATTCTTATATATTACAACACAAATAGATCATATTACTCCCGTCTCTCCTTGTGCAATGATGTGCCGAACAGTCGACCTATTAAACGGCATGCACAACAATATAGATGGCTTTGAATCATCTGCCTACGAAGAAACGGGTGCAGGTGTTGATTGGCTTCTATTTCCATTGATTGCCTTAAAATATGACTACGTACACTATCTCGCAGAACCCAAAGTGTTCTTCCTGGCACATGATTCTAATTTATCTAATAATCCAAAAATTCAACAGTGCTATAGCAATGCGAAAATATTTATTAAAAAAAATTTACTAAGAAACGTCACTTGATTTAGCACTACAGAACTTTAAAACGTAAAATCATCCATTTATAAATCTGCACACCAGACTTTGCGACAAATACCACAGACCATTTCATTCCTAAGACATATCAAACGGAATCATCGAATTTAGCTTTCAGGCTTTGACAAGTAACTCTAAGAATTAACAATGCCAATAGTCACGCTTACATCCGGAGCAAAATTTAACGGCCTGATAGGCAGTTCACTATTGGAGGCTGCCGCCAAAGGAGGAGTGTTTTTTCCATATAGCTGCAAAAATGGACGTTGTAGTGCTTGTAAATGTAAACTACTTATTGGACAGACGCGTAAATTGCACCCTGAATCCGGATTAACTGAAGAAGAAAAAACTAATGGTTGGATTCTTGGCTGTGCACGCTCTGCTGAGTCTGATATAACACTGGAAGTTGATGATTTAGGTAGCACTCTATTGCCTACGGTTAAAACACTACCTTGTCGAATTAGTCAACTCAATTTTCTCGCTCCTGATGTGATTCAGGTGATGTTGCGACTACCGCCTACGGCAGATTTTAATTTTATTCCTGGTCAATACATCGATGTGATTGGTCAAAACGGTATTCGTCGCAGCTACTCTTTAGCCAATGCAGACTTTACTGATCGAATACTGGAGCTTCACATTCGCGCTGTCGAAGGTGGAGCAATGAGTGAATATTGGTTTAACCAAGCGAAGGTAAATGATTTACTTCGATTAAACGGTCCCTTAGGAACTTTCTTTTTACGCAACACTGGCAATATAGATCTCATCTTTTTAGCGACGGGTACAGGCATTGCTCCTGTAAAAGCTATGCTGGAATCACTTCACGCACGCCCTGCCGATCAAAGGCCCCGATCTGTAACCGTATTGTGGGGTGGGCGTATTACTACCGATTTATATTTCAATATTTCCAGTATAGCTGCCGATTTTGATTTTATTCCTGTACTATCGCGGGCCAATAAAATATGGTCAGGTGCTCAGGGTTATGTGCAAAATGCGCTTCTAGCAGTACGCACTGACCTAAAGCACGCCGCAGTCTATGCATGCGGTTCAGATGTAATGATTCAAAATGCCAAAAAAATACTATTAGAAAATGGTTTACCGGAAAAATGTTTTTACTCCGATGCCTTTGTATGCTCATCCTGAAAAATATTTTTAACTAAAAACATGATATGAAAGCAGTTATCCTTGCTGGCGGACTTGGAACAAGACTTAGCGAAGAAACTTCGGTTCGTCCAAAACCTATGGTTGAAATCGGAGGAAAACCGATTTTGTGGCATATTCTCAAGATGTATTCATATCACGGCGTTAACGACTTCGTGATCTGCTGCGGCTACAAAGGCTACATTATTAAAGAATATTTCGCCAACTACTTTCTGCACATGTCTGATGTCACTTTCGACATGCGGAGCAATCGAATGGATGTACACCATAAGCGCGCAGAGCCCTGGAACATCACTTTGGTGGACACGGGCGACGAGTCTATGACCGGTGGCAGACTTCGCCGCGTGGCCGATTACGTAAGGAATGAAGAATGTTTTTGCTTTACCTACGGAGACGGTGTAGGTGATGTCGACATCGGCGCCACGATTGATTTTCATAGAAATCATGATAAAGCTGCGACCTTGACTTCTACTTACCCTCCTGGGCGATTTGGTGCACTGGATATTCAGGGTGGCCAAGTTCGCAGCTTCAAGGAGAAACCCAAAGGCGACGGTGCGATGATAAACAGTGGATTCTTTGTGCTTAGTCCGCGCGTACTAGACTATCTATCCTGTGATGCTGACGTTTGGGAGCAAGAGCCGCTACAGCGCTTGGCCACCGAGGGCCAATTAATGGCCTATGAACACCACGGCTTCTGGCAACCCATGGATACCCTGCGCGACAAACACCTCCTAGAGGAGCTCTGGGCCTCGGGCAAAGCGCCCTGGAAAAAGTGGGATTGACCTGACCATGGAGCAGACCCGCGCAGAGTTTTGGCGTGCCAAGCGTGTTCTTCTTACTGGCCACACCGGCTTTAAAGGCAGCTGGTTAAGCCTTTGGTTGCAATCAATGGGTGCAACGTTGCGCGGCCTGTCTTTGACGCCACCGACGGAGCCATCACTGTTCAATGTTGCCCGTATCGCCGAAGGCATGCATCACCACATCGCCGACATTCGCGATTATGCAGCAGTCAAATCAGCGATGGATGATTTCCAGCCCGAGATTGTCATCCATATGGCGGCGCAGCCGCTGGTGCGACTGTCTTACCAACAACCGATTGAGACCTACGCCACCAACGTCATGGGTACCGTGCACGTGCTTGAGGCGGCACGCCATTCGGGTTCGGTCAGGGCGATTATCAACGTCACAACAGATAAGTGCTACGAGAATCGTGAGTGGGTTTGGGGTTACCGTGAAGAAGAGCCGATGGGAGGCCATGACCCTTACTCCAACAGCAAGGGCTGTGCTGAGTTAGTCAGTTCGGCTTACCGCAAGTCTTTTCTCAAAGACGCTGGAATCGCGATGGCCACAGTCCGTGCGGGCAATGTCATCGGGGGTGGAGACTGGGCGCTGGACCGTTTGATACCTGATGTACTTTGCGCATTGCAGGATAAGCAACCAGTGCTGATTCGAAACCCGCATGCCATCCGCCCATGGCAGCATGTGCTAGAGCCCCTTTCTGGCTACTTGCTACTTGCAGAACGTCTTTACAAAACTGGCCAAATCGATGCAGAGGGCTGGAACTTCGGACCGCACGATGATGATGCCCGGTCTGTGCAATGGATCGTTGAGCACCTGTGCGAAGCCTGGGGCGATGGCGCCTCATGGACCTTGCAACCGGGTGAACATCCGCACGAGGCAAGTTTTTTAAAGCTGGACATCTCAAAGGTGCGACAGCGGCTTCAATGGACACCTCGTTGGTCTCTTGAAACCGCTTTAAAGAGCATCACCGAGTGGCATCAAGCTTGGCTTAGCGGCCAAGACATGCAAGCCGTTTGCCTGAATCAAATCTCCCAATATCGAGCAGACATATGACCACAACGCCTGTGAATTTTCAGCCACAACTGGACAAGATCCGTAGCCAAATCAGTGATTTGGTCCAGCAGTATGCAGACATAGCATATGCGCCCAAGCCATTCGTTCCTGGTCAGACCGCCGTGCCAGTTTCCGGCAAAGTCATTGGCGCAGGTGAGCTCAAGATGATGGTTGATGCTTCACTAGATGGTTGGTTGACCACCGGTCGTTTCAATGCGATGTTTGAGCAACGCTTGGCTCAATTTTTGGGCATCAAATACTTGATTACGGTGAACTCTGGCTCGTCAGCCAACCTGGTGGCCTTCTCAACATTGACCAGCCCAAAACTTGGTGATCGTGCAATTAAGCAAGGCGATGAAGTCATCGGCGTAGCGGCCGGATTTCCGACGACAGTCAACCCGATTCTGCAATTCGGAGCCGTCCCTGTTTTCGTGGACGTCAACCTCGCCACGCACAACATCGACGCCAGCAAGATCGAAGCAGCAATCACGCCTAAGACCAAAGCCATCATGCTGGCTCACAGCTTGGGAAATCCATTCAACCTGGACGTGGTCACTGCACTTTGTAAGAAGTACAACTTGTGGTTAGTGGAAGACTGTTGTGACGCCCTCGGCGCCACCTACAACGGCCAGCTGGTTGGCACATTTGGTGACATCGCTACCTTGAGTTTCTATCCTGCGCACCATATCACCATGGGTGAAGGCGGCGCGGTATTCACCAACAATGCAGAGCTCAAGCTAATCGCTGAATCTTTCCGCGATTGGGGTCGCGACTGCTACTGCCCGCCTGGTAAAGACAACACCTGCGACAAACGCTTCTGTTGGACAAAAAAGGAACTGGGCGGCGATCTCCCCGACGGCTATGATCACAAGTACACTTATAGCCACCTGGGTTACAACCTCAAGATCACTGACATGCAAGCCGCTTGTGCGTTGGCTCAGATGGATCGCCTCGAAGAGTTCATCGCCAAGCGCCGCGCGAACTTCACCTACCTTAAGAAGCGATTAGCCAGCGTTGAGCAGTTTTTGCATCTCCCGGAAGCCACGCCCAACAGCGAACCGTCGTGGTTTGGTTTCCCACTGATCGTGAAGCATAACGCAGGTGTCAAACGCACCGACCTGATCAATTTCCTTGAAGAGAACAAGATCGGCACCCGTCTTTTGTTTGCTGGCAACCTGACCAAGCAACCTTATATGTCCGGTCGCAACTTCCGTGTAAGCGGTGAGCTAACAAACACAGACATAGTCATGAACCAGACTTTCTGGCTTGGCACCTTCCCGGCTCTGGGAGAGGTCGAAATGGATTACATTGCAGTGAGGCTGGAAGAGTTTTTCGGCATCGGGTTTTAAGAGATCCCGGTTGTGAAGGTTTTGCTTACCGGTGGGAGTGGCTTTCTTGGGAGTGCACTCGCCCTACATCTGCACGCAAACGGAAGCGATGTAGCACTCCTGTTACGGCCTTCATCTCGATTGAATCGGCTTCACGGCTTGGAAACGACTCTAGATATAGGTCGCTGCGTGACCGATACTGATGTGGACAAGTTCGTTCAAAGGATTCAACCCGATGTCGTTATACACACCGCCTGCTCTTACGGACGAAATGGGGAAAGCCTTCTACAAATTAGCGACACTAACGTTAGGTTTGGACTACAGATTCTGCAATCGCTCAAGCGAATTGAACAATCAGTAACCTTTATCAACACCGGGACTGTCATCGCCCCGGAAGTGAACTTCTACGCGCTGACTAAACACCAGTTTGTGCAATGGTGTCGCGCTCTAACTGGACCACCATACAGCCAATTACGCTTTGTGAACGTGTTGCTGCAGCACATGTACGGTCCAGGGGACGACACTTCTAAATTCACCTCGCATGTGCTTCATTCATGTCACCGCAATGATCCTGTATTAAAACTGACGCCCGGTGAACAGAAGCGCGACTTTATTTACATAGACGATGTCTTGAGCGCTTTTTTGACTCTTGCGCAGCGTCGCCACGAGCTTGAGTCGAGTCTGGACATTGAGGTGGGCTCGGGCTTCGCGCCGACAGTGCGTGAATTCGTGGAGATTACCCATCGTTTGACGGCTTCGAGCACACAGCTACGATTCGGTGCTTTGCCGTATCGGATTAATGAGGCAATGCACTGTCAAGCGGACCTCGCTCGTATGATTAATCTGGGCTGGAAGCCCTTGTATGACCTTGAAACCGGATTGAAAAAAACTATAGAAATGGAGTTCTCCAAATGAGGCTACTGATAACAGGAGGTTGCGGATTCTTGGGGAGTAATCTTGCATCCGATGCAATTTCGCGCGGTGATGAACTCATCGTGCTTGATAATTTGTATCGCAATGGTTCACGCGAAAATCTCTCGTGGCTGCAGGCGCAGGGAAAATTTATATTCGAGCATGGTGATATCCGCAATCCGAACGACACGACACGTATTGTGCAGACTTTCAAGCCGGACGTGATTTTTCATCTGGCAGGTCAAGTCGCTATGACTACCTCGATCGCGAATCCACGAATGGACTTCGAGGTCAACATCATGGGAACGCACAACCTTTTGGAGGCAGTTCGTCAACATACGCCTGGTTCAGTCGTCGTCTATTCTTCAACGAATAAGGTTTACGGAGATCTTGAGCAGTACACCTATGAGGAGACTGACACGCGCTACCTCTGCATTGAGCATCCCAAAGGATTCGACGAGCATACTCAATTAGACTTTCATTCTCCTTATGGCTGTTCCAAAGGTGCGGCTGACCAGTACATGCTTGACTACTCCAGAATTTTCGGACTCCAGACTGTCGTCTTCAGACATTCTTCAATGTACGGTGGCCGACAGTTCGCCACTTATGATCAAGGTTGGGTAGGCTGGTTTTGCCAAAAAGCAGTCGAGACCAACCGTGGTCAACTGAAAGCGGCCTTCACTATTTCCGGTTCAGGCAAGCAAGTTCGAGATGTGCTTCATGCAGAAGACATGAAGCGACTGTATATGGCTGCCGTGAAAAATATCAATAAGGCGAAAGGGCAGGCCTTCAATGTCGGTGGTGGTATTGAGAACAGTCTTTCGATACTCGAACTTTTTGCGATTCTCGAAGATCAGCTGAGCATCAAACTCGATTACACACAGCTCCCAGTTCGGGAGAGCGATCAACGTGTGTTTGTGGCTGACATCACCAAAGCCCAGCGGTTGCTAGACTGGCGACCAAAAGTCTCGGCAGTTGACGGAGTGGCGTGTATGGTCGACTGGGTCAGCAAGCATCATTAATGGCGTTCTGCCTGATGGAGCAGCCACATTGAAGGGTAGTATTGAGTTTGAGGACCTAGCCCCTCAGCAATGGCCTTTCCCAGAATTGAGTTAATTAAATAGTCTACTTCTCATTAATCGCCTCATCCTTTACCTGCAAAACAGGATAAAGCACATAACTCAAAACCGATCGTCTACCTACCAAAATCTCCGCAGAAACAGACATTCCCGGCATCAACCGCAGCGGGCGGTCTAAATTCTTTAGTTTGATTTCCTCAAGCCCCACCCGCCCCAAGTAATAAGCAGCGCCGCCCTTCACTGAATCATCTGTATTCACCGTGTCTTGACTGAGCTTATTCAATAATCCTTGAAGTACCCCGTGCTTCTGAAATGGAAATGCATCCAACTTGACCCTTACTGAGTCGCCTGTACTGACACTGGAAATCTCACCCGCATTGATGCGAATTTCAACCTCCAAGGGCGCATCCAGCGGCACCAAGGTGATGAAGGTTTCAGCCTCTCGAATCACCGACCCCTTGGACCGTTTCGCCACCTCCAACACCACCGAATCCACGGGCGCTTCAATGGCGATGAAGCGTGTCCGCCGATCTGCTTTCACAAGCTGCTCAGCTAAACTGTCGCGTTCACGTTGAACGTTGACCAGTTCTTCCAAAGCCTTCTGCCGGGTCTCCTTGATAAAGGCCGACTTGTCAGCTTCGGCACC
>Ga0256305_1000138_pt1 | contig 11434 bp, 9 predicted proteins | sample ColtaT_24_FD_189997 | JGI IMG/M metagenome (GOLD analysis project Ga0256305, IMG submission 189997) | Metatranscriptome of freshwater microbial communities from Columbia River, Oregon, United States - Colum_Yuk_RepB_8d (Metagenome... | ecosystem: Environmental > Aquatic > Freshwater > River... | reverse complement strand
CTTGTGGGCGCATGCCTCAACCCATTTGTGCTACGTTGAGCGTCAACACCCCTTTGCCAGCGCCACGCTGAGTGACCAAGATCTGAGCATCAACTTTGCCGAGCATGCACAAGTCAACGACCGGGTGGCCGTGATTGTGACCACCCCTTTGACAACGAACGAGCGGTGGACTTCTTTGACACCCGGCGAATTGCGGGTGTTTGTCGATGGACAATCGGTTTAAGCGCAGGCTTGTTCCAGGGCTTGCAGGAAAAGCTGGGCCACATCGCAGCCTGTCTGGTCGGTGATTTCCTGAAAGCAGGTGGGGCTGGTGACATTCACCTCGGTCAGGCAGTCGCCAATCACGTCCAGCCCGACCAGCAGCAAACCGCGTGCAAAGAGCGTGGGGCCTATCGCCTGCGCAATCTCGCGGTCCCGATCGGACAAGGCCTGCGCAACGCCTTTGCCGCCAGCGGCCAAGTTGCCCCGCACCTCTCCCCCTTGGGGGATGCGGGCCAAACAATAAGGCACCGGCTTGCCGCCGATGACCAGCACCCGCTTATCGCCTTGCGCGATGGCGGGAATGAACTTTTGCACCATCACGGTTTGGGCGCCGTCGCGGTTCAGGGTTTCAATGATGCCGCCCAAATTGAGGGCATCGTCTTTGACACGAAAGATGCCCATGCCGCCCATACCGTCCAGTGGCTTGAGGATGATGTCGCGGTGTTCGGCATGAAAGGCGCGAATGGCCTGCGCATCGCGCGTCACCAAGGTGGGGCTGATGAAGTTGGCAAACTCCAGAATGGCCAGTTTTTCTGGATGGTCACGCAAGGCACACGGTTTGTTGAACACGCGCGCGCCCTCACGTTCGGCTTGCTCCAGCAAGTGGGTGGCGTAGAAATACTCGCTGTCAAACGGCGGGTCTTTTCGCATCACGATGGCATCCACCGTGTGAAGGGCCTGATCTTGGCGCGACACCTCTTCAAACCACGGGTCGGGTGTGCCGGTGAGGTGAATTTGCCGTAACGGAGCTCGTACCTTGCCACCACTGATCCAGGTGATGTCTTGCGGCTCGCAGGCATACACCGTGTGGCCACGGCGCTGCGCCTCGCGCATCATGGCAAAGGTCGTGTCCTTGTAGATCTTGAAGGTGGGCAGCGGATCGGCGACGAACAGCAGCTTCATTCAGATCTCGATCTTGCTGCCCATCTCCACCACGGAGTTGCTGGGCAAGTTCAAAAAATCGGCAGCTGCGCTTGCGTTCAAGTGCATCTGTGCAAACAACTTCTCGCGCCAAGTGGCCATGCCACCACCCACGGTGGGCACGATGCTGTCGCGCGAGAGGAAATAGCTGGTGCTCATGGGGTCCACCGGACAGCCATGGCCCTTGAGTTGTGTCAGCGCACCCGGCACATCCGGGTCGTTCTTGAATCCGTAATTGATCACCACCTGCCAGCAATCATGGCCCAACTGCTCAACCTGAAGCCGCTTGTCCAAGCCCACCCACGGTATTTCGTGGCTGCGCACAGTGACGAAAAGATTGTGCGCATGCAACACCTTGTTGTGCTTGAGGTTGTGCAGCATGGCATTGGGCACGACGCCGGTTTCTGTGGTCAAAAAGACTGCCGTTCCATCCACACGCACGGGCGGCGCGATGAACACTGCATCCAGGAAAGATTTCAGGTCGAGCGCATCTTCGCGGTGCTTTTCGTTGAGCAGTTCTCGGCCATCGCGCCAGGTCAACATGAAGGTGAGAATAACCCCACCAATCACCAGAGGGAACCACCCCCCTTCAGCCAGCTTCATCAGGTTGGAAGCCCAGAATGCAAAATCCACCGCAAAGAAAATACCGGTGGCCGAGATGCACAACCACAGGGGATAACGCCAGCTGTAGCGAATCACATAGAAGGTCAGCACCGTGGTGATCAACATATCGGTGCACACCGCAATGCCGTAGGCAGCCGCCAGGTTGCTGGAGGACTTGAACATCACCACCGCCAGCACAATGGCACCAAACAAGCCCCAGTTCACAAACGGGATGTAAATTTGGCCGGTGTCACGCACGCTGGTGTGCTGTATCTGAAGGCGCGGCAAAAAGCCCAGCTGAATCACCTGCTTGGTGACACTGAAAGCACCTGAAATCAGGGCTTGCGAGGCAATCACCGTGGCCGCCGTGGCCAAGATGACCAAGGGCAACAAAGCCCAATCGGGCGCCATCATGAAGAACGGGTTTTTCACGGCATCGGGCTCATTTAACAGCAAGGCGCCCTGGCCGAAATAGTTCAGCGTCAAAGACGGCATGACGATGGCAAACCAGGCGATGCGAATCGGCTTTTTGCCAAAATGCCCCATGTCTGCATACAAGGCCTCGCCCCCCGTGACGCACAGCACCACCGCCCCCAAAATGATGAACGTGGTACCGGGCTCATTGACAATGAACTTCAAGGCGTAGTGCGGACTGATGGCCCACAGAATGGCCGGCTGCGAAGCGATGTGGTAAATACCCAGCACGGAAATGGCGGCAAACCAAACCAGCGTGATAGGGCCAAAAAATTTGCCAATGCCGCCGGTGCCACGTTTTTGCACGGCAAACAAACAAAACAAAATGATCAGCGTCAGGGGGATCACAAATTTCACGAAAGCGGGCGAGACAACCTCCAAGCCTTCGACTGCAGACAGCACGGAAATGGCGGGCGTGATCACGCCGTCGCCATAAAACAGGCAGGTGCCAAAAATGCCCACCACCAGCAAGACACTGCGCAAGCGCGGCTTGTCGCGCACCGACGAAGACGCCAGCGCCAGCATCGCCACCAGGCCACCCTCTCCGTTGTTGTCGGCTCGCAGCACCAAGCTCACATACTTGATGGAGACGATGGTGGTCAGGGTCCAGAAAAAAATGGACAGAATGCCGTAAACATTGTCTGGCGTGAACGGCACATGCCCTGAGCCAAACACCTCTTTCAAGGCATACAGCACGCTGGTACCGATGTCACCGTAGACGACGCCAATGGCTCCCAGCGTCAGACCAGCCAGGGAAGATTTAGTGTGCTGCATGTTGTGTTTGAAAGTCAGTCGTAGATTTCAGCGTCGGGGTCGGTGGCTTCCAGCTCGTAGCTGGCGGCCAGCATGGCCAAACGGCCAATGACGCCATACATGTAAAAGCGGTTGGGCGCACTGGCGCCGGCCTTCAGGCCGGGCTGCGGCGTGTGGGCACTCTGTTCGAATGCCAAGGGCACAAAGCTGGCCCCGGGAGCATTCAAATTCTCATCGATGCCCCGCTCTGCATGCACGCGGTAGAAGCCGCCCACCACATAGCGGTCCATCATGTAAACCACCGGCTCGGCGACAGCGTCGTTCATTCGTTCGTTGGTGAGCACGCCCTCTTGGATGATGACCTCACTGACTTCCTGACCGTCCTTGATGACGCTCATCTTGTTGCGGGTCTTGCGGTTCAGCACATCCAGGTCTTTGACATCGCGCACCGTCATGATGCCCATGCCATAGGTGCCGTTGTCAGCTTTCACCACGACGAAGGGCTTTTCTTGAATGCCGTACTCCTTGTACTTGCGGCGAATTTTGGTGAGCAGCGCATCCACGTTGCTGCGCAGGCAATCCATGCCTGTGCCTTCGGTGAAATTCACCTCGCCGCATTTGCCAAACATCGGGTTGATCAGCCAGGGGTCAATGCCCAGCAACTTGCCAAAGCGTTTGGCAACTTCTTCATAGCTGTCAAAGTGCTGGCTCTTGCGGCGAACGCTCCAACCCGCATGCAGGGGCGGCAGCAAATACTGCTCGTGCAAGTCTTCCAAAATGCCAGGAATGCCGGCACTGAGGTCATTGTTGAGAAGAATGGTGCAAGGGTCGAAGTCTTTCAAGCCCAAGCGGCGTTTGCTGCGGATCACTGGCTCCAGGGTGACCTTGTCACCGTTGGGCAAGTCCACGGTCAGGTTTTCCTTCACCTCAGGATTGATCGAGCCAATGCGCACATTCAACCCGGCCATCTGAAAAATGCGCTGCAGCTGCGCCACATTCGACAGATAGAAGGTGTTGCGGGTGTGGTTTTCGGGGATGACCAACAGGTTGCGGGCTTCGGGGCAAATCTTTTCAATGGCCGCCATGGCGGCCTGAACCGCCAGCGGGAGCATCTCGGGGGTCAGGTTGTTCCAGCCCCCCGGATACAGGTTGGTATCGACGGGCGCCAGCTTGAAGCCCGCGTTGCGTATGTCCACCGAGCTGTAAAAAGGCGGTGTGTGCTCCATCCACTCCAAGCGAAACCAGCGCTCAATGGCGGGCATGGAATCGAGAATGCGCTGCTCGAGTTCGTTGATGGGGCCCGTCAAGGCGGTAATGAGATGGGGAACCATGGTGGCCTTCGCTTCAGTCGGGGGGATTCTAGGACTTTGGGGCGCTCGCCGCAGGATCAACGCCCGGACTGTTGTGCCGGCGACTCAGTTGCGAATTTCGCCTTGCCCCAACACCACGTATTTGAGCGAGGTGAGTCCTTCGATGCCCACAGGTCCGCGGGCATGGAATTTGTCAGTCGAAATGCCTATTTCTGCGCCCAACCCATATTCAAAGCCATCTGCGAAGCGAGTGCTCGCATTGACCATGACACTGGAAGAATCGACCTCGCGCAAAAACTTCTGCGCATGCGTGTGGTCGGTGGTCAGAATGGCATCGGTGTGATGGCTGGCGTAATGGTTGATGTGCGCAATGGCCTCATCCACCCCGGTCACGACCTTGATGCTGATGATGGGGGCCAGGTATTCCTCGTACCAATCTTGTTCGGTGGCGGCCACTGCATGGGCGCCTGGCACCGCCGACACAAGGGGCAATGCCTCGGGGCAGCAACGCATTTCCACGCCTTTGGCAGCGTAAACCTTCGCCATGCGTGGCAGAAACTCGGCGGCCACCGCACGTGCCACCAGCAAGCCCTCGCTGGCATTGCAGGGACTGTACTTTTGCGTTTTGGCGTTGTCAGCCACACGCACCGCCATAGCCAGATCGCATGGGTCGTCGACATAGGTGTGGCAGTTGCCATCCAGGTGCTTGATGACGGGCACTTTCGCCTCACGGCTGATGCGCTCGATCAGACCTTTGCCGCCACGGGGAATGATGACGTCAACAAACTCGGGCATGGCGATCAAATGGCCCACCGCTTCACGGTCGGTGGTGGGCACCAGCTGCACTGCATCCTGGGGCAGGCCGCAATCTGCCAGCGCCTGGCGAACCAGTTGCGCCAAGGCCTTGTTGGATTCGATGGCTTCCGAACCGCCTCGCAATATGCAGGCATTGCCACTCTTGATGGACAGCGAGGCCGCCTCAATGGTGACATTGGGCCGGCTCTCGAAAATCATGCCGAAAACGCCAATGGGCACACGCATCTGGCCCACACGGATACCGCTGGGTTGCTGGCGCATGCCCAGAATTTCGCCAATCACATCGGGCATGGCGGCCAGTTGCTCGCAGCCCAGTGCACAGGTTTCGATCACCTTTGGGGTGAGCTTGAGGCGGTCCACCATGGGCTCGGCCAAACCCGAAGCGCGGGCGCGGTCCAGGTCCAGGGCGTTGGCGTCTTGCAAAGCCGAGGTTTGCGCGCGCAACGACTGGGCCAGCTGGCGCAGGGCCTGGTTTTTCTGGGCCGTGGACGCTTTGGCCATGGCAGCCGAGGCCGCTTTGGCTTGAGAGCCCAGGACGCGCATCAGTTCGGCGGTGTGGGTGGCATTCATGGCGTGATTTTCGCAGACTGTGCGCAAGCGCGGCACAACATCATGGCCAATCGGTGCAAAGCCTGCCAGCTGTCCAGCGGCCAGTCGGGGGCATGGAGGCCTTTGACCAAGCCATCGACGGTGTGGGCGGCATGCAACAGGTTGTCCAAGGCCATGGGGGTCAGCCGGGGCAGGACACGCTCAAACAAGCGCTCTTTGAGGCCCCAGATCCGTTGCTCGCGCAAGGCCATGGGCAAGGGTTGGCCCAGGCTCACGGCATCTTTCACACGTTTCAGCGCACGAATGTCTTCGGCCAGGGTGTAGTGCACCAGCACCTCGGATTCGCCCTCTGCTTGTAAGCCATCAAGCATGCGTTGCACGCGCGGGGCATTGCCCGCCAGCACGGCTTCCGAAAGCTTGAACACGTCGTAGCGGGCCACATTGAGCACCGCAGACTCCACCTGCTCAAAGCTCAACTCTCCTGCGGGGTACAACAAGCCGAGTTTTTGAATCTCCTGGTGGGCGGCCAACAAGTTGCCTTCAACCCGATCGGCAAAAAATTGCAGGGTACGCTGGCCTTCTTCGCCGGACAGCACGCGTTGCTGCTGTTGCGACAGACGCTGCGCAATCCATTGCGGCAGCGCCTGGCGCTCCACGCTGTCGATTTGCAAGCCCACGCCTTGGCCTTCGAGCGCTGAAAACCAAGCACTGCCGCGCGTCATCTTGTCCAGGCGGGGCAACAGCACCAAGGTCAGTACGCTGTCGTTGCCACGGGCCGCATCCGCCAGTTGTTGCAGCGCGGCGCTGCCGTCCTTGCCGGGCTTGCCAGAAGGAATGCGCACCTCAATGATTTGGCGATCCGCAAAAAGGCTCATCGAGCCGCCCGCTGCCAAGACTTCACCCCAATCGAAATGGGCGCCGGCCACAGTGAACACGCTGCGCTCGGTGTAGCCCTGCGAGCGCGCCGTGGCGCGAATCAGGTCGGCGGCCTCTTGCACCAACAGGGTTTCATCGCCATGCAGGGTGTAGAGGCTGCGCAGGCCCTTGGCCAGGTGCGCATCAAGCTGAGCGACAGCAACTTGCATGGTTCATCGCCTCAGATTTCGCGCAAGGCCGCCAGCCTGCGCAGAATTTGGCGGACCAGGTCAGATTGCATGTTGCGGTACAGCAAGTCTTCCTCGGCCTCCTTGGCCAGCGCAGAACTTTCGCTGTAGCTGATGTCGCGTTGCTGCACCATCTCGGTGTCGGGAATTCTTTCAATACCCTGGCGATTGCGCACTTTGAAGCGCAGGCGCACCCGCAACTGGTATTCGCGCACGGCGCCAGTGGAGGTTCGGCCCAACACCACCTTCTCGCGCATTTCTTGCAACAACTCGAAGACCAGGTCGGCACGCTCTACTTGGCGCTGATCGTTGACCAAGCTCACGCTGCCCGATGCCGCCAGTGCACGCTGCAATTCCAGGCCCAGTTGCGACATTGGCGGCACGGCCAAATAAATGGACTGAAAAGCGAAGCTGGGCGGCTTGCGCAACTCGAAGCCGCAACCCGCCAGCAGCAGGGCCAGAGGAGCTGTCCCCAGCAAGGCTCGGCGGCGCAGGATGGCGGGCATGCTCAGAGCACCAAGTTCACCAGACGGCCCGGCACCACAATCACCTTTTTGGGGGCTGCGCCTTGGGCTTGTTTTTGGAACGGCTCGCTGGCGATGGCCAGCTTTTCGATGTCGTCCTTGCTGGCGCTGGCGGGCACCAGAATCGCGCCGCGCAGCTTGCCGTTGACTTGCAGCATGAGCTCGATTTCATCGCGTTGCAGCGCTTTTTCGTCGACTTGCGGCCAAGGCGCATCCAGCAAGTGGCCGACCGCCTGCTCGAAGCCCAGGTCCACCCAGATCGCATCGGTGATGTGCGGGCACACAGGGTAGAGCATGCGTGTGAGCAGGGACACGCCCTCGCACAGCACAGCGTTGTCGCCGGCACTGCCGTCGGGCTTGAAGTCTTCCAGCACGTTGAGCAACTTCATGCAACCCGACACCACGGTGTTGTATTGCATGCGCTCGTAGTCATAGCTGACTTGCTTGAGCACCAAATGCACTTCTCGGCGCAATGCCACCGCCTGTGCGCCCAACTTTGCAGTGGACAGGTTGCTGCCCGTCGCTTGGCGGATGGCTTCTTGATGGCGTGCGGCAAAGTTCCACACCCGCCGCAAGAAACGCGAGCTGCCCTCGACCGCCGAGTCGTTCCACTCCAGCGTGGCCTCAGGTGGGGCGGTGAACATGGTGTACAGGCGCGCCGTATCGGCGCCGTATTTTTCAATCAGGTCCTGCGGGTCGACGCCGTTGTTTTTGCTCTTGCTCATGGTACCCACGCCCTCGTAGCTCACCAAAGTACCCGCGGGCAAATCGCCCTTGGCTTCTTTCAGGCGCGCGCCGGTGACTTTGCCGCTGTCATCGTGCTGATCTTCGACTTCGTGCGGCCAGAAATATTCGATGCCCCCTTTCTCGCCTTTGCGCGAGTAAATATGGTTCAGCACCATGCCTTGCGTGAGCAAGCGCGTAAAGGGCTCGTCGACCTGCACCAGGCCGAGGTCGCGCATCACCTTGGTCCAGAAGCGCGCGTACAAGAGGTGAAGAATGGCGTGCTCAATGCCCCCGATGTACTGGTCCATGGGCATCCAGTACTGGGCCCCCTCAGCCACCATCTTGGCATCATTGGTGGGGTCGCAATAGCGCATGAAGTACCAGGACGAATCCACAAAGGTGTCCATGGTGTCGGTTTCACGGCGCGCTGGCTTGCCGCACACCGGACAGGTCACGCCATGGTGAAAGCCCTCGTGCTTGTTCAGCGGGTTGCCCGAGCCATCGGGAATGCAGTCTTGCGGCAACACAACGGGCAGGTCTTTTTCGGGTACCGGCACGGCGCCATGTTCATCGCAATGGATGATAGGAATGGGGGTGCCCCAGTAACGCTGGCGGGAAATGCCCCAATCGCGCAAGCGCCATGTGGTTTTCTTTTCGCCCAGGCCTTTCGCGGCCAAGTCTGTGGCTACCGCGTTGACGCAGTCTTTGAAGGCCTTGCCGTTGTAGGGGCCGGAATGGACCGCCACGCCGGCGCCTTTTTCCGCATACCAGTCTTGCCACTGGGTGGCGTCGAAGGGGCGCGGCCCATTGGCATCCGACAGCGACACCACTTGTTGAATGGGCAACTGGTATTTGAGTGCAAACGCAAAGTCGCGCTCGTCATGCGCGGGCACGCCCATGACGGCGCCATCGCCGTAGGTCATGAGCACGTAGTTGCCCACCCACACATCGACCTTCTGGCCGGTGAGGGGGTGGGTCACCTGCAAGCCCGTGGGCATGCCTTCTTTTTCTTTGAGGGCCAACTCGGCCTCGGTGGTGCCGCCTTTCTTGCACTCTTCAATGAAGGCTGCCAGCTTGGGTTGCGACAAGGCTGCTTGGGTGGCCAAGGGGTGCTCTGGCGCCACAGCGCAAAAGGTCACGCCCATGATGGTGTCAGGGCGCGTGGTGAAGACGTACATGCGGCCATCGCCAATCAAGTCGCCCTGGGCATCGCGGATGTCATGGGTGAAAGCGAAGCGCACGCCCTCGCTTTTGCCAATCCAGTTTTCCTGCATCAGCTTGACGCGCTCGGGCCAACCCGGCATCTTGTCGCCCGTCACAAAGGACAGCAGCTCTTCTGCGTAGTCGGTGATCTTGAGGTAATAGCCCGGAATTTCTCGTTTTTCGACCACCGCGCCGGTGCGCCAGCCCTTGCCATCGATGACCTGCTCATTGGCCAGCACCGTTTGGTCCACCGGGTCCCAGTTGACGATTTGGGTCTTGCGGTAGGCCACGCCCTTTTCGAGCATTTTCAGGAACAGCCACTGGTTCCATTTGTAGTAGCTGGCATCGCAGGTGGCCACTTCACGCGACCAGTCGATGGCCAAGCCCATCGCCTGCATCTGCTTTTTCATGTAGGCAATGTTTTCATAGGTCCACTTGGCAGGTGGCACGCCGTTCTTGAGCGCTGCGTTTTCGGCGGGCAAGCCAAACGCGTCCCAGCCCATGGGCATGAGGACGTTGTAGCCCTTCATGCGCAGGTGGCGCGTGAGCATGTCGTTGATGGTGTAGTTGCGCACATGCCCCATGTGCAACTTGCCGCTGGGGTAAGGCAGCATGGAGCAGGCATAAAACTTTTTCTTGCTGGCGTCTTCGGTGACACGGTAGGCATCGCGTGCCGACCACGCGGTCTGCACGGCACGCTCGATTTCATTGGGGTTGAATTTTTCTTGCATAAGGTGTCTCGCCAGAACTTCCTGGGCGCGGCAAGCTGCGCCTGGGAAATTCTGAAAATAAGGGGTCAGCGAAGGCCCAGCACGTCGAACATGTCGAACAGGCCGTGGGGTTGCTGGGCCAGGAAATGCGCGGCGCGCAAGCTGCCTTGGGCATAAGTGCTGCGACTGGAAGATTTGTGGGTCACTTCGATGCGCTCACCGGTACCTGCAAACAGCACCGTGTGGTCGCCCACAATGTCACCGCCGCGAATGGTGGAAAAGCCGATGGTGGAGGGCTCGCGCTCACCGGTGTGCCCCTCGCGGGCGTAGACCGCGCAGGTCTTCAGGTCACGGCCGATGGCGTCGGCAATGACCTCGCCCATTTTGAGCGCGGTGCCCGAAGGCGCATCCACCTTGTGGCGGTGGTGCGCTTCGATGATCTCGATGTCGTAACCGGTGGCCAGGGCCTTGGCCGCCATTTCCAGCAACTTGAGCGTGACGTTGACGCCCACGCTCATGTTGGGCGCCATGACAATGGCGATGTCTTGGGCCGCCTCGGCAATTTGGGCTTTCTGGGCTTCGCTGAAGCCCGTGGTGCCAATCACCATGCGCACGCCAAGCTCGCGACAGATGGCCAAATGAGCCATCGTGCCCTCGGGGCGGGTGAAGTCAATCAGGCATTGCGCTTGCGCCAGGCCGGCGCGCAGGTCGGACTGAATCGGCACCCCACTGGCATGTCCGAGAAAGGCGCTGGCGTCCTGCCCTAACGCAGGGCTGCCGTGTATGTCCAGCGCACCGGCCAACACACAAGCCGAGTCGTTGCGAACGGCCTCGATCAGCATGTGGCCCATGCGGCCACTGGCGCCAGCGATGGCAATACGAAGAGGTGAGCTCATGAGAAATCTCCGGAATCAGCGAGCCGGACTTTCCAGCGGCGGATAGTCCATGGACGCGGGGGCGGCGGGCAAGGCGGGCTCGAGCACTTGGGTGGGCTTGAAAACCTGCAGCTCTTGGGGGGTCGCCTCAAGGCGAGGTACTTTGGTCTGGGAGGTTTTTCGGACGTCAATGCCGGCAGCGAATTCGGCCTCACTGGGCATCTCATCGGCTTCCACGCGGATCATCAGGTTGTTTTCAAAAAACACCGAGAGTTTGCGCTGCTGTGCTTGCGCACCCTGACGCTTGATGGTGAACGCGTAATCCCAGCGGTTGGCGTGAAACAAACTGGATATCAAAGGCGTCCCCAAAATGTCTTTCACTTGCTGGCGTGTGAAACCGGGGCGCAGGATCGAAAGTTGCTCGCGCGTCACAACATTGCCCTGAATGAGCTCCACCCGATAGGGCGTGAACAAATTGGCCATTTTTTCAACGGGTTTGTCCACCGTTGAGCAAGCCACCAGCAGGCTGGCGCATGCGGCCACGCAGCCTGTTTTCAACGAGTGGGGGCGTGCAGTCATGGGGTTCTATGGGGCAAAGGCTATGAT
>Ga0256305_1000131_pt1 | contig 11491 bp, 15 predicted proteins | sample ColtaT_24_FD_189997 | JGI IMG/M metagenome (GOLD analysis project Ga0256305, IMG submission 189997) | Metatranscriptome of freshwater microbial communities from Columbia River, Oregon, United States - Colum_Yuk_RepB_8d (Metagenome... | ecosystem: Environmental > Aquatic > Freshwater > River... | reverse complement strand
CTTGTCATTCATGGGCTTGATTGTGCGCGAACTTCACGGCGGCGCCGTGACAAAGGGGCTTCAGAGGCGCACCGGGATGCCGCGTTCGGCCATGCGCGCCTTGGCCTGCGCCACGGTGTACTCGCCATAGTGAAAAATGCTGGCGGCCAGCACCGCATCGGCGCCACCGAGCTGGATGCCGTCGGCCAAGTGGTCGAGGTTGCCGACCCCACCCGAGGCAATCACCGGCACGGGCACGGCCTCGGCCACAGCGCGGGTCAAGGCCAGGTCAAAGCCCGACTTGGTGCCGTCGCGGTCCATGCTGGTCAGCAAAATTTCGCCGGCACCGTGCTCGGCCATTTGGCTGGCCCAGGCCACGGCATCCAAACCCACATTGCGCCGACCGCCATGGCTGTACACATCCCAGCCAGGGCCAACCGGGCGGCCCTGCTCGTCCAGACGCTGCTCGTCCGCTGGCGTGCGGCGTTTGGCGTCGATGGCCACCACAATGCACTGGGCGCCGTATTTGGAGGACACCTCGCGGATGACGTTGGGGTTGGCAATGGCCGCCGAGTTGAAGCTGGTTTTGTCGGCGCCGGCGTTGAGCAAGCGGCGCACGTCGTCCACGGTTCGCACGCCGCCCCCCACCGTCAAGGGAATGAAGACCTGCGAGGCCACCGCCTCGATGATGTGCAGGATCAGGTCGCGCCCATCGCTGGTGGCGGTGATGTCCAGGAAGGTGAGCTCATCGGCGCCCTGCTCGTTGTAGCGCGCCGCAATTTCGACGGGGTCGCCGGCATCGCGCAGCTCGACAAAGTTGACCCCCTTGACCACCCGCCCCCCGGTCACGTCGAGGCAGGGAATGATGCGTTTGGCCAGCATTGTCAGTCGCCGTTGAGCTCGTCGGCGCGGGCTTGGGCTTGCTCGAAATTCAGGTCACCGGAATAAATGGCACGGCCACAGATCACGCCTTCGACGCCCTCGTCTTGCACCGCGCACAGCTGCTCGATGTCGGCCATGTTGGACAAGCCGCCCGAGGCAATCACCGGAATGGACAAGGCTTGCGCCAGGCGCACCGTGGCCTCGATGTTGATGCCACTGAGCATGCCGTCACGGCCAATGTCGGTGTAAATGATGGACTCGACGCCATAGTCTTCGAACTTCTTGCCCAGGTCGACCACTTCGTGGCCGGTGAGCTTGCTCCAGCCATCGGTGGCCACTTTGCCGTCCTTGGCATCCAAGCCAACGATGATGTGGCCGCCAAAGGCGCTGCAGGCGTCCTTCAAAAAGCCGGGGTTCTTGACGGCTGCCGTGCCGATGATGACGTAGCGGATGCCGCCGTCGATGTATTTTTCAATGGTGTCCAGGTCGCGAATGCCGCCCCCGAGCTGCACCGGGATGTCGTCGCCCACGGCTTTCAGGATGGCGCGAATCGCGCTGTAGTTCTGTGGCTTGCCCGCAAACGCGCCGTTCAGGTCCACCAGGTGTAGCCGGCGTGCCCCCTTGTCCACCCAGTTCAAGGCCATTTCGGCAGGGTTCTCGCCAAAGGTGGTGGACTGGTCCATGTCGCCTTGTTTCAGGCGGACACAGTGGCCATCTTTCAGATCAATCGCGGGAATGAGCAGCATGGTGCGATGCAAACAAGGCAGAAGCCTGCCGGAAGTGGAAAAGGTTCAGGGTTTCCAGGATAGGAAATTTCGGTAAAGGGCAAGCCCAAAGTCGGCACTTTTTTCAGGATGGAACTGTGTGGCGAAAATATTATCGCGTGCCAGGGCCGAGGTAAAGCGCACGCCATACTCGGTTTCCCCTGCACTGTGGCGCGCATCGGACGGTTGGGCGTAAAAACTGTGCACGAAATAGAAGTGGCTGCCATCGGGCACCCCTTCCCAGATTGGGTGCGGCCGAGCCTGCCAAACCTGGTTCCAACCCATCTGCGGCACTTTGTAACGGCTGCCATCGGGCTGGTGCTGACCTGCCAGGTCAAATTTGATGACCCGGCCCGGCAGCAAGCCCAGGCAGGCCGTGCCTTGGGGGCCATCGCCCTCGGCACTGTGCTCGAGCAACATCTGCATGCCCACGCAGACGCCAAACAGGGGCTTGTGGGCGGCAGCTTCCAGCACCGCTGGCAGCATGCCGGAGTCTTGCAGCTCGCGCATGCAATCGCGCATGGCGCCTTGTCCAGGCAACACGATGCGGTCGGCCGAACGCACCTGCTCAGGGTCGGCCGTGATGCGCACCTCGACGCCTGAGCCGTGGGCCGCCGCCAGGACCGCTTGCGCCACAGAGCGCAGGTTGCCCATGCCGTAATCGATGACCGCCACCGTGCTCATGAAGTTTTTACAGCGAGCCCTTGGTGGACGGGATGATGCCCGCTGCGCGCGGGTCCAATTCAATGGCCGCGCGCAAAGCGCGGGCAAAGGCCTTGAACACGGTCTCGGCCTGGTGGTGGGCGTTGTCGCCCCGCAGGTTGTCAATGTGCAAGGTTACCAGGGCATGGTTCACAAACCCCTGGAAGAACTCATAGGCCAACTGGCTGTCAAAGCCGCCAATCATGCCGCTCTTGAAGGGCACATGCATCTCCAGACCGGGACGGCCAGAAAAGTCGATGACCACCCGGCTCAGGGCTTCGTCCAACGGCACATAGGCATGGCCATAGCGGCGAATGCCCTTCTTGTCACCCACGGCCTTGGCCACCGCCTGACCGAGGGTGATGCCCACATCTTCGACGGTGTGGTGGCCGTCGATGTGCAGGTCACCTTCGGCGTGAATGTCCAGGTCAATCAGGCCGTGGCGCGCAATTTGGTCGAGCATGTGGTCGAAAAAGCCAATGCCGGTGGCCAGCTTGGATTGGCCCGTGCCATCCAGATTGAGCTGGACCCGAATTTGCGTCTCGGCGGTCTTGCGGCTGACAGTAGCAGTGCGTGCGTTCATGGTGCGATCAGTTCTTTCAAAGCCGCCAGCAGTTGCGTGTTCTCATCGGGGGCGCCCACAGTGAGTCGCAGACAACGTGCCAGCAAGGGGTGCATTTTAGAAACGTTCTTGACCAGCACTTTGCGCGCCTTCAAGCCTTCGAACACGTGTTGCGCGATGTCGCTGCCATCGCCAGGCGCTGCAAAGCGCGCGAGCAACATGTTGGCATCGCTTCGGAAGGGCGTGATGCCGGGCAGGGCTTGCAGCGCATGCCTGAGGCGCTCCCGCTCCTGACAAATGGTTTGCGCCTGGGCGGCAAACACATTGGCATGCTCCAAGGCAAACAGCGCGCACTCGGCGTTCAACACACTGACGTTGTAGGGCGGGCGTACCTTGTCGAATTCGGCCAGCAGCGTGCTGGGCGCCAGCATGTAGCCCAGGCGAATGCCGGCCAAGCCAAATTTGGAGAGGGTGCGCATCAGCAACACCTGTCCATTGGCCCCGGGGTCGCGGCGAATCTCGTCCAGCCAACTCCGGCTGGAAAACGGCTGGTATGCCTCGTCCATCACCACCAAGCCGCCATAAGCCGATACTTGGGCAATCAGGCGGCGAATGACCGCCGGATCCCACAGGTTGGCGGTCGGGTTGTTGGGATAGGCCAGATAGACCAGGGCCGGTGTGTGCTCGGCAATGGCCGCCGACATGGCCGCTTCGTCAAGCTCGAAGTCGCCGGTCAAGGGAACGCTGACATAGCCCAGGCCTTGCAAGCGCGCGCTCATGGCGTACATGACAAAGCCCGGCTCGGGGGCCAGAATTTTTGCGCCCGGCACGTCACAGGCCATGGCCAGCAATGAAATCAGCTCGTCCGATCCGTTGCCCAGCATGAGGTCGTAACCCGCGGGCAAGGTCACATAGGCCTTGAGCGCCTCGCGCAAGCTGTCGATGCGCGCGCCCGGGTAACGGTTGATGGCCACCGCGCCCAGCCGTTGCCCCAATTCGGCTTGCAAGGCCGGGGACAAGCTGAACGGGTTTTCCATGGCGTCCAGCTTGACCATGCCCACCGAATGCTGGATGGCATAGGCCTGCATGGACTGAATGTCCTGGCGGACGAAGCGAAGGGGGGAAGAAGACATGGCGCTTGAATTTTATTTCTTCAGGCGCATTTCTGCGGCCTGAGCGTGCGCTTGCAAGCCCTCACCGTGCGCCAGCACCGAGGCAATCTGCCCCAGCGTTTGGGCGCCGGCTTCGCTGACCTCGATCAGGCTGCTGCGCTTTTGAAAGTCGTACACGCCCAAGGGCGAGCTGAAACGGGCTGTGCCCGAAGTGGGCAGCACGTGGTTGGGGCCGGCGCAGTAGTCGCCCAGCGACTCGCTGGTGTAGGCGCCCAAAAAGATGGCCCCGGCGTGGCGCAGCAAAGGCTCCCAGCGGTGCGGCTCGCGGCTGGACACTTCCAGGTGCTCGGGCGCAATGCGGTTGCTGATGTCGCAGGCTTCTTCCATGCTGCGGGTATGAATCAGGGCGCCGCGGCCGTTGAGAGATTTTTCAATGATGTCGCGCCGTGGCATGCCGGGCAACAAACGGTCGATGGCCGCCTGCACCGCGTCGATGTACTTCGCGTCCGGGCACAGCAAAATGCTTTGCGCCAACTCGTCATGCTCGGCCTGCGAGAACAGGTCCATGGCCACCCAATCGGGCGGCGTGCTGCCATCGGCCAGCACCAGGATTTCGCTGGGACCGGCAATCATGTCGATGCCAACGACGCCAAACACCCGGCGCTTGGCAGCCGCCACATAAGCATTGCCGGGTCCCGTGATTTTGTCCACCCGTGGCACTGTCGCCGTGCCATAGGCCAAGGCGGCCACCGCCTGCGCTCCGCCCAGGGTGAACACCCGGGTGACACCCGCCACATAAGCTGCGGCCAGCACCAGGGCATTTTTTTCACCGCGTGGCGTAGGCACCACCATGACGATGTCGGCCACGCCCGCCACATGGGCTGGCAGCGCGTTCATCAAGACGCTGGAGGGGTAGGCGGCTTTGCCGCCGGGCACGTAAATGCCCACACGGTCCAGCGGCGTGACTTTTTGGCCCAGCAAAGTGCCGTCGGCATCGCGGTAGCGCCAGCTTTCGCCGGAGGCTTTCTTTTGCGCTTCGTGGTAGTGTCGCACCCGTTGTGCGGCCGCTTGCAAGGCCTGGCGCTGCGCTTGTGGCAACCCTTCAAACGCGGCTTTCAGCTCGCTGGGCAGCAAGCTCAAGTCTGCCATGGTGGTGGCTTGCAAGCCATCGAAGCGGCGGGTGTATTCGATCACCGCGTCATCGCCGCGCTGTTTCACATCGGCCAGGATCTCGGCCACCCGCTGTTCGATCGCCTGGTCGGTGTCGTCAGACCAATGCAGCCGCGCCTGAAACTCGGCTTCGAAGGACGGGCTTTGGGTGGAAAGGCGAAGCGGTTGGGCCATGGTGGTCAGGCGGTGGCACGGGCTGCGGTGGCAGCCGCAAAAGCGTCGATGATGCGGCGAATGGGGGCTTGCTTGAGCTTGAGCGCGGCCTGGTTCACCACCAGGCGGGAGCTGATGTCCATGATGCGCTCAACTTCGACCAATTGGTTGGCCTTGAGGGTGCTGCCGGTGGACACCAGGTCCACAATCGCATCGGCCAGGCCTGTCAGCGGGGCCAACTCCATGCTGCCGTACAACTTCACCAGGTCTACATGGACGCCCTTGGTGGCGAAAAAGTCGCGCGCGATGGTCACGTACTTGCTGGCCACCTTCAGGCGTGAGCCCTGGCGCACGGCCCCTGCGTAATCGAAGCCCGCAGGCACGGCCACGCTCATGCGGCAACGGGCAATTTTCAAATCCAGGGGTTGGTACAGGCCGGCCCCGCCGTGCTCGATCAAGGTGTCCAGGCCAGTGACGCCCAGGTCGGCGCCGCCGTGTTGCACATAGGTGGGCACATCGGTGGCACGCACCAGCACCACCCGAACCTCAGGCTGGTTGGTGGGCAGGATCAGCTTGCGCGAGGTTTCCGGGTCTTCCAGCACCTCGATACCGGCCGCCTTCAGCAGCGGCAGGGTTTCTTCAAAAATGCGTCCCTTGGAAAGAGCGAGGGTGATCATGAGATTCTTTCAATGTCCGCGCCAATCGCGCGCAGCTTGGCTTCCATGCGGTCGTAGCCCCGGTCCAAATGGTAAATCCGATCGACCACGGTGTCGCCTTCGGCCACCAGGCCGGCAATGACCAAGCTGGCAGAAGCCCTCAAATCGGTCGCCATGACGGTGGAGCCCGACAATGTTTCAACGCCCTCGACCACCGCCACTTTGCCATCGATTTGAATGTGCGCACCCAGGCGCACCATTTCGTTGACGTGCATGAAGCGGTTTTCAAAAATTGTTTCGGTCACCTTCGAAGTCCCACGCGACACCGCATTCAAGGCCATGAACTGGGCTTGCATGTCGGTCGGAAAGCCCGGGTACTCGGTGGTGCGGAAAGTTTGCGCCTTCAGGTGCGCGTAGGCGGGCGCAGCGCTTTGAATGCGAATGCCTTCGGGCACAGCCGTCACCTTGGCGCCAGCATCGCGCAGCTTGTCAATGACCGCATCGAGGTGATCGGCGCGGGCGTTGCGCAGCAGCACATCGCCACCCGTGGCGGCCACCGCACACAAGAAAGTGCCGGCCTCTATGCGGTCGACCACCACCGCATGGGTGGCGCTGTGCAAGCGCTCGACGCCCTGGATGTGGATGCGGCTGGTGCCGTGGCCCTGGATCTTGGCGCCCATCTGAATGAGCATTTCCGCCAAATCGGGAATTTCGGGTTCTTGCGCCGCATTTTCCAACACGGTTTCACCTTCGGCCAGCGCCGCCGCCATCAAAAAATTTTCCGTGCCGGTGACGGTGACCATGTCGGTGGCGATGCGGGCGCCGCGCAAGCGGGTGCGACCCGCGGGCAATTTGGCCACCATGTAGCCATGCTCGACCGCAATCTCCGCGCCCATGGCTTGCAAACCCTTGATGTGCTGGTCCACCGGCCGTGAGCCAATGGCGCAGCCGCCCGGCAACGACACTTTGGCATGGCCAAAACGCGCCAGCAAAGGCCCCAGGGCCAGGACGGAGGCGCGCATGGTTTTCACCAGCTCGTAGGGCGCTTCGGGCAGCGTCAGCGTGCCGGCATTCAACCGCACCGTGCCATCGTCATGGCGCTCGACCGACACGCCCATGTTGCGAATCAGCTTGAGCATGGTGGCCACGTCTTGCAGGCGCGGCACATTGGTCAAGGTGACAGGCTGATCAGTCAGCAAAGCGGCGCACAACTCGGGCAAAGCGGCATTCTTGGCGCCCGACACCTGCACTTCACCCTGCAGCATGCGACCGCCACGGATCAACAATTTGTCCATGTCAGGCTTGGCCTCCCTGCTGGGCCCACTCGGCGGGCGTGTAGGTTTTCATGGACAGGGCATGCACCTCGTCGGTGTGCATCTTCTGGCCCAGGGTGGCGTAGACGCGCTGGTGCCGCTTGATGAGCCGCAAGCCTTCAAATTCGGCGGACACCAGGGTGGCATACCAATGGCGGCCATCGCCCTGCACGCTCAGGTGTTGGCAGGGCAGGCCCGCCGCAATCATGTCTTGCAACTCTTGTGCTGTCATGGCCTCAGCCTCTGATTTTGTAACCAATGCGCAGCAAATGCAGCGCAATGCCCGCCACCACCGCAAAGGTGGCGCTGACCAGCCCCAGGCTGATCCAGGGCGACACATCGCTGACGCCAAAGAAGCCGTAGCGGAAGCCGTCAATCATGTAGAAGAACGGGTTGAGGTGGCTCACGCCCTGCCAGAACGCGGGCAGCGAGTGGATGGAATAAAACACGCCGCTCAGAAAAGTCATGGGCATGATGATGAAGTTCTGAAAGGCCGCCATCTGATCGAATTTCTCGGCCCACAAGCCGGCAATCAAGCCCAGGGTGCCCAACATGCCAGCGCCGAGCAGACCAAACGCCAAAATCCACAAGGGCGCCACATACGAAGGCGTCGTCACCAGCGAAGTCACCAGCAACACGCCCAAGCCAACGGCCAGGCCGCGCACAATGGAAGACCCCACATAGGCCACAAACCAGCTGCGGTGACTCAAGGGCGTCAGCAAGATGAACACCAGATTGCCCATGATCTTGCTTTGAATGATGGACGAGGAGCTGTTGGCAAATGCGTTTTGCAACACGCTCATCATCACCAGGCCGGGCACCAAAAAGGCGGTGTAACTGACCTGGTCGTATACCTTCACACGGTCTTCCAGCACGTGGCCAAAGATCAGCATGTACAGGCAGGCGGTCAGCACCGGAGCGGCCACCGTCTGGAAGCTGACCTTCCAAAATCGCAGGATTTCTTTGTAAAACAGCGCTTGCCAACCGCTCATGGCATGACTCCTGCGGCCGGTGTGTCTTGGCCCATGACATCGAGAAACACGTCTTCGAGGTCGGCCTTGCGAATTTCGACGTCTTCGGCGTGCAAGCCCGCCTCGCGCACGGCTGCCAGATAGCGTTCGATCTCCAAGGCGTCGTTGGCGGGAAACTGCACAATGCGCCCCGTGATGCGGGCCTGACGGGCCAGCGCCGGCGGCAACTCGGCATCGAGCTTGAAGCGCAACACATTGCTGGAGGCGGCTTTCAAGAGGTCGCTGGTGCGGTCCAAGGCGACCACCCGGCCTTGTTTGAGCATGGCAATGCGCCCACACAGGGCTTCCGCCTCTTCCAGGTAATGGGTGGTGAGCAACACAGTGTGCCCTTGGCGGTTCAACTTGGCAATGAACTGCCACAGGGTTTGGCGCAACTCGACGTCGACGCCTGCGGTGGGCTCGTCCAGCACGATGACGGGGGGCTTGTGGACCAGGGCCTGGGCCACCAGCACGCGCCGTTTCATGCCGCCTGAGAGCTGGCGCATGTTGCTGTTGGCCTTGTCGCTCAGGCCCAGACTGGCCAGCAACTCGTCAATCCAGTCATCGTTATGGCGCACGCCGAAATAGCCGGACTGAAAGCGCAAGGCTTCGCGCACATTGAAAAACGGGTCGAACACCAGCTCTTGTGGCACCACGCCCAATTGACGGCGCGCCTGCGCGGCATGGGCTTGCACATCGTGGCCATGCACTTCGATGCGGCCTGCAGTGGCGCGGCTCAAGCCGGCTAGGATGCTGATCAAGGTGGTTTTGCCCGCCCCATTGGGGCCGAGCAGGCCAAAAAACTCTCCGTCTTCGATGTCAAAGCGCACGCCATCGAGGGCCTGGAACGGGCCTCGGGCGGTTGAGTAAGTTTTGGAGACGGATTGGAAGGAAATGGCGGGCATGAAGGGCTTGATTTTACGCCCTCACGCCTGGGCCGCACGCTGCAGCCATGGGGCAACCCCATAAACCTTGGCCAATTGCTGCGCCTTGGGCGGCAGCCCTACCACTTGCAGGGCACATCCCCTGGCCTGGGCGGCGCGCTGACAGGCCAGCAACACGGCCAGGGCCGAAGAGTCAAATTGCGTCAAGGCACTGGCATCCAGCGTGACTGCGCCCGCGGCGGGCAGGTCGCGCGTCAATTGCGCCAGGCAGGCGCTTGCCTCTGGGTGGGTCAAGCGCTCGGGCAAATGCAAAGTGGCCATGGTTGGGGCTGTTATTTGCGTGCGTTGGATTTGTTGCGCTCGGCCAAGGTGACGATCAGGCCATCCACGCCCTTGGCATTGATTTCCTGGGCAAACTGGCTGCGGTAAGTGTCGACCAACCAAACGCCCATGACGTTGAGGTTGAAAATTTTCCAACCGGCACCCTGGCCTGGCGTTTTTTCAAGCCGATAGTCAAGCTGGATGGGCTCCGCGCCGCCCCGAATTTCAGAGCGCACCAGCACTTCAACATCCCCCTCGGCAGCGCGCAGGGGTTTGACCGCAATGGTGTGTTCCTTGATTTGCGTGAGTGCGCCGGAATAAGTGCGGACCAACAACAATTTGAATTCTTCCTGAAGTCGGGCCTTTTGCTCAGGCGTTGCCTGACGCCAGCCTGGGCCGACCGCAGCCGCTGTCATGCGCTGGAAATTGAGGTGCGGCATCACCCGGGCGTCAACCATGCCGTTGATGCGCAGAATGTCCCCATTCTTCAAGGCTGGGTCGTTTTTCACCAGGTCCAGCATTTCGGTAGACAAGCGCTTGATAAAAGCATCAGGCGCCTCATCAGCGGCATAGACCAGGCCAGAAGCAGCCCAGAAGCAGCACACCAGCAGGCGTAGCAAGGATTGATAGCGATGAATCCATGAGGTCATTGGGTCACTCCAGCAGTCATTGGGGGGGGTCGTCCTGGCTCTGCGGCGCTTGCGGTGGCTCACCGTCCCAAACTTCGGAAAGCCGTTTTTGCAAGAAAACATCACGCACAAAGATGTACTTGTCCAGCGCCAATTCGTCCAGGCGTTCGCCTGCACCCAGATAACGTGCACGTTTCTCCACGGCACTGGTGGCCAGCAAGGTGTTGCGAGTTGGGACGTGCTCGACGCGTCGTGCCAGGTTGCCCTTCGTGTCTACTGAAAGTGAGGCTGTGTCGCGCAACGTGGAGGGCCCCAGCAAGGGCAACACCAGATACGGCCCAGACGAAACGCCCCAATAGCCCAGTGTTTGGCCAAAGTCTTCGGAATGTCTTTCCAGCTTTAACTCGGTCGCGATGTCCAACACGCCATACAAGCCCACTGTGCTGTTGACTAAAACACGCATGAAGCTCTCGACTGCGGGGACGGGCTTGAGTTGCAGGGCGTTGTTGACGGTAGACCACACATCCGAAAGATTGCCAAAAAAATTCTTCACGCCGGTGCGCACCGGTTGTGGGGTGATTTGTTGATACGTCTCAGCGACGGGCTTGACCACCGCTTGGTCTAATTTTTCATTGAATTGAAAAACGCTGCGGTTGAAGTCTTCAAAGGGATCCCGCGACGCCGAGGCGGGCGCCGTGGCACAACCCGTAGCACAGGTCAAGAGAACCAAACTCAGAAAAATTCTCATGGCTTGCTACCGGTTGCTGGCGAATCGGCCGCTTTGTTGAAGAGAAACTGGCTGATCAGATTTTCCAACACCATGGCCGATTGGGTCGATTGCACCCGGTCCCCTGCTGCCAAGTTCTTGTCGTCGGATCCAGCCTCTACGCCAATGTACTGCTCACCCAACAGGCCGCTGGTGAGAATTTTCAGCGAGCTGTCTTTGGGAAACGCATAGCGCTGCTCCAAAGCCAGGGTGACCGTGGCTTGGTAGCTTTTGTCATCGAACTGAATGGCGGCGACGCGGCCCACCACCACGCCGGCACTCTTGACCGCCGCTTGCGGCTTCAAACCGCCAATGTTGTCGAACTTGGCCGTCACGCGGTAGGTGGACTGAAAGCTCAAGCTGAGCAAATTGGCCGACTGCAGCGCCAAAAACAGAATGGCCACTGCGCCGATCAGCACCAGCAGGCCCACCCACACATCATTTTTGGATCGTTGCATATTGCGTGTCCTTTTCACAAACTGAACATCAGCGCGGTCAGGATGAAGTCCAGACCCAACACCGACAGCGAGGCCACCACCACCGTGCGGGTGGTCGCGCGCGACACCCCTTCGGGCGTGGCTTGTGCCT
>Ga0256305_1000128_pt1 | contig 11519 bp, 4 predicted proteins | sample ColtaT_24_FD_189997 | JGI IMG/M metagenome (GOLD analysis project Ga0256305, IMG submission 189997) | Metatranscriptome of freshwater microbial communities from Columbia River, Oregon, United States - Colum_Yuk_RepB_8d (Metagenome... | ecosystem: Environmental > Aquatic > Freshwater > River... | reverse complement strand
GTCAAAACTATGTAGATGGATTTAATAACACAATTATTGGTGGTCAAAAAAATTAAATGGCTCAAATAATTTTTCCAGGTACTGGTACTGGATCAACGCAAAGACAAGGAAACTCCGCATCTGGAAACTACTCAACAGTTGCCGGTGGTATTAATAACCAAGCAAGATGTGTTTTTAGCACAGTCGGTGGTGGTACGGGTAGTACCGTTTTTAGTAGTGGTGCAACAATTGGTGGCGGACAATGTAATACAATAGGTGAAACTGGTCCTATGGCAAGTAAAGACCGTAAAACATCACCCAATTCAACAATCCTAGGTGGGTTTAACAACAAAATGGTTTTTGGTGGTTGTAGTTTTATTGGTGGTGGTTGTCAAAACTATGTAGATGGATTTAATAACACAATTATTGGTGGTCAAAAAAATACAACATACGAAAAAGTTTGTGAATCAACAATCGGTGGTGGATTTTCAAACACTACATTTAATTCTTGGACAACAATTGGTGGCGGTAGATTCAACTCGGCAAGAGGTATTTATTCAACTATAGTTGGTGGTTCTGGAAACACAACAAACAGCAACTTCAATATGATAGGTTCTGGTAGAAATCAAAAAGCTATCGGTACTTATGGTTTTATTGGTGGTGGTTGTAATAACCTAACAAATGGTGACTATTCTGTAGCTGGTGGTGGTTTTAGTAATACTGCAAATGCAAATCAATCTGTTATTGGTGGTGGTAATTTAAATACTATTACAACAGATTCTTGTACTGCTTCAATTATTGGTGGTACTTGTAACACAATTTCTAGTTCAGAGTTGTCTTTTGTTGGTGGTGGATTTAACAACTCTATTTTAAATTATGCTGGTGTTATTGGTGGTGGTAGATCAAATACAGTTACTGGTTTTGGTTCTGGAGTGTTGGCTGGTCGTCTAAATAAAGTGACAGGCGCTAATTCAAATATCCTAGGGGGTATTTTAAATACAGTTTCTGGAAATTACTCAATTGCTCTTTCAACAAACTCCTATGTTACTGGTGATAGAAGCGTTGTTGTTGGTGGTCAAAACTTGGCTGGTACATCTGACGATACAGTATATGTACCATTTTTAAATATTAGAGATTTAGGACTTAACGCAGCGGTAACAAATATTGGTGTTGATATTGATGGTAATGTCGTACCAGGACAAAATAGTAGTGGTAACTTTGCTGTAGATGGAATTTTAGTCGAAGGAGTTCCTAGTGTACTTGGACCAGTTTTACCAGACCCAAATGCACTATCAACAACAAATTTAATAAACGGTGTTGGTCAATCAACAACCACTATTATTTATGATGATTTTGGTACATCATACAATACTTTAAATGGTATTTGGACTTGTCCATCTTCTGGAAGATATAACATTAGTTATTTTGTTCATCTTACTGATTCTGTAAGTGGATGGCAAAATCCTTCCACAACACCAGGTTCTAATTTAAATTCTGCTGTTGTTGCTGGACTTATAAATCCGATAACCGGATTTATCTATGCTGCAAACAATTTCTTCCCTTCAGTTCCTCAATTGTATTGTGATATTAATGGTGCTCAATGGGGTGTTGAATTAAACGCTGGTGACCAAATGTTACTAGTAATTATGAATACTTCTGGTGTATTTTACACACCTTCTACTGGGGATTACTTTAGATTTTCATTACAGAAAGTCGGATAATAAAAAAAATAAAACATTTTAAAAAATGGCAGAAATTATAAATATAGATAGTTTTGGTGGTGCACAGTCAACAAAAAGAGATTTTAATCAAAATGACGCACAAGGTCGTTGTTCTACAACCTTTGGGGGTGGCAAAAACCAAATATTATTTACGGTACCACTTACTAATTCAAGTGTTCAATCATCAACAATCATTGGTGGTGGAAAAAACATAGTAAATTCACCTTCTTGTTTTTCAACAATTTTTGGTGGTCAATTAAATTACATCAAACAAACTAATGGTTCAGTTGGTGGTGGATGTAATAATACAATACAAAACGAAACTGGTGTTGGGTCTATTATTGGTGGTGGACATACAAATTTAATTCAAGGTCGTTATTCTTCAATTGGTGGTGGAGATTTAAACTGTACCGATATTTCTGAATATTCTACAGTATTTGGTGGAAGACATAATATGGGGTTTGCCAATAACACAACAAATATTGGTGGATGGTATAACTGGAATTTTAAAACCGCAAATCACTCAACAATTTCAGGAGGATATGACAACTGTACACTACAACCATTTTCAACAATCGGAGGTGGTTTAGGTAATACAACAAATTCCGTATATAGTTTTATAGGTGGTGGTAGAAATAATAACACAAAATCATTAGCAATAACATCAACTGGTTCAACAATTGGTGGTGGTACTAATAATATAACATATTGTAAATACTCAACAATTCTTGGCGGTTCGTCAAATGAAGCTAGAGAATGTTCAACAATTGGTGGTGGTATGTCAAATATTATCACAGGTCGTAATTCAATAATTGGTGGTGGTAAAGAAAATTTAATTTATGAATCCGACTACGAAACAATATTAGGTGGTGAAAATAATAGAATTTGTAAAACAACAAATTTCCAATCGTCTGGGTCTACAATTTTTGGTGGGATAAACAATGTAATTGAAAACTCATCTGACTCCGGTGTTGTTGGGTCTAATAACTATGCAAACGCCATGAATGGTTTTGTGTTGTCAACAGACTCAATTGTTTATGGATTTTACAATGCTGTTTTGGGTGGGCAAAATCTACAATCAGCAATTAATGATGATACAGTATATGTTCCCTTTTTAAATATAAGAGATTTAGGTGTAACACCATTTGTTTTCAATCTTGGTATTGATGCTCAAGGCTATGTAGTTCCTGGTACAGATCCAAATGATATAAATATGATTGCAGCTCGTGGTAAAGAAAGTCCAATTTATCCAATTATAAATAACGCACCAACATTACCATTCTCAAATATTTTTGAGGGTACTGTAATGACAAATATTCAGGCTTACGATGACTGGGAAACTTCTGGTATTGCTGATACATATAATCCAGCAACTGGAATATGGACTAGTCCTGAAACTGGTTTATATAATATAAGTTATAATGTTGAATTAACTCAATGTACAGAATTATTACCGGGAATAAATCAACAAAAATTTTCTGGTTATTTTATACCGCCAACAATATTACCTTGTAGTGATACTGGTTTAGGTTGGGGTATTGATAACCCAATAACATTAACTGGATTTACTTGTGTTTGTCCTCCAGGATACGAATTAACATCTGATGGGCAAACTTGTATTCAGGTTAATGTATTACCATTTACTGGTAGTCCTGGTGTTCCAATTAGTATATCACCTAGTACTAGTGATGCTTGGGGTGCTTTTGGTGTTAGAATGTTTAAACCAAATTCTTGGGACATTACTGGGTTTCCTTTAAGTGGGACTACACCATTTAACGCACAAGCTCAGTACAATAACGCAATTCCTAGTGGAGGTACTTCATCAAATCCCGCTTGGATTCACAATTTTTGTACACCAAATGAAGGGAACTATCCAAATGGATGTAGTTATGATTATTATGTATTTTGCGGTTGGCAAATAGCCCCTCTTGGTGTTCAGGTTTTTTCAACAAACTATACAAATAGTAGTGGTCAACTTGTTAATTACACAAGTCAGTGTAACCCTGGACAACCCGCAAATTTTTGGCGTCAACGAATGAATACAATAAATGTTTGGAAATTGAACGACAATCAATGGGAGGGTATTTTATGTCTTTGCGATACAATTATAGTTCCAGTTTCTAAAGTTTACTATATTGGTATTGGTGGCGATAATGACTTTAGCATTGAGGTTAATGGTGTTCCATTTGTTGCTTATATTGGTGAAGAACAGGCTTGGCAATCTAACTTTAAGTGGTGGAATATTTACCCAATATTTCTTAACGCTGGACCTAACACAATATATATGTGTAACGAAAATCTTGGGGCTGCCGGTGGATTGGCTTGTGAAATTTATGATATGACATTAGCGCAATTAACTGCCGCAACATCTAATAGTCATTTAACAACTATTTTTTCAAGTAAAGAATATCACGCAGGAGGACCAAGACAAGGTATGACATCTTGTCCAGTAGGTGGTTGTCCAACTGGGTATGAATATTCTGAAACTGAAGAAGGCCCAATATGTATCCAAACTCTTTATACGGCCTGTACGTTAACAGTAACATCAACAACAATTTCAGATACAACACTTGGTATGATTTCAGCTGGTATAACAGACCCAAGTAATACAATTTTATATGTGGGTAATCATACAACACCATTCCAGTTTCAAAAAGAAGCTCATTTGAGTGGTGGGCAGGTAAATGTTTTCTTAAATCAAGGTGACCAACTTTGTTTAAGAGTAAATAATACAACTGGTGTTCCATATGTTTATAACAATGGTACACAAGACTACACTTCGATGACAATTCAAAAAGTAAAAAATGTTGTACCAACACCTACACCGACAACAACACCTACACCTACACCGACAACAACACCTACACCTACACCGACACCTACAATGACACCGTCACCATCTTGTGGTGTAAGTGGTCTTACTTTTTATCCAGACCAATTACCAACACCAACACCAACAGCATCTCCAAATCCATATCAATTTGGTTGTGTTGGTTTAAATGGTGACGCAATAAGTGATGAGTATTTTTATTTTGCAGGTGTTAGAAACGGAAAACCATCATTTAGTAGTAACACAATAAATTTAACATCTACTGGGTTATGTGGTCAAACATCATATCCACCAATGTTATTATATTGGGATAATGGGTCTTCTTCTTGGTACGCACAATCTTCTAATGGAACTGTTTGTGCTCAACTTCTTGGGTCGTCAAATCCTAATTTTCCAGTTGCAACAGGGTCAACCAATTGGACTTCAGTCTCAACTGCACCTGGGTGTCCTTGTGCACAATTCTTTACTTTGATTGACACCTTGGGATATAATCCTTGTGCTTATAGATTTAGATTAGCGAGCGCGTCAACGTATACAGAATTGTCACAAATATGTGGTTCGCAATATTTCTTTGTTGGTGGATTACAATATCCTTATGGATATACTGCAAACCCTTTTGGTTCGTCATCGATTAATACCGTGACTATAGGTACTAGTTGGTATTCAGATAGTACGCTAACAACACAATTAAGTAACGGATTTTATATGTTACCAACAATAATAAACGCGGCTAATTACACTCGTTACTGGTTTGAAATTCAAGGTGGTGTTGTGGTAAATTCTGGTTTATGTTAATAAAATTAAAAATAACAATAATAAAAAATGGAAATATCAATATGTTTAACTAATTTACAGGGATTCTCTCTGACAACAAATGTAGATATATACTCAAATGTGGATGGATACACAACACCAATATACACTAATGTCCCAGTATCTAGTCTTTATGGTGCAAACTGTACTTTTACAGCGACAGTTCCTTCTGGATCAACCATAATACAAATTATTGACCCTATTGGTGGTTGTGATTCATTTATAACCATAGAAAGTAGTGATTTTTGTGATAATTGTAATTTGAGATTTTCTGTTTTCTCATCAACAACAATTTGTAGGATTGTTGCTGGGTTATTGATTGATGATTGTTCTGGTACAACAATTACAGATTATATCATTGATTGGTACGGTCCTAGTAGCTCAACAAATATTGCCTACACTTCTGGTTATGGTAATGCATTTCTTGGTTATAATTATACTCATCCGCTTGAAAATAATACGGCAATTGTTGCGGCACCAGGTGTGTATTTTCCACAAATTAGAAAAATTAAAATAAATGGTCTTGTGTTTACACAAACTGGTGGTACTGGCTCTTATCTTGCAGATTTAAATTCTTGTTTGAGTGGTGTAACATCTCAAGTTAGTGTGAGTGAATATACTTGTACAAATGGAAGTTCTAGTAAATCACAGTACACACACGAAGTACATTTTACAGCTTTAGCAAATGGTGCTCCACCAGCACCAAGTACGGCTACAATTGATTTGTCATCAACAACACAATATTTTGCTTGGGCTTTTAGAGCACAACAAGTTCCAGATAGACTAGATTTTATATTTTCTGGTTCTTCATATTCAGAACCAATTTTATTAGAATCACTTTATACTGGACAAGGAGGAAATTTAATGACAAATCCAGGGTTTTCAAATAACACATTTAGTGCAACAACCGTCACAAAATCTGGCGGAACACTATATCAAAAATATATTCCGAAAGTTACTGTACTAACTGGTCTTACAATAAATAACGGTGATAAAATTATCGTTGTTGTAACACCAAATACTCAAAATAATCAAACAAACTGGGATTTATTTTTTAATGCTTGTTTAACAACCTTTGATTGTAATAATTGTTTATTTGATAACCAACCAAATTATTTAATTTCTGGTGGTACACCAATATTTACAGGGCCTGATAGTTGTGGAAAATATGGGTTTAGTTGGGTTTTAAGTGGTTGTAATAATACTTTTTTGTCTACGGATTTTTATAAATATGTTTTTTTTGGTGATTATACAAACACAACCTTTCCTCAAAATTTCTTTTTGACACCAACAACAAAATATCAATTAGAAATAGGTCCTGCAACTTATTTCACGTCAAATGGAATTACACCAACTATTGGACAAACATCACACTATCCTATATTATATAATTGTCAGATAAGTTGGTATGACGAAGGTCCAATACCAAATTTATGTGTTAATCCACCAAATAATAATTATATAAGATATACTAAATTTAATATTGGGTTAGGTGGTACTGGTGTCTTTAAAATGTATTTTTCAGACATAACTGATTTTTCATTTTATTGGTCAAAAATACAATTTGCGATAAATTCTGTAATAAATCCAGAACCAGTATATTCGATTTTATCAACAGAATTGGGCCATTTTAAATATTTTGCATTAAGAATACCTAGTGGTACTGCTGTTGGTAACACACCATGTGGGGATGATGCAACACAATTAAATTTTGTTTTTCATATTAGTTCAATAGTTACTAGTGGTTTTACTGGTGGTTACTATGAAATTGAGCTTACAATGCCGACAATAATAAACAATATTACACCAAATTCTTGTGATAATTGTCGAAACGCAGCACAAACAATCACAGATGAAGTAAACAATTCCTCAACTGGTACAACTTTAGATATTACTTCAAATAGAGGATCAAGATATGTATACCCTTGGTATGGTAGAGCTTTAAGTTCATCTATACAGTCTATAACCGAAACTATAGTTGAACCAGACGTTTCTATACCAAAATATTTTAATAATACTTATATGTATTCTGGAACACCATATTCTTATTTACCATCTTTAACAACCGAATTATGTGATTACACAAACGAAATGAGTTTATTTCGAGATACATCATTTCCAATATCTTCTGATAATTTTTATTGGTCAAGAATAATTTATAAATACCATATATACACATTAAATGGTTTAAATAGATTTGCTAGAATTAACACCGACGGTTCTGTAAATGAATTACCCTATTTTGAATATGGGTTTACGGGTTCTTACACGAGGGGAACAATAGAATTACCCAGTGGTAAATATATTATTTTTGGTCAATTTAAATTTTACAATTTTACCTCGGCAAATTCTATAATATGTATAAACCAAGACGGTTCTATTGATAACACGTTTTTAACAAATATGGGTTCTGGGTTTTCCAGTAACACCTTAAGTCAACCAGACGTTCTAAGTTATGGAATACAGTCTGATGGTAAAATAATTTTATGTGGGATATTTAATCAATATAATGGAAATAATGTTCAAAACATAGTAAGGATTTATCCTGATGGTACTTATGATCCTACTTTTAGTGTTACTTTTAATAATCAAGATTATATTTGGTCTCTTTTTGTTCAGTCAGATGATAAAATCTTAATTTCGGGTTCTTTTAATACTGTAAACGGTGTTTCTAGAGTTATGATTGCCAGAATAAACCCAAATGGTTCTACAACAGATACTTCATTTATATTATCAAGTAATCCTGGGTTTGCAGCTGGTGCGATAATACAACAACCAGATTTAAAATTTGTTGTTACAGGATATTATCTTGGTGGGCCACCAAATAATTTTGGAATATATAGGTTTGATTTGAACGGAAATTTAGATACAACATTTAATAATAACATTGGTTCTGGACCAGATTCTGGTTTAGTGGGTGGATCACTTGCTTTAATTTTACAACCAAGTGATAATAAAATATTGTTTGGTTATTTATTTAATAGTTTTAATGGTGATACAACAAAAAAAACTATAGTTCGTTTAATGCCTGATGGAACAATTGACCCAACTTTTGATTTTGGTGGTGTTGGCTTTTTAGGTGACAATAAAAAAGTAAATACATTAAAATTAGATAGTTTTGGAAACATTTATGTTGGTGGAGAATTTAGTTCATTCAATTATCAATCATACAAAAATATAGTTAAATTATTACCAAATGGTAATCTTGATACAAGTTTCAATCCAGGTATTGGATTTGACAGTTTAGTCACAAAGATTGATATTGATTCAAATAATAAATTGGTTGTAAATGGCGGATTTACTAGATACAATAATTACCCAAACAATTTCTATAATTTTGGAATTTATACCTACACTTTAGATAAAGGTAATGTTTTAGGTAATCCTTTCCCAATTTACAAATACTCTGGTGGTACTATCACATATTCAGACCCAACATACATAATATAAAAAAATAAAAAAGATAAAAAAATGGCAGAAATAATAATTACAGATTCAATAGGTGGTTCGTCATCAACAGTAAGGTGTGGTTTAAATAATGATGCAAACGCACAATACTCAACAATTAGTGGTGGAAAAAGAAATTTAGTAGATACTAATGCTTTTTATTCCTCAATAGCTGGTGGTGTTAGAAACACAAGTTGTTCTACTTATGGTTCTATTGGTGGTGGTAGAGAAAATGTTTTAAAACAACCATACACATCAATTGGTGGTGGTAGAAATAATTCAGCGTTAAATTCTTATTCAAACATATCTGGAGGAAGATGTAATACGACTTATGGTACTTGTTCTATGATTGGTGGTGGATTTTGTAATACAAATTTTTCATCCGATGGTTCAATCGTATCTGGGGTGTTAAATAGAAACTATGGAAAAACATCATCTATTCTTGGTGGGACATTAAATCAAATACAAAACAATTGCTCAACAATTATTGGTGGTCAAAGAAATTACGTCTCTTGTAACTACTCTATGATTGGTGGTGGTAACAGAAACACAAACATCGGTGATTATACAAGTACATTAAATGGTTGTTCAAATTTTATATCTGGAGATTATTCATCAATTATAAACGGTGAAGACAATAACGTGTATTCCGAATATTCATCAATTTCAAACGGTTTAAAAAACTGTGTTGGTGGTTTTATGTCATCAATAATTAATGGTTGTGAAAACTCAACAAAATTTCCATATAGTTTTATTGGTGGTGGTAGTCAAAACGAAATTACTTGTTGTAATAGTTTTATTGGTAATGGTTTACAAAATAAAATTGACGGTGAAGTATCAACTGTTTTAAATGGGGTTTTAAATTCTGCGTCTGGTTATATGTCAACCGTTATAAACGGTAATAACAATAAAGCTAATGGAAATTTATCATTAATTGGTAATGGAAGTGGTAACATTGTTCTAGGTGACTACTCAACAATATTTTCTAATAATTCAGTTTTAACTGGAAATAGAAGTGTTATTTTAGGTGGACAAAATATTTCTGGAACAACAGATGATACTGTTTATGTTCCTTATTTAAATATTCAAAATGTTACAACTGGAACGTCAATTTGTAATTTAGGAATTGATATACAAGGTAATGTTATTTTTGGTCAAGATTTAACTGGATCAACAGCTTTATATGAAGTTGGTTTAGGTGTTGACTCAACTCAAAGAATTGATACATCAAATAGTGCTGTTGGTACTTGTTCATTAGTTAGTGGTGGTTTTGGTAATACTTCTTTTTCACCTGTTGGGGTAGTCGTTGGTGGTAATAATAATATATCATATGGAAATTGTTCTGTAATTACTGGTGGTAGAGGAAATATTAGTGGAATGTACGATGCAGTATTTTCAACGTACAATGAAATATATACTGGTGGTACTTTAAACGGTGTTTTTGGTGCGATTTCACCAACATCAACACTAAGTGGTTATGGGTCTAATGGTTTATTTGATTTTAATTTTATTGCCGGAGTTTTAAATTCTGTAACCATTTTAGATGGTGGTTTTGGTTATCAAAATTCTGATACATTATTTTTTGATGGGTCTCTTTTTGGTGGCACACCAGGTGTTGATGATGTGACATTCGATATTAATTCAGCAACAGAAGGTAGTACTTTTGTTGGTGGTGGATTAGGTAATAGTGCTATGAGAAATTTTTCAGTAATTGTTGGTGGTTCGTGTAACACAGCATCTGGTATTTATTCCTTTATTGGTGGTGGTTATTCTAACACAACATCTGCTTGTTACTCAACAATAGGTGGTGGTGAAAATAGTACAATTACAACAAATTCAGATTATGCAACAATTGCTGGTGGTGAAGACCATTTAATTGATGGTTGTGATTCTACAATTGGTGGTGGTGAAAATAACACAATCATTGGTGAATATTCTACAATTGGTGGTGGGTACTGTAATACGATATCAACATACTGCTCAACAATTAGTGGTGGGTACTGTAATACAGTCAGTGGTGGGTACTCAACAATTAGTGGTGGGTACTTGAATTTTGTAAATAATCTTCACTCAACAGTTAGTGGTGGGTATGTTAATAGAGTCTTCGGCTTTGGGAATGTAATCGCTGGTGGAATTTGTAATACTTCTAGTGATTATTATACAACTATTGGCGGCGGGTTTTGTAACACAGCTAGTCTTTATTCTACCATTAGTGGCGGCCATAGAAGTACTGCAAGTAATTATTTTTCAACAGTCGCTGGCGGTTTAACAAACAGAGCTCTTGGTAATAGGTCTTCAATACTTGGTGGTGAATGTAATAGGACTGACAATTGTATTTCTACTGTTGTTGGTGGTCTTTGTAATTCAGCATTAGGTTTAGGTTCGTTTATTGGTGGTGGTGCTAATAATAATATTTGTACAACATATTCGGGTATATTAGGTGGTTCTGGTAATACAATTTTTCACGATTGTTCTTTTATTGTTGGTTATGGTTTGACATCGTCTTGTCCTAATACAACATATATGAACTGTCTGAATTTAGTTGACATACCAACAGAATCGGCACTTCCTTTGCCAGTTGGGTCTGTTTACAAATGTTCTACAGAAAGTAATAGACTATATGTTGTATAACAGATAATAAAATTTTTAATAAAACCCCAATCCAAAGTTGGGGTTTTTTTGTTCAAATTTTATATCTGGAGATTATTCATCAATTATAAACGGTGAAG
>Ga0256305_1000125_pt1 | contig 11666 bp, 15 predicted proteins | sample ColtaT_24_FD_189997 | JGI IMG/M metagenome (GOLD analysis project Ga0256305, IMG submission 189997) | Metatranscriptome of freshwater microbial communities from Columbia River, Oregon, United States - Colum_Yuk_RepB_8d (Metagenome... | ecosystem: Environmental > Aquatic > Freshwater > River... | reverse complement strand
GCCACGGCACGAGCAAGATCCGCATCCAGGGTGTGGAGCGCCTGCACGGCTGCACGCACCAGGTGGTGGCCGACCGCATTGAGGCGGGCACCTTTCTGTGCGCGGTGGCCGCTGCTGGCGGCGACGTGGTGCTGCGCCACGGTCGTGCCGACCATCTGGAGGCCGTGATCGAAAAACTTCAGGCTGCGGGTGCACAGATCGAAGCCGGTGACGGCTTCATGCGCGTGCGCAGCCAGGGCCGCCTGAAGGCGCAGAGCTTTCGCACCACCGAATACCCGGGCTTCCCGACCGATATGCAGGCGCAATTCATGGCGCTCAACTGCATCTCTGAAGGTGCCAGCAAGGTGACCGAAACGATTTTTGAAAACCGCTTCATGCACGTCAACGAGCTGGTGCGTCTGGGTGCCAACATCCAGACCGATGGCAAAGTGGCCATGGTCGAAGGCGTGCCGCAACTGTCGGGCGCCACCGTCATGGCCACCGACCTGCGCGCCTCGGCCAGCCTGGTGATCGCCGGTCTGGTGGCCGAAGGCGAAACCGTGGTGGAACGGATCTACCACCTGGACCGCGGCTACGACCGCATGGAAGTCAAACTGCGCGCCTTGGGCGCCGACATCGAACGCATTGCCTGAAGGCCCCGCACATGATCACCCTGGCCCTGTCCAAAGGACGCATCTTTGACGAAACCCTGCCGCTGCTCAAAGCGGCTGGCATAGAGGTGCTCGAAGACCCCGAAAAGTCTCGCAAGCTGATCCTGCCCACCAACCAACCCGAAGTGCGTGTGGTGCTGGTGCGCGCCACCGATGTGCCCACCTATGTGGAGTACGGCGGCGCCGACCTGGGTGTGACCGGTCTGGACACGCTGATCGAGCATGGCGGCCAAGGGCTGTACCAGCCGCTGGACCTCAACATTGCCAAATGTCGAATGAGTGTGGCCGTGCGCGCCGACTACGACTACGCTGCACAGGTGCGCACCGGCTCACGCTTGCGTGTGGCCACCAAATACACCACGATTGCCCGCGACTTTTTTGCAGAAAAAGGCGTGCACGTCGACCTGATCAAGCTCTACGGCAGCATGGAACTGGCGCCGCTGACGGGTCTGGCTGATGCCATCGTGGACCTGGTGTCCACCGGCAGCACGCTCAAGGCCAACCACCTGGTCGAGGTCGAACGCATCATGGACATCAGTTCGCGCCTGGTCGTCAACCAGGCCGCGCTCAAACTCAAGCAGGCGCCGATCCGCGCCATCATCGACGCCTTTGCGGGCGCCGTGAAGAAGGATTGAGCATGGCCACCCAACCTGTGTCTGCCCAACCTCTGCGCCTGTCCACGCAAGATGCCGGCTTTGAAGCCGCTTTCGCGCAGCGCCTGCATTGGTCGGCCGATACCGATGCCGCCATCGAGCAGCGTGTGGCCGACATCCTGGCCGATGTCCAAAAGCGTGGTGATGCAGCGGTGCTGGAGTACACGCAGCGTTTTGACGGCGTGCAGGCCAGCGATGTGAAGGCGCTGGAGATCACGCAAGCCGAATTGCAGGCCGCGCTGGACAGCTTGCCCGCTGTGCAGCGCGAAGCCCTGCAGGCGGCGGCCGAGCGTGTGCGCAAGTACCATGAGGCGCAAAAAAAAAGCCTCGGGCGAGAGCTGGAGCTACCGCGACGAAGACGGCACGCTGCTGGGCCAGAAAGTCACACCGCTGGACCGCGTGGGCATTTACGTGCCCGGTGGCAAGGCCGCTTACCCCTCCTCGGTGTTGATGAATGCGATTCCCGCGCATGTGGCGGGGGTGCAAGACATCATCATGGTCGTTCCGACACCGCAAGGTGTGCGCAACCCGCTGGTGCTGGCCGCCGCTTGTGTGGCCGGTGTGAGCCGGGCCTTCACCGTGGGCGGTGCGCAGGCTGTGGCCGCGCTGGCTTATGGCACCGCCACCATCCCCAAGGTGGACAAGATCACCGGCCCCGGCAATGCCTATGTGGCCAGCGCCAAAAAGCGCGTGTTCGGCACCGTGGGCATCGACATGATCGCGGGTCCTTCCGAGATCCTGGTGCTGGCCGACGGCAGCACACCGGCCGACTGGGTGGCGATGGATCTGTTCAGCCAGGCAGAGCACGACGAACTGGCGCAAAGCATTTTGCTCTGCCCCGACGCCGCCTACATCGACGCGGTGCAGGCGGCGATTGACCGCCTGCTGCCCGATATGCCGCGCCGCGAAATCATCGCCAAGTCGCTCAATGACCGTGGCGCGTTGATCCTGACGCGCGATCTGGAAGAGGCTTGCGCCATCAGCAACCGCATTGCGCCCGAGCACCTGGAAGTTTCCAGCTGCGACCCCCACCGCTGGGAGCCGCTGCTGCGCCACGCAGGCGCGATTTTCCTGGGGGCTTACACCAGCGAATCGCTGGGCGACTATTGCGCCGGCCCCAACCACGTGCTGCCCACCAGCGGCACGGCGCGCTTTTCGTCGCCCCTGGGCGTGTACGACTTCCAGAAGCGCTCCAGCCTGATCGAAGTCAGCGAAGCCGGTGCCCAGCCGCTGGGCCGCATCGCCGCCGAACTGGCCTACGGCGAAGGCCTGCAGGCCCACGCCCGCGCTGCTGAATTGCGCCTGAACCCTGTTCCCCCCATGCGAGAGTCGAAATGAGTGTGAGCCCGAAACTGATGCAGCGCATCCGCCAGGACGTGCAGTCCATGCACGCCTACGCGATCCAGGATTCGGTGGGCATGGTCAAGCTCGACGCGATGGAAAACCCCTTCAGCCTGCCGCCCGAACTGCAAAAGGCGCTGGGTGAGCGTCTGGGTCGACTGGCGCTCAACCGCTACCCCGACGGCCGCGTCAACGACCTGCGCGCCGCGCTGGCACAGTACGCGGGCATGCCCGAATGCCACGACATCATGCTGGGCAACGGTTCGGACGAACTCATTTCATTGCTGGCCATGGCCTGCGATGTGCCGGGTGCCTCGATCCTGGCACCCATCCCAGGCTTCGTCATGTACGCCATGAGTGCCCAGCTGCAAGGCCTGGCCTTCCACGGTGTGCCGCTCACGGCCGAGTTTGAACTCGACGAAGCCGCCATGCTCGCCGCCATTGCCGAGCACAAGCCATCCATCGTCTATCTGGCCTACCCCAACAACCCCACAGGTAACCTGTGGAACGACGCGGTGATTGAAAAAATCATCATGGCCCAAGGCGAGCAGGGTGGTCTGGTGGTGATGGACGAGGCCTACCAGCCTTTTGCCAGCAAGAGCTACATCGACCGCCTGACGCGTCATTCGCATGTGCTGCTCATGCGCACGCTCTCCAAGTTCGGTCTGGCGGGAGTGCGTCTGGGTTACATGATCGGCCCCAAGGCCCTGGTGGCCGAGGTGGACAAGGTGCGCCCGCCCTACAACATCAGCGTGCTCAATTACGAGTGCGCGCTGTTCGCCATCGAGCACGCCGAAGTGTTTGCCCAGCAGGCCAAGCTGCTGCGTGAGGAACGTGCGCGCCTCACGCAGGCCCTGGCGGGCATGCCGGGTGTCCAACCGTTCCCCAGTGAAGCCAACATGATCCTGGTGCGCGTGCCTGATGCGGCCAAGGCTTTTGACGGGCTGAGGGCACACAAGGTGCTGGTCAAGAACATTTCTAAAATGCACCCATTGCTGACCGAGTGCCTGCGCCTGACGGTGGGCACGCCCGCCGAAAACGACCAACTGCTTGCCGCTTTGAAAGCCTCTTTATGAACCGCACCGCCGAAGTCAGCCGCAAAACGGCCGAGACGAACATCCGTGTTGCCGTCAACCTGGACGGCAGCGGCCAGGCCAAGCTGGCCACCGGCATCGGCTTTCTGGACCACATGATCGACCAGATCGCGCGCCACGGCCTGATCGACCTGGATGTCCAGTGCGAGGGCGATCTGCACATCGACGGTCACCACACCGTGGAAGACATTGGCATCACCATCGGCCAGGCCTTTGCCAAGGCCGTGGGCGATAAAAAAGGCATCCGTCGCTATGGCCACGCCTATGTGCCGCTGGACGAAGCGCTCAGCCGTGTGGTGGTGGATTTCTCGGGCCGTCCGGGCCTGCACATGGACGTGAAGTTCACCTCCGGCATGATCGGCGCGCTCGACACGCAACTGGTCTACGAGTTCTTCCAGGGCTTTGTGAACCACGCGGGCGTCACGCTGCACATCGACAACCTCAAGGGTTTCAATGCGCACCACCAGTGCGAGACGATCTTCAAGGCCTTTGCCCGCGCTTTGCGTGCTGCGCTTGAGAGCGACCCGCGATCTGCAGGCGTGATCCCGTCCACCAAGGGAAGCCTCTGACCATGAGGGTGAATCGTGTCGCAGTCGTCGATTACGGCATGGGCAATCTGCGCAGCGTGGCGCAAGCGGTGATGCATGCAGCGTCCAGCGTGGACCATGCCGAAGTGACGGTCACCAATGACCCGCAGGTGGTGCGCGATGCCCACCGCGTGGTGCTGCCCGGCCAGGGCGCCATGCCCGACTGCATGCGCGAGCTGCGCGAGTCGGGCATGCTGGACGCCGTGCTCGAAGCTGCCGCAAGCAAGCCCCTGTTTGGCGTGTGCGTGGGCATGCAGATGTTGCTCGACCACAGCGCCGAGGGCGATACGCCGGGCTTGGGCCTGATCCCTGGTGAGGTCATCAAGTTCGATCTGGCGGGTCAATCACAACCCGATGGCACCCGCTACAAGGTGCCGCAGATGGGCTGGAATCAGGTCTGGCAGGACGCCCCCGCACACGCTTTGTGGCAGGGCATTGCGGACGGCAGCTGGTACTATTTTGTGCACAGCTTCTATGCCAAGGTGGCCCATCCGGCCCACAGCGCGGCACAGACCGACTACGGTGGCCGCTTTGCCTGTGCGATTGCCCGTGACAATATTTTCGCAACCCAGTTTCACCCCGAAAAAAGCGCGGACCAAGGCTTGGCCCTGTTCCGCAATTTCCTCCACTGGCAACCTTAAAGCCACCACTTTTCCTGACCCGCCATGATTCTGATTCCCGCCATTGACCTCAAGGACGGCCACTGCGTTCGCCTCAAACAAGGCGATATGGACCAGGCCACGACCTTCGGCGAAGACCCTGCGGCCATGGCCCGCAACTGGTTTGACAAGGGCGCGCGTCGCCTGCACCTGGTGGACCTCAATGGCGCCTTTGCTGGCAAGCCGCAGAACTTTGGCGCCATCAAGGCCATCCTGCAGGAAGTCGGCTCGGACATTCCGGTGCAGCTCGGTGGCGGCATCCGTGACCTCGACACCATCGAAAAATACATCGATGCGGGCTTGCAGTACGTGATCATTGGCACGGCGGCGGTGAAGAACCCCGGCTTCCTCAAAGACGCTTGCACCGCCTTTGCCGGGCACATCATCGTGGGCCTTGACGCCAAGGACGGCAAGGTGGCCACCGATGGCTGGAGCAAGATGACCGGCCACGAAGTCGTGGACCTGGGCAAGAAGTTCGAGGACTGGGGCGTCGAGTCCATCATCTACACCGACATTGGCCGCGACGGCATGCTCAGTGGCATCAACATCGACGCTACCGTCAAGCTGGCGCAGGCGCTCACCATTCCCGTGATCGCATCCGGTGGCCTGTCCAACATGGCCGACATCGAGCAGCTGTGCGCTGTCGAGGGCGAGGGCGTGCAGGGCGTGATTTGCGGCCGCGCCATCTATTCGGGCGATCTGGACTTTGCGGCGGCCCAGCGGCGCGCCGATGAACTCAACGGTTGATTGAGCCATGTCCGCCAGTGCCACCTGCCGCGAAGTTGTGTTCGCGGGTTTGCCCGCCACCGAACTGCAACTGCCGTGTGGTGATCGCGTGGTGGTGGCACAGCACGGCGCGCATGTGCTGTCCTGGGTGGCAGGCGGGCGCGAGCGCCTGTACCTGAGCCCGAAAAGCGTCATGGACGGCCAGGCTGCGATTCGCGGCGGCATCCCGGTTTGCTTTCCGCAGTTCAACATGCGCGGCGATCTGCCCAAACATGGCTTTGCACGCAATCTGCCTTGGGTAGTCAACGCGCCCAGGCTGGATGTTGACCAGGCCCATCTGGCCCTGAGCCTGAACGGCAGCGCCGCCACCCGCCAGTGGTGGGACCAGGCTTTTGAAGCCCGGCTGCTGATCGAATTGACCCCGGGTGCCTTGACGGTGGAACTGGCCGTGCGCAACACCGACAGCAAGCCCCTGACCTTCACTGGCGCCTTGCACACCTACTTGGCGGTCAGCGATGTGGCCCAAGCCCGCTTGCTGGGCCTGGGCGGCCATGCCGAATGGAATGCCGTCACTGACCGCCACGGCACTGCCGCACCCGAGTTGCGCTTTGTCGGTGAGTTTGACCGCGTCTATTCCGCCGCGCCGCAAGGCTATGAACTGCAGGACGGCCCGTATGTGCTGGGCATCGAACAGGACATGGACTGGATGCATACCGTGGTCTGGAATCCGGGTGCCGACAAATGCGCCACGCTGGCCGACATGCCTGCCGATGGCTGGCAGCACATGCTGTGCGTCGAAGCTGCACAGGTGTACGAGCCCATTTGCATCGAAGCCGGAGATTTCTGGCAAGGTGCCCAGCGCCTGTCGATGGTGTCATGATGTCGAAAGTGCTGTCATCGCGAGTCGCGAAGCGACGTGGCGATCCATGGACTGCCGCGCTTCGCTTGCAGTGACGAACATTCTTAAACCTACTTCAACATGCTTGCCAAACGCATCATCCCTTGCCTGGACGTGACCGGTGGTCGCGTGGTCAAGGGCGTCAACTTTGTCGAACTGCGCGACGCCGGTGACCCGGTGGAAATCGCGGCCCGCTACAACGAGCAGGGCGCCGACGAGCTGACCTTTCTGGACATCACCGCCACCAGCGACGGGCGCGATGTGATCCTGCACATCATCGAAGCCGTGGCTTCGCAGGTGTTCATTCCGCTCACCGTGGGCGGCGGCGTGCGCACCGTCGAAGACGTGCGCCGCCTGCTCAATGCGGGCGCGGACAAGACCAGCTTCAATTCGGCGGCCATTGCCAACCCGCAGGTCATCCGGGATGCCTCGGACAAATACGGCGCACAGTGCATCGTGGTTGCGATTGACGCCAAGCGCCGCACGGCCGAGGACGAAGCGCGCCTGAACGCCAACGGCCAGCCCATGGGGCCGGGCTGGGACGTGTACAGCCATGGCGGTCGCAAGAACGTCGGTCTGGATGCCGTGGCCTGGGCCATGCAGATGGCCGAGTACGGTGCCGGTGAAATCCTGCTGACCAGCATGGACCGCGATGGCACCAAGAGCGGCTTCGACCTGCAACTGACCCGCGCCGTGAGCGATGCCGTGAGCGTGCCCGTGATCGCCTCGGGCGGCGTGGGCAACCTCGACCACCTGGCCGACGGCGTGAGCATTGGCGGCGCCGACGCGGTGCTGGCCGCCAGCATCTTCCACTACGGCGAATACACCGTGCAGCAGGCCAAGCAGCGCATGCGCGAGCGCGGCATCACCGTGCGTTTGTGAGGCAAAACATGGACTGGCTCGACAGCATCCAATGGGACGCGCAAGGCCTGGTGCCTGTGATTGCGCAGGAAAACGCCACCGGCGATGTGCTGATGTTCGCCTGGATGAACCGCGAAGCACTGCAGAAAACCGCTGAATTGAAGCGGGCGGTGTACTTCAGCCGTTCCCGCAACAAGCTGTGGTTCAAGGGCGAAGAGTCCGGCCATGTGCAGCAGGTGCACGACATCCGGCTCGATTGCGACAACGATGTGTTGCTGCTCAAAGTGACGCAGCTCGGGCACGAGCCGGGCATTGCCTGTCACACCGGCCGTCACAGTTGTTTCTTCCAGAGCCTGCAAAATGACCAATGGCAGCCAGTGGACCCGGTCCTCAAGGACCCCGAAACGATTTACAAATGAGCACCATGAGCAACCAGGACATTCTTGACCGCCTCGCGGCTGTGGTGGAAAGCCGCAAGCCCGCCAACGGTGGCGACCCCGAAAAAAGCTATGTGGCGCGCCTGCTGTTCAAGGGGCCGGACGCTTTCCTCAAGAAGATCGGCGAGGAGGCTACCGAGACCGTGATGGCCGCCAAGGATGTGGACCATGGGGGCGATGCCTCCAAGCTGGTCTATGAAGTGGCCGATCTGTGGTTTCACAGCATGATTGCGCTGGCGCATTACGGGCTGAGCCCTGCCGACGTGGTCAACGAACTCGCGCGCCGCGAAGGCCTGAGTGGCCTGGAAGAAAAAGCGCTGCGCAAGGCGCAGGCGCGCGAAGCGTCTGGCGAGTGAGCCCGTCATGAACGACGACGACTTGCAGCAGGACAGCGACCTGACGGTCAGCTGGATCAGCTACATCTTTCACCTGATCGTGGCCGTGAGCGCCGTGGTGCCGGGCGCGCAGGTGGGGCCTTTGCTGTTGGTGGTGGCCATGGTCATCGATCTGGTCAAGCGCGGTGATGTGCAGGGCTGGCAGCGCAGCCACTTTGGCTACCGTCTGCGCACGGTGGCCTGGGCTGCGGCGCTCTACCTTGTCACCTTCCCGCTGTGGTTCATGTTTTTCTTTCCGGGCTGGCTGGCCTGGGTGGCGATTTCCATCTGGTTCCTCTACCGCGTTGTGCTGGGCATGGTGCGGCTCAACCGGGGTCAGCCCATGCCGGATGACTCGGCCTCCTCTGCTGTCTGATTTTTATGAGCGACAACTGCATCTTCTGCAAGATCGTGGCGGGCCAGATCCCGTCGCGCAAGGTTCACGAGGACGACCACGTCTTCGCCTTTCACGACATCGCGCCCTGGGCGCCGGTGCACTTTCTGATCATTCCCAAGCTGCACATTCCGTCGATGGCGCATGTGGGTGCCGAACATGCGGATCTGATGGGCCGCATGATGACGCTGGCCCCCCAGCTGGCCATGCAGGAAGGTTGCAACCCCTATCCCGAAGGCGGTTTCCGCATCTTGCTCAACACGGGTGCAGAGGGTGGGCAAGAAGTGCACCACCTGCACATGCACGTCATGGGCGGCCCGCGCCCCTGGCTGCGGGGTTGATCGCCGGGGCAAAGCCCTCATCTGTCGCAGGAGAAGCCGGGTGGTCAGACCACCCCGGCGCCTCGCTTTAGAATCGTTCGCAATTCATCAGGAGAATTTCATGGGTTCCTTTTCTATCTGGCACTGGCTGATCGTGCTGCTGATCGTGGTCATGGTGTTTGGTACCAAAAAATTGAAAAACATCGGCTCCGACCTGGGCGGTGCCGTCAAGGGCTTCAAGGACGGCATGAAAGAAGGCACCACGCCCGAGGACAAGCCCGCAGCCCAGGTCAGCGCTCAGGCGGCTGCCGAGAAGACCACCATCGACGTCGAAGCCAAGACCAAGTCCTGAGCTGAGTCGTGCTGGATCTCGGTCTTTCCAAGATGGCGCTGATCGGTGCGGTGGCACTGATCGTGATTGGCCCCGAAAAACTGCCGCGCGTAGCCCGCACGGTGGGCACGCTGCTGGGCAAGGCCCAGCGCTATGTGGCCGACGTCAAGGCCGAGGTCAACCGCTCAATGGACCTTGAAGAGCTGAAAAAAATGAAGGACACGGTGGAATCGGCGGCGCGCGATGTCGAGCAGTCGGTGCAGACCACCGCGACCGATTTCGAAAAAGACTGGGCGGAAACCACGGCCGGTTTGACCAGCACCGAACCCACGGGCTGGGAGCCACCGCCACCCGAGTACAAACACCCCGGCAAAAACTGGCGCCTCAAGCGTGGCGCGGTGCCCCAATGGTACAAAGCCCGCAGTGGCGTGCGCACCAAGGCGCTGTCGGGCGCGGCCCGTGTGGCCCGCTACCGTCCCAAGAGCCTGAACTGAACTTTTGGCCACCGCAGTGCGGTGGCTTTTGCATTGGCCCCCATGTCCGACCCCAAGACCCCCGAAGACGAACTCGCTGGCACCGAGCAGCCTTTTGTCACGCACCTGATCGAGTTGCGCGACCGCCTGCTGCGTGCCATGGCGGCCATTGGTGTGGCTGCGGCCGTGCTGGCGATTTTTCCGGGCCCCGGCCCGCTTTACGACATCCTGGCGGCGCCTTTGGTCGCCCACCTGCCCAAAGGTGCCACGCTGATCGCTACTTCGGTGATCTCGCCTTTCATGGTGCCGCTCAAAATCTTGCTGATGGCGGCCTTTTTGATCGCCTTGCCAGTGGTGCTCTACCAGATCTGGGCTTTTGTGGCGCCGGGCCTGTACTCGCACGAGAAAAAGCTGGTGCTGCCGCTGGTGATCTCCAGCACCATCCTGTTCTTCATTGGCGTGGCGTTTTGCTACTTCTTTGTGTTCGGCCAGGTGTTTGCCTTCATCCAGGGCTTTGCGCCCAAGAGCATCACGGCGGCGCCTGACATCGAGGCCTACCTGAGCTTTGTGCTGACCATGTTCCTGGCCTTTGGCTTGGCCTTTGAGGTGCCGGTGGCGGTGGTCGTGCTGGCACGCATGGGCGTGGTCACGGTGGACAAGCTCAAATCCTTCCGTGGCTACTTTGTCGTGTTGGCCTTTGTGATCGCTGCTGTGGTCACGCCGCCCGATGTGGTCTCGCAGCTGGCGCTGGCCATTCCCATGTGCCTGCTCTACGAGCTGGGCATCTGGGCCGCGCAGGTGTTCATCAAGCACACCCAGGCCCCAGACACCGAAAAAGAGGGCGCCGCTTCCTGAAGATGCTGTGGGAGCGCACCTCTGTGCGCGAAAGGCATTCGGTCGCAGGAGCGACCTTCTTCAGTCGTCAGCGCCGCTGTTGAGGTGTGGCCGGGCGTTGGCCAGGTGTCACGGTCACGTCCACAGTGCCCTGGGCGCGCCACAACTGAATGTGCGTGGCTTGCCCGGGCTGCAGACCCGCCACGCGGCTGAGCAAATCCGACACATTGCCAATCTTGTGCTGATCGACCTGGGTGATCACATCGCCCGGGCGGATGCCGGCCTTGGCGGCCGGGCCGTTTTGCAGCACGCCGGTGATGACCACGCCTTGCACAGTCGCGCCATTCGCGCCGGGCAGCTTGAAGCTGGCCGCCAGCTCGGGGCTGATGTCCTGCGGTTCCACCCCGATCCAGCCGCGCGTGACGCGACCCAGGCTGATCAGGTCGCGCATGACGTGCTGCGCAGTTGACACGGGAATCGCAAAACCAATGCCCATGCTGCCGCCCGAGCGCGAATAGATGGCGGTGTTGATGCCCATCAGGTGCCCGTTCACATCCACCAGCGCACCACCCGAGTTGCCGGGGTTGATGGCCGCATCGGTCTGGATGAAGTTCTCGAAGGTGTTGATGCCCAACTGGCTGCGGCCCAGCGCGCTCACGATGCCGGAGGTCACGGTCTGGCCCACGCCAAAGGGGTTGCCAATGGCCAGCACCACATCGCCCACTTGCAGTTGCTCGGATTGCCCCAGCACGATCACGGGCAGCTTGTCCAGGCCGATCTTGAGCAAGGCCAGATCGGTGTCCGGATCGGTGCCGATCACTTTGGCGGTGGCACGGCGGCCATCGGCCAGCACCACTTCGATGTCGTCTGCATCTTCAATGACGTGGTTGTTGGTCAAGATGTGACCTTCCGGGCTCACAATGACACCGCTGCCCAGACCCGCCGGATTTTGTTCGTCTTGATCACCATGAAAGAACCGGAACCAAGGGTCTTGGCTTTGGGGGCGGCTGCTGTTGGATTTGCTGGTGTTGATG
>Ga0256305_1000121_pt1 | contig 11712 bp, 9 predicted proteins | sample ColtaT_24_FD_189997 | JGI IMG/M metagenome (GOLD analysis project Ga0256305, IMG submission 189997) | Metatranscriptome of freshwater microbial communities from Columbia River, Oregon, United States - Colum_Yuk_RepB_8d (Metagenome... | ecosystem: Environmental > Aquatic > Freshwater > River... | reverse complement strand
CTTGCCCCCGGCGCCACGGGTGCAACACCCCCAGGAGAACCCCATGAAAGTCAGCGACATCCTTCGTGTCAAGGGCAACACGCTGTTCACCGTGTCGCCCGACCAGCGCCTGTCCGAAGCGGTGCAGTCCATGGCCGACCACGACATCGGTTCGCTGGTGGTGATGGAGTACGGCGATCTGGCTTTTTTGTCGTTTGCCATTCTTTTTTCAAGGAATTCTCATGAGTGCTGACTACACCGTTCAGGGCGACGTCGCCGTGATCGCCCTCAACAACCCGCCCGTGAACGGACTGGGTCTCTCGACGCGCCTGGGCATCATGGCCGGGCTGGAGAAAGCCATTGCCGACGACGCCATCAAGGCCATCGTGGTCACCGGTGCTGGCAAGGCATTCTCTGGCGGCGCCGACATCAAGGAATTCGGCTCGCCCAAGGCCATCCAAGACCCCAACCTCTTGAGCCTGATCCTGGCACTCGAAAACAGCCCCAAGCCTGCGGTGGCGGCAGTTCACACCGTGGCCATGGGCGGCGGCCTGGAATTGGCGTTGGGTTGCCACTACCGCGTGGTCGCACCTGGCTGCAGCGTGGCGCTGCCCGAAGTCAAGATTGGCCTCATTCCTGGCGCAGGCGGCACACAGCGCTTGCCGCGCGTGATCGGCGTCGAGCCGGCCCTGAACATGATTGTCAGCGGCGAGCCCATCAAGAGCGAAATGCTGGCGATGCTGCCTGGCCAAAAGTTGTTCGACAAGCTCACGGCCTCGGCCGAGTCCTTGATGGAAGAGGCCATTGCCTTTGCCCGCTCCGTGGCCGATGTGCGCCCCTTGCCCCGCGTGCGCGATTTGCCGTGCAAGCATCCCATGGGCGACGCTTACTTTCAGTTCGCGCGCAACATGGTCAAGGGCATGTCCAAGAATTTCCCGGCGCCTGCCAAATGCGTGGATGCGGTTCAAGCCGCGACCAAGAAAAAATTCGACGACGGCATGGTGTACGAGCGTGAGCTGTTCCTGGGTTTGATGGTCACCCCTGAATGTCGTGCCCTGCGCCATTTGTTCGTGGCACAGCGCGCTGCCTCCAAAATTCCCGATGTGCCGGACACCACCCCCGTTCGTGCCATCAAGTCGGTCGCCGTCATTGGCGCGGGCACCATGGGCGGCGGCATCTCGATGAATTTCTTGAACGCCGGCATCCCCGTCAAAATTCTGGAGATGAAGCAAGACGCCCTGGACCGCGGCATTGCCACCATCAAGAAGAATTACGAAGCCCAAGTGAAAAAGGGCAAGCTCAAGGAAGACAAATACAACGAGCGCATGGCGCTGTTGAGCACCACCCTGAGCTATGACGACATCAAAGACGCCGACATGGTGATCGAAGCGGTGTTCGAAGAAATGGGCGTCAAGGAAACCGTGTTCAAGAAGCTGGACGAAGTGATGAAGCCCGGTGCCATCCTGGCCTCCAACACCTCGACCCTGGATGTCAACAAGATTGCATCCTTCACCCAGCGCCCGCAAGACGTCATTGGCACGCATTTTTTCAGCCCGGCCAACGTCATGAAATTGCTGGAGGTCGTGCGCGGTGAGAAAACCGCCAAAGACGTGCTGGCCACCGTCATGGCGGTGGGCAAGAAGATCAAGAAAACCTGTGTGGTGTCTGGCGTCTGCGATGGCTTCATTGGCAACCGCATGATCGAGCAATACAGCCGTCAAGCTGGCTTCCTGCTGGAAGAAGGCTGCACGCCCCAGCAAGTGGACAAAGCGGTGGAACGCTTTGGCTTCGCCATGGGGCCTTTCCGCATGGGCGACCTGGCGGGCAACGACATTGGCTGGGCCATTCGCAAGCGCCGCTACCAAGAGAAGCCGCACATGAAGTACAGCAAGACCGCTGACCTGTTGTGTGAACTCGGCCGTTACGGCCAAAAAACCGGCGCGGGCTGGTACGACTACCAGGCCGGCAAGCGCGATGCCATCCCCTCCAAGCTGGTTGAGGACATGATTGCCAAGCATCGCCAGGACCTGGGCATCACGCCACGCAAGGTGTCGGACGAAGAAATCGTTCAGCGCCTGGTGTTCTCCTTGGTGAACGAAGCCGCCCACATCCTGGAAGAAGGCATTGCCTCCAAAGCCAGCGACATCGACATGGTGTACCTGACCGGCTATGGCTTCCCCATGCACCGCGGTGGCCCCATGCTTTATGCCGACCAGGTCGGCTTGTTCAACGTGGCCCAAACCATGAGCCGTTTTGCCAAGAACCCCTTGGACGATGGCGCTTTCTGGCAGCCCGCCCCGTTGCTGGCCCGTCTCGCAGCCGAAGGCAAGTCCTTCAACAACGTCAACTGATTCACACCGAAGGACTCACCATGACCAACGCTGTCATCGTTTCTACCGCACGCACCCCTCTGGCCAAGAGCTGGAAAGGCGCTTTCAACATGACCCACGGCGCCACCCTGGGTGGCCATGCCATCAAGCACGCCATTGCGCGTGCCGGCATCGACGCCGCCGAAATTGAAGACGTCATCATGGGCTGCGCCAACCCCGAAGGCGCCACCGGCTGGAACATCGCGCGCCAATGCGCCCTGGCCGCAGGCATGCCCATCAGCGTGAGCGGCATGACCATCAACCGTTTTTGCTCTTCGGGCCTGCAAACCATTGCCCTGGCCGCCCAACGCATCATTGCGGGCGAGGGCAACGCCTATGTGGCCGGTGGCGTGGAAAGCATTTCCTGCGTGCAGCAAGAAATGAACATGCACATGTTCCAGGACCCGGGCTTGCTGAAAAACAAGCCTGAAATTTACTGGCCCATGTTGCAAACCGCCGAGCAAGTGGCCAAGCGCTACAACATCAGCCGCGACGTCATGGACGAGTACGGCGCTGGCAGCCAGCAAAAAGCCTGTGCCGCCCAAGCCGCTGGCAAGTTCGACGACGAAATTGCGCCCATCACGGTGAAGGCCGGCGTCGTTGACAAAGTCATGGGCCTCATGACCAAGGAAGTGACCGTGAGTCGCGACGAAGGCACGCGCGAAGGCACGACCAAAGAAGGCATCAGCACCATCAAGCCGGCCATGCCGGGGGGCACCGTCAGCGCAGGCAACGCCAGCCAGTTCTCGGACGGCGCAGGCGCTTGCGTGATCATGAGCGAGGACATGGCCAGCCGCAAAGGCCTCAAGCCCTTGGGGCGCTTCCTGGGCTTTGCCGTCGCGGGCTGCGAACCCGACGAAATGGGCATCGGTCCGGTGTTTGCCGTGCCCAAGGTGCTGTCGCGCCTGGGCCTGAGCGTGAACGACATTGACCTGTGGGAATTGAACGAAGCCTTTGCGGTGCAAGTGCTGTATTGCCGTGACAAGCTGGGCATTCCGGCCGACCGCTTGAACGTCAATGGCGGCGCCATCGCGCTGGGCCATCCTTATGGTGTGAGCGGCCAGCGCCTGACGGGCCATGCCCTGATTGAGGGCAAGCGCCGTGGCGCCAAGCGCGTCGCCGTGACCATGTGCATTGGCGGCGGCATGGGCGCTGCCGGCGTGTTCGAGGTTCTGTGACCCCACGCTGAACTCCACGCGTTATCCCTGGCCCAGCAAAGCGCAAGAGTTTTGCTGGGCCCTTTTATTCGGAGTCGTGCATGAGCCTGCGCCCCACCATTGATTTTTTGCTGTACGGCTGGCTGAAGGTCGAGCAACTGCATGAGCGTACGCGTTACGCAGAGCACTCACGCGAAACCTTTGATGCGGTGCTGGACACCTGCGAGCGGATTGCGCGCGAAAAATACGCGCCCTTCAACCGCACGGTGGACACTGAAGAGCCGCGCATGGTGGGCGACAAGGTGATCTTGCCGCAAGCCACGCATGATGCGCACGAGGCTTATGCGGCCTCGGGCATGCTGAGCGCCGCGCAAGACTACGAGATTGGCGGCATGCAGTTGCCTTTCAGCGTGGAATCGGCGGCCAACGCCTTTTTTGCCTGCGCCTCCGTCAGCATTGGGGGTGGCCTGTTGACCGTTGGCAATGCCAATTTGCTGATGGCCCATGGCAGCGCGCTGCAAAAGAAGGTGTTTGCCCTGAATGAATTCTCAGGGCGATGGGCAGGCACCATGTGTTTGAGCGAGCCGCAAGCGGGCTCTTCGCTAAGTGATGTGGCCACCCGCGCCGTCCCAGATGGTGACGATTTTGAGGCAGACCCACTGGGTGCACGCTATCGCCTCAAGGGCAACAAGATGTGGATCTCCACGGGCGAGCATGACCTGACGGAGAACATTGTTCACCTGGTGCTGGCCAAAATTCCTGGGGCCGATGGCAAGACCATTCCCGGCACCAAAGGCATCTCTCTTTTCATTGTGCCCAAGCAACTGGTGAACACCGAAGGCCAGCTGACCGGCGAGCGCAACGATGTGGCCCTGGCAGGCCTGAACCACAAATGCGGCTGGCGCGGCACGGTGAACACCTTGTTGAATTTTGGCGAAGGCAAGTACAAGCTGCGTGGTGGCGGACTGGACGGGCAGGGCAGTGGCGCCATTGGCTACCTGGTGGGGCGCCCTGGCGAAGGCCTGCGCTGCATGTTCCACATGATGAACGAAGCCCGCATTGGGGTGGGTCTTGCGGCCACCATGCTGGGCTTGGCTGGTTACTACGCCTCGCTGGACTATGCCCGCAACCGCCCGCAAGGCCGCCCGATGGGGCCGGCGGGGAAAGACGCCAGCCAACCCCCGGTGCGCATCATCGAGCACGCCGACATCAAGCGCATGCTGCTGGCCCAAAAAGCCTATGGCGAAGGCGCGCTGGCCCTGGGCTTGTACTGCGCCCGACTGGTCGATGAGCAGCACACCGGCACGCCCGAACAAGCCAATGAGGCACGGCTGTTGCTCGAGGTTCTGACGCCCATCGTCAAAAGCTGGCCCAGCGAATGGTGCCTGGAAGCCAACAGCCTGGCCATCCAAATTCATGGCGGCTATGGCTACACCCGCGATTTTCCAGTGGAGCAGTATTGGCGCGACAACCGCCTGAACATGATTCACGAAGGCACCCATGGCATTCAGGCCATGGACTTGCTGGGTCGCAAAGTACTGATGGAGCAAGGCCAGGGCCTGAAGCTGCTGGCGGCACGCATGCAAGCGACAGCCACCCAGGCACGCGCCTGCGGCCCTGAGTTGTCGCGCCATGCCAATGCCCTGATGTCAGCCCTTCAGCAAGTGGGGCAAACCACCCAGGCCGCCTGGCAGACCGGGCAACCCGTGGATGCCCTGGCCAATGCCGTGCCCTACATGCAGGCCTTTGGCCACACCGTGTTGGCCTGGATGTGGCTCGATGTGGCCATGGCCTCCCAAGGCGCCACCTCGGCCGATCAAGGACGTCGTGCCGCTTGCCAGTTTTTTTACCACTATGAACTTCCCAAAATCGGTGCCTGGCTGCAAGTGGTGGCCAACCGTGACCGCACCTGTGCCGATGTACCGGAAGACGCTTTTTAACGGAGACATGGAATGACCCGCACCCTGCAACAACTTTTCAACCTCCAAGGCAAGACCGCCCTGGTGACGGGTGGCTCGCGTGGCCTGGGCTTGCAAATGGCGCATGCCTTGGGAGAGGCGGGGGCGCATGTGCTGCTGAGTTCGCGCAAAGCCGTCGACCTGGAGGCTGCCGCCGCCGAGTTGAAGGCCGCTGGCATTCACGCCGATTGGATCGCCGCAGACTGCGGCCAGGAAGAGGACATTCATCGCCTCGGCGCAGAAACCCTGCAGCGCCTGGGCCATGTGGATATTTTGGTGAACAACGCAGGCGCCGCCTGGGGCGCGCCTGCAGAAGACCATCCTGTGGCCGCCTGGGACAAGGTCATGGACCTGAACATTCGCGGTTATTTCATTTTGAGCCAGTACCTGGCCAAGCATTCCATGATCCTGCGTCGCCAGGGCAGCATCATCAACATCGCCTCGATTGCTGGCTTGGCGGGCAACCCACGCGGCATGACCACCATCGCCTACAACACCTCCAAAGGTGCCGTGGTCAATTTCACCCGTGCGCTTGCAGCAGAGTGGGGCCCGCACCACATTCGGGTCAACGCCATTTGCCCGGGCTTTTTCCCGAGCAAGATGACCGCGGGCACTTTGAAAAACTTGGGCGAAGAGCGTCTGGCTGCCGGCGCACCCCTGGGCCGTCTGGGCGATGACGAAGACCTCAAGGGCTTGTGCGTGCTGTATGCCTCCGATGCCGGCAAGCACATCACAGGCCAATGGTTGGCCGTCGATGGTGGCGTCAGTGTGGTCATGGGAGGCTGAACAGGATGAGTTCTGCCGAGAAGACCGTGCCCGCTTTTGGCGTGCACATTCCCTTCGTCGAGTTGCTGGGCTTTGAGATGAAAAGCTTTGAGAACGGCGAGTCTGAAATTCACTTCACCCCCAAGAGCGAACACACCAACTCGTTTGCGGTGGCCCACGGCGGCGCGGTCATGACCTTGCTCGATGTGTCCATGGCCACGGCCTCGCGCAGCGTGGACAAAAGCCTGGGCATTGTCACGATCGAAATGAAGACCAGCTTCATGCGCCCCGCCGCCGGCCCGCTGGTGGCGCGCGGCACACTCAAGCATCGCACCAAAACTTTGGCGTTTGCGGAGTCGGCCATCTACGATGCCAGCAACCAATTGTGCGCCCATGCCACCGGCACCTTTCGTTACGTCGTTCGCCGGCCGGTGACGGCCGATTCGCCCGCCCAACTTTCCACCGATTGATTTTTACCCGGAGACAACAAGCCATGCCACAGAACCAGCAAATCCTTCTAGACAACCGCCCGCAAGGCGAAGCGACCGTCACGAACTTTCGCTTGGTGACGACAGAGACAGCGCCCTTGCAAGAGGGTCAGGTCCTGGTGCGTCACCACTATCTGAGTCTTGACCCTTACATGCGCGGTCGCATGAACGATGGCAAAAGCTATGCCCAACCCCAGCCTTTGGGCGAGGTCATGATCGGCGGCACCGTGGGCGTGGTGGAAGAGAGTCGCCATCCCAAGTTCAAGGTCGGCGACTCGGTGGTCGGCATGGGTGGCTGGCAACATTACAGCGTGGTGCAAGGCGATGCCTTGGGCATGTTGCGCAAGGTGGACACCACGCATGTGCCCCTGAGCCATTACCTGGGCGCTGTCGGCATGCCGGGAGTGACCGCCTGGTACGGCTTGGTGAAAATCATTGCGCCCAAGGCGGGCGAGACCGTCACCGTCAGTGCCGCCAGCGGCGCTGTGGGCAGTGCCTACGGCGCCTTGGCCAAGGCCCGGGGCTGCCGCGTGGTGGGCATTGCCGGTGGCAAAGACAAGTGCGACTATGTGGTGAACGAACTGGGCTTTGACGCCTGCATTGACTACAAGCAGCATGCGGATGCCGCCTCTTTGTCCAAGGCTTTGCGCGACGCCTGTCCCAATGGCATCGATGGCCACTTTGAAAACGTGGGCGGCAAGGTGCTGGATGCCGTGATGCTGCGCACCAATGCTTTCGCGCGCATTGCGGTCTGCGGCATGATTGCCGGCTACGATGGCGCGCCCTTGCCCATGGCCGTGCCTTCGCTGATCCTGATCAACCGCATGAAAATTGAAGGCTTCATTGTCAGCGAACACATGGAAGTCTGGCCGGAGGCCTTGCAAGAGTTGGGGCAGTTGGTGGCTTCAGGCAAGTTGCGTCCACGCGAATCGGTGGCCCCCAACTTGGCCAGCGCACCCGAAGCCTTCCTGGGTTTGCTGAAAGGCAAGAATTTTGGCAAGCAATTGGTCAAGCTGATCTGAACGGATGACGCCATGACACAACTTGTTTTGCACCATTACCCGGTGTCGCCTTTTGCCGAGAAGATTCGCCTGATTCTGGGTTACAAGCAATTGCCCTGGACCAGCGTGATCATTCCCAACATCATGCCCAAGCCTGACGTGGTGGCCCTCACGGGGGGCTACCGGCGCACGCCGTTCTTGCAAATCGGTGCCGACATTTACTGCGATACCGCCCTGATTTGCGATGTCCTGGAGCAACTGGCCCCCAACCCCACCCTCTACCCAGAGGCTTGCAAAGGGGAAGCCCGCATCATCGCGCAATGGGCTGACAGCCTCTTGTTCCCGGTGGCCATGGCCTACAACTTCCAGCCCGCAGGCGTGGCCCAGGTGTTTGCCCATGCTAGCCCCGAACAAATCAAATCGTTTGTGCAAGACCGCGCCGCCATGCGGGGCGGCGCCCCGCGCATGCCCGGCCCCGATGCCAGCGCCATGTACAAGAGCTACTTGCGCCGTCTGGCCAACATGCTGGACGATCGTCCGTATTTGCTGGGTGAACAACCCAGCGTGGCCGATTTTTCGGTTTACCACCCGCTGTGGTTCACGGTGAACCAAACCCCGGTGATGGCAGGCATTCTGGACGCCACGCCCAATGTGCGTGCGTGGATAGACCGCATGGCCAAGCTGGGTCATGGCACCTCGCAAGAGATGAGTTCCACCCAGGCTTTGGCCTTGTCGCAAGCGTCCACACCTGCTGCATTGCCCAAGGAGCCTTTTCAAGACGAGCATGGCATCGCCCTGGGCTCGGAGGTGGTCGTGGTTGCCGAAAGCTTCGGGCTGGAACCCACGCAGGGCACGTTGCTGGCAGCCACCCGCACCCGCTACGTGTTGCGGCGTGCCGACCCGCGAGCGGGCACTGTCCATGTTCATTTCCCTCGCACGGGGTTCATTCTGAAAAAGGCGGAAGCATGATCACGAACTTCAAAGGCAAAACCGCTGTCCTGACCGGTGGCGCTTCGGGCTTTGGCCTGGAATGTGCCCGCATCGGCGCCAAACTGGGCATGAACCTGGTCTTGGTGGATGTGCAACAAGACGCCCTGGACAAAGCCAGGGCGGAGCTGGAGGCGCAAGGCGCACAGGTGCTGGCACAACGTGTGGACGTGTCCCATGCCGACCAAATGCAGGCGCTGGCAAAAGCGGTGGCGCAACGCTTTGGTGCGCCGAATTTTGTCTTCAACAACGCCGGCGTGGCGGCCGGTGGCTTGGTCTGGGAAAACACCCTGGAAGATTGGCAATGGGTCATGGGGGTCAACCTGTGGGGCGTGATCCATGGCGTGCGCCTGTTCACGCCGATGATGCTGGCTGCCGCCGAAAAAGACCCCAGTTTCCAGGGCCACATTGTCAACACCGCCAGCATGGCAGGCTTGCTGACGCCACCCAACATGGGCATTTACAACGTGACCAAGCACGCCGTGGTGTCACTCACCGAAACGCTTTACCAAGACCTGAAGCTGGTGACCGACCAGATCAGCGCGAGCGTGCTGTGCCCGTACTTCGTCCCCACGGGCATTCACCACAGCGAGCGCAATCGCCCGGCCAACCTGGCGGCCGACAAGCCCACCAAGAGCCAATTGATTGGCCAGGCCATGAGCGAAAAGGCGGTGAGCAGCGGCAAAGTGAGCGCCGCCGACGTGGCCCAAAAAGTGTTCGATGCCATCACGGCAGACCAGTTCTATGTGTACAGCCATCCGCGCGCATTGGGCAATGTTCAGCGCCGCACCGAGGCCATTGTGCAAGGGGCCAACCCGCCGGATCCGTTTGCCGAACGCCCTGAAATTGGAAAAGACCTGCGCGCTGCCTTGCGCAGCTGATTTGACAGGCTGAATGCGGGCTGGCGAGTGTGGCAAACTCGCCGGCTTTCCTGTTGATTCGTTCCAGCCAGCATGCACAACATCACGCGGCAAATCGCCGCCGAAATCAAAGTCACCGAACATCAGGTTCGCGCCGCCGTCGAATTGTTGGACGGGGGCGCCACGGTGCCCTTCATCGCCCGTTACCGCAAGGAGGCCACCGGCGGCCTCGATGACGTTCAATTGCGCGAGCTGGAGCACCGGCTGGGCTACTTGCGTGAGCTGGAAGCGCGCAGAGAAGCTGTGCTGAAAAGCATTCAAGAACAAGGCAAGCTCACGCCCGAACTGCAAGCCGCCTTGATGGCCGCGGCCACCAAGCAAGAGTTGGAGGATCTCTACCTTCCGTTCAAACCCAAGCGCAGAACCAAAGGCATGATCGCCCTGGAAGCAGGCTTGGAGCCTTTGGCCGATGCCCTGTTTGCCAACCCCCAATTGGTGCCCGCCGACGCAGCACAAGCCTACTTGCAACCTGCTGGCAGCGTGGAGGGCGCCGATTTTTCAACGGTGCCAGCGGTACTGGATGGCGTGCGCGACATTCTGTCCGAGCGGTGGGCAGAAGATGCCGCGCTGGTGCAAAACCTGCGCGAATGGCTGTGGCAAGAGGGCTTGTTTCGCAGCAAGTTGGCTTCGGGCAAAGACGAAAACAACCCGGATGTGGCCAAGTTTCGCGATTACTTCGATTACGACGAGCCTTTGGGGCGCGTGCCCTCGCACCGCGCCTTGGCGGTCTTTCGCGGACGCTCGCTCGAAATACTCGATGCCAAGCTGGCCTTGCCCGTCGAGCCCGAACCTGGACAGCCCAGCCTGGCCGAGGGCAGGGTGGCCTTGCACCTGGGCTGGAGCCACCAAGCCCGCCCCGCCGACGACTTGATTCGCAAATGCGTGGCCTGGACCTGGCGCGTCAAGTTGAGCCTGTCGACCGAACGCGATTTGTTTGCACGCTTGCGCGATGAGGCCGAGAAAGTGGCCATCAAGGTGTTTGGTGACAACGTCCGCGACTTGCTCCTCGCCGCACCTGCGGGCCAGCGCGTGGTGATGGGCCTGGACCCCGGCATTCGCACCGGCGTCAAAGTGGCCGTGGTCGATGCCACCGGCAAGCTGGTGGCCACGTCCACGGTCTACCCGCACGAGCCCCGCCGCGATTGGGAAGGTTCCTTGCACACCTTGGGCCAGTTGTGCGCCACCCACAACGTGAACCTGATCGCCATTGGCAACGGCACCGCCAGCCGGGAAACCGACAAGCTGGCCGGGGACCTGATCAAGCAACTCACCCGCATCAAACCCGACCTGGATTTGCAAAAAGTGGTGGTCAGCGAGGCGGGCGCGTCGGTGTACAGCGCCAGCGAATACGCCAGCCAGGAAATGCCCGATGTGGATGTCAGCCTGCGCGGCGCCGCCAGCATTGCACGCCGCTTGCAAGACCCCCTGGCAGAGCTGGTCAAAATTGACCCCAAGGCCATTGGCGTCGGCCAGTACCAGCACGATGTCAACCCCGCAGAATTGGCGCGCACCCTGGACGCCGTGGTGGAAGATTGCGTGAACGCGGTTGGGGTCGACCTCAATACCGCCAGCGTGCCCCTGTTGTCACGGGTCTCCGGTTTGTCGCCCGCCACGGCGCGGGCGGTGGTGCGTTGGCGGGAAGCCCATGGCGCGTTTGCCAACCGCCAGCAGTTGTTGCAGGTCACGGGGCTCGGTCCCAAAACCTTTGAGCAAAGTGCAGGTTTTTTGCGCATTCGCGGGGGTGACAACCCGCTGGACATGACGGGTGTCCATCCCGAAACCTACCCCGTGGTTGAAAAAATCATGGGCCACACCGGCCGCCCGATCCAGGAATTGATGGGCCGCGCCGACATGCTCAAGAAGCTCCAGCCTGAACTGTTTGGCAACGACACCGTGGGTGTGATCACAGTGCGCGATATCCTGGGCGAGCTCGAAAAGCCAGGACGCGACCCGCGACCCGATTTCAAGGTGGCACGCTTCACGGACGGTGTGGAGGACATCCGGGATTTGAAAGAAGGCATGGTTTTGGAAGGCACGGTCAGCAATGTGGCCGCATTTGGCGCCTTTGTCGATCTGGGTGTACACCAG
>Ga0256305_1000113_pt1 | contig 11931 bp, 21 predicted proteins | sample ColtaT_24_FD_189997 | JGI IMG/M metagenome (GOLD analysis project Ga0256305, IMG submission 189997) | Metatranscriptome of freshwater microbial communities from Columbia River, Oregon, United States - Colum_Yuk_RepB_8d (Metagenome... | ecosystem: Environmental > Aquatic > Freshwater > River... | reverse complement strand
GTGAGTTGAAAAATGTGCTTGGAATTTGATCAGACTGCCGGTTTATACTAGGTAGATTACTGATGAGTGTTTTGGGACGCGAAATTCGCGAAACGGGGAAATGAGTAACGATCGAATCAGAATAAGAATGGAAGCCTATGACAATAGTATCCTGGACCAATCTGCGCGGGAGATAGTGGAAACTGCCCGGCGTACGGATGCCCAGGTTCACGGGCCCATTCCGCTCCCCACCCGGATTGAGCGATACACTGTGCTGCGTAGTCCGCACATCGACAAGAAGTCTCGTGAGCAATTCGAGATTCGCACGCACAAGCGTCTTATTGATATTATTCAGCCAACAAACAAAACGATTGACGCGCTGAACAAATTGAGTTTGCCAGCTGGTGTTGACATCAAGATCAAAGCCAGTCAGTCAGGTTCGTAATCAGGGGGTTACTGCTCTCCTGCAGTGAACTCTCATTGAACCGCATGAGCTTGAAACCTGCATCGATTCGATGTATGAAGTCGGCTCAACAGATCTGCAAAGAGCTGTGCGGAGAGAACTCTTCAGTCCTGAGACGAATATCATGCTTCGGTGTGATGTGTGGATGATGAAGAGAAATGAATTAAAATCTGTCATACGTCAATGGCGTAGATTTTGGAGTGGGTCGAATGAAAGCGGGATTGTTGGGCCGTAAGATCGGCATGACGCAAATATTTGAGGCGGATGGTACCGCTGTTCCTGTGACGGTTCTGGAGTGTGGTCCATGCACCATTCTTCAACTGAAAACAGATGAAAGCGACGGTTACAGCGCTCTTCAGATTGGATTTGCTGATAAGCGACGTAAGAGTGCTTCTGCTGCTGAGCGTGGCCATGCCAAAAAGGCTGAAGCAGAGCCTAAGAAATTTGTTCGGGAAATACGCCAGAATTCGGCAGCGGATCTTGATGGTCTTGCCGTGGGTGGCATCCTGACAGTCGAAGTTTTTAACAGTATTACAAAGGTTGATGTGATCGGCACGAGCAAGGGTCGTGGCTTTGCCGGTGTCATCAAGCGTCACGGGTTCAAAGGTCTGCGTGCCAGTCACGGTGTTAAGCGTATGCACCGTCACCCTGGTTCCAGCGGTCCATCGGCTGACCCATCGCGTACTTTTCCCGGCGTTCGTAAGCCAGGTCATTATGGTGTCGCCCGCGTGACCTCGAAGAATCTCAAGGTCGTGAAGATTGACGCCGAGTCAAATCTCCTTCTCGTCCGCGGTGCGGTCGCCGGCCCGAACGGTGGATTTGTCATGGTCCGCCAGTCAGTCAAATCGTGATCGGGCTAAAGGCGAATCATCAAGAAATAAGCGTGAGTGAACGATCATGTTGAATTTACCGGTAGTTAATACAAGCGGCGAAAAGATTGGCGAAGAGTCAATCGACCCGGCTTTGCTGGGTAAGGAAGTCAATAAACAGCTTCTCCACGATGTGGTTCTGATGTATCAGGCCAATCGTCGCGTGGGCACTGTCAACACCCGTGGTCGTGCGGATGTGGCAGGCAGTGGTAAGAAGCTCTTTCGCCAGAAGGGCACGGGCAATGCACGTGCCGGTTCCAAGCGAACTAACAAGCGTGTTGGTGGTGGTGTGGCTTTTGCACGTAGAAATCGTGATTACAGCTATGCTCTGCCAAAGAAGGCGATTCGTATTGCCACCCGTATGGCTGTTCTTTCAAAGATCATTGATCATCAGGTCGTGATCATTGATGGTCTTTCGGTCGAGAAGCCTCAGACGAGTGTTGTTGCCTCAGCACTTGCCAATATCCAGAGACCGGATCGAAACGAAGCTGGAACAGGCACAAAGGCCGAAGTGGCCAAAGGTCGTCTTTCGACGGCGACTCTGCTTTTCGGCCTGCCCGAACACGATCCGAATCTTTTCAAGTCGGCCCGCAATATTGAAGGTGTGCTGGTTGCACCTGTTTCTGATTTCAACGCACTCGACATTCTCAGGCAGCGTTATCTGGTTTTGACACGCGAAGCGTTTCAAAAGTTTAAGGCGAGTGTTGAAAAGCCTGTACATCGTCGCAGCACCACTGCGAAGGAGGTTTAATCCATGGTTAATCTGAATAAACCTCAAACTGCAGGTCGGAAAGGCCCGGCATTAGAGCCATATCAGGTTCTCATGCGACCTTTGATTACTGAAAAAGCGACATTTGCTGCCGAACGCCATAATGCATACACCTTTCAGGTGAACATTCTGGCCACCAAGACAGAGATTAAAGAAGCGGTTGAATCGCTCTTTAAGGTTGAAGTCGTTGCAGTTCGGACGATCAATCGTGGCGGCAAGGCTCGCCGTTACAAAAATCGAGTTGGGCGTACTAGCGGGTACAAGAAGGCTGTTGTTCAGTTGTCAGATGAACACCGGATTGATTTCTATTGATCCACAGTGGTCGATGAACAACTCCTTTGATGAAGGTGAATAAATCATGGGTATCAGATATTATAAACCGACGAGCCCCGGACGCCGAAATGCTTCGGTTTCAGACTTTTCGGAACTTACGGACAAGAATAAGAAGCCTGAGAAGAGTCTCGTGGTCCCGATGAAAAAGCGGGCTGGGAGAAATAATCAGGGCTTTATCACAGTGCGTTCACGTGGCGGTGGTTCACGTCGCATGTATCGGGTGATTGACTTCAAGCGCGTCAGTTTTGATGGCGTTCAGGGTACGGTCACTCACATCGAGTACGACCCAAACCGCACCGCCCGAATTGCACTCGTGCAGTACGAGAATGGGAAAAAGAGTTATATTCTGGCTCCAGAAGGACTGGCCGCTGGTGCTACCATCGGTTCGGGTCCCAATGCTGAACCCAAGGTTGGAAATTGTTTACCGCTTGCTAAGATTCCAACCGGTCTTCAGATTCACAATATCGAGATTGAACCTGGCAGTGGTGGCAAGCTCTGCCGCTCTGCCGGCTGTGCTGCGGTATTGACAGCACGTGAAGGCGAATGGGCACAGATTACACTTCCTTCTGGCGAAGTGCGTCGTGTCTCTTCAGCTTGCCGGGCGACGATTGGCATTCTGGGTAATGCTGATCACATGAATATTTCGATTGGCAAGGCTGGTCGTTCACGAAAGATGGGTATTCGTCCCCATGTTCGCGGCGTCGCGATGAACCCACATGACCATCCGATGGGTGGTGGTGAAGGGCGAACATCGGGTGGTCGTCATCCGTGTAGTCGAACTGGTGTTCTGGCCAAGGGTGGTCGTACGCGTCGTCGTCGCAAACCATCGGACGCCATGATCATCAAGCGTCGTCGATCGGTTCGTTACGGCCAGTTGAAGATCTAATTCATACGGACTGATTCAGGAGTCAAAGAATGTCGAGATCACTGAAAAAAGGGCCGTATGTTGATGAGCGGCTCTATGAGAAGGTTGAAAAGGCGGATGCTTCAGGGAATCGTGAACCGATTAAGACCTGGGCTCGAGCCTGCACAATCGTTCCGGAGTTTGTTGGCCGGAACTTTAATATTCACAATGGTCGTACCTTTGTGAAACTCTATGTGACAGAAGATATGGTTGGTCACAAACTTGGCGAATTTGCCCCGTCCCGCACCTTTAAGGGTCACGGTGGTAAGGCCAAGGGTAAGAAGTGATACCAGGCGGAAGAGTAATCAGGCGATAAAAATGACATACACAGCACAACACCGATTCGCCAGAATCTCGTCCCGCAAGCTGAAACCAGTCTTGGACGCGATTCGCGGCAAATATGCCGATGATGCACTGGATATCCTGAAGCATCTACCTCATCGTGCCGCACGCATGATTGAGAAAGTCCTGCGAAGTGCGATGGCAAATGCTGAGGATCGTGGTGTTCGCGACACAGGTCTTCTTCTTATCATCGATGCACGCGGTGACGGTGGCCCGATGATGAAACGAATCATGACCCGCAGCCGCGGCATGGCCTATACGATTCGTCGTCGCTACAGCCATATTACGATTGGCCTGTTCGACTTCACACTCGATAACCAGGATTGACGTCAAGAGACACACAGGGAGCTAGGGAACTATGGGTCAGAAGGTCAATCCGACAGGTTATCGTATTGGGGTGATGGAAGACTGGCGAAGTCGCTGGTATGCGACCAAGCTGGAGTTTAAGGATCTGATTGGCGAGGATTTCAAGATCCGTAAATTCGTCAAGCAGTTCTATGGGAACATTCATCACCGCGACAAGTTCAAAGGTAAGAAGGAAGATGCCCCTGTCAACGCGGGCATTCCTAAGGTTGAAATTGAACGTACACGTGACGCTGTTAAAGTGATTATTTTCACGGCACGTCCGGGTATCATCATCGGTCGTAAGGGGACGGAAGTCGAGAAGTTGCAGGAAAAGCTGCAGACACTCACTGGCCGTCGCATTGAGATCAAGATTGAAGAAGTGACACGACCGGAAATCAACGCACAGCTGATCAGCGAAGATATCGCCGAACAGCTCCAGAAGCGTGGCAGTTTCCGACGTACGATCAAAAAGGGTCTTGAATCAACGATGGGTGCTGGCGCCAAGGGTGTCAAGATTCACCTTTCCGGTCGTCTTGGTGGGGCTGAAATGAGCCGTGCCGAGCAGGGTGCCATGGGTTCTATCCCTCTTTCCACACTACGTGCCAAGATTGATTACGGTTTCGCCGAAGCCAAAACACCACAGGGTCATATTGGTGTTAAGGTATGGGTGAACCAGGGCGATTATCTCGAGAAGGACGATTCCAATGCCAATGATGCCCAAGCGGGTCAAGTTCCGAAAAACGCAAAAAGGCCGCGTAAAAGGTAATGCCACCCGGGGCAATTTTGTTGCCTTCGGTGACTACGGCCTTCAAGCTCTTGAGGCTGGCAAGATCTCTGCACAGACCATTGAAGCTGGCCGTATTGTTGCCAGCCAGTCGGTTCGTGGTGGTGGTCGTCTTTACATACGTGTTTTTCCGCACAAGAGCGTGACGAGTATTCCTGCCGAAACTCGAATGGGTAAAGGTAAGGGTGAAGTCGAGTACTGGGCGGCCGTTGTGAAACCAGGTACGGTTATCTTTGAAGTTGCAGGTATTGGTGAAGACGCGGCGCGTCGTGCTTTTGCCCGTATTGCTTACAAGATGCCGGTTGCCTGTCGATTTGTGACTCGCAGACCATCACTTTGAGCCTGATGCAAAGAAACAGATAATCATGAGCAAAGCAAAAGAGCTTCGTGAACAATCGAAAGATCAGTTGGTTGCCGCACTGGCTGATGAGCAGGATAAGCTGTTTCGGTTACGTATTAAGCGGCAGACCGAACGGGTGGAAGCCCCGAGCGAGATTATCAAGGTCCGGCGTGAGATCGCCCGGATTAAGACGATTCTCCGGCAGCGTGAGCTGGGTTCCTGAACGGTTTTGAACCTGAACACAGTTCAGAGAGCAACTGATTTATAAGGGTAGTGAAATGAGTTCTGCAGCTTCAGAATCGCGCGGAAATCGGAAAACAGAAATAGGTGTCGTGACCTCCGACAAGACCAGCAAGACACGCCGGGTCGAAATTGAGCGTCTTGTGCCTCATGCGAAGTATGGCAAATACATCCGTCGTCGTACGGTTGCTACAGTCCATGATGAGGATAATATCAGTCGAGCGGGTGATATCGTTGAGATTGTTCAGACGCGACCACTCTCCAAGACCAAGCGTTGGCGAGTGGTCCGGATCGTGCGTAGCATCGAAGGCGGTCAGCCTGAATCTGCAGTATCCTGAGTTCTGGCGCGACAGTACGGGTAACGGGAGATATTAACAATGATTCAGATGCAGACTCGGCTGGATGTTGCTGACAACACTGGCGCCAAGGAAATCATGTGCATTAAGGTACTGGGTGGTAGCGCCAGTCGTTACAAGCGACGTGTTGCCACTGTCGGTGACGTGATCATTGCCAGCGTGAAGAAAGCGTCGGCTGGTGGTGATGTCAAGGCAGGCGATGTGGTTCGCTGCGTTATCGTGCGGACACGCAATCAGAATCGTCGTCCTGATGGCTCATATGTCAAGTTTGATCGGAATGCTGCGGTCATTATCAACAATGAAGGCGAGCCGAAGGGCACTCGTATTTTCGGTGCGATTGCTCGCGAGTTGAGAGACCGTCAGTTTATGAAGATTATCAGCCTTGCCGCTGAAGTGGTCTGAGATTAAAGGGTTGATACGGTCATGTTGATACGAAAAGATGATATGGTGGTCGTGATTGCGGGTGACGACAAGTCGTCAGAACCGCGTAAGGTCATTCGGGTATTCCCTGCTCGCAATAAAGTGCTTGTTGAGGGGGTTAACCGGGTTTATAAGCATCTCAAGCCAAGTCAGCGAAATCCGCAGGGCGGTCGTCTCTCCAAGGAGATGCCGGTCGATGTCTCGAACGTGATGTATTTCAACTCCAAGCTTCAGCGGCCAGTCCGTCTTGGTGTTCGCATCACGCAGGAAGGACAGAAAGAGCGGTTTTGCAAAGTTTCCAAAGAATCAATGGGCGCGATCGGCAAGGCCAAGCCTGGCCGGATTAAGGCACAGAAAAGCGAGTAATCTGGAAAATGGCCCGTCTTTACCATCAATACAACAAGACTATTGCCCCGGCAATCCAGAAGAAATTTAGTATTGCCAACAAAATGGCCGTACCGAAGATTGAAAAGATTGTCATTAACATGGGTGTAGGCAAGGCGACTCAGGATAAGTCAATTCTTGAGCAGGCCGTTGACAATCTCTCCAAGATTGCTGGTCAGAAGCCAGTGACTACCAAAGCGAAGACTTCGGTGGCCGGTTTCCGCCTGCGTGAAGGTAATCCGATTGGCGCTAAAGTGACCCTTCGCGGTGCCCGGATGTTTGAATTTCTCGATCGCCTGATCGCTGTTGCTCTGCCTCGTATCCGCGACTTTCGCGGCGTTAATCCCAACAGTTTTGATGGCCATGGTAACTACAGCCTTGGTATCACCGAGCAGGCCATTTTCCCCGAAATCGATGCTGATCGTATTCAGCATACGCTGGGGATGGATATTACCATTGTCACGACTGCAACCACAGATGATCATGCACGCGAACTCCTCTCGGCTTTCGGCATGCCCTTCCGGCAGCCCGGCCAGCGTGCGGGTGGCAAATAATCCTTTCAACAGGGCATATCAATGTCAACGAAGTCCAAGTTTTTGAAATCGCTGGAAACACCTGAATTCAAGGTGCAGCATCGTAATCGTTGCCAGCTTTGCGGTCGCCCCAGAGGTTATTACCGCAAATTTGGTCTTTGCCGTATTTGTCTGCGGAAGATGGCTCATCAGGGCTTGATTCCGGGCATGAAGAAGGCCAGTTGGTAATCCTATTCCGGTTAGAGGCATCTTTTGGAACCCATCACGACGACCGCTGTACGGTAACCCGTGGTGAGGCAATGAGGCGACATCTTCCATGATGACCGATCCTGTTTCTGATATGTTGACAAGAATCCGCAATGCCGTTCGCATCGAAAAGCCATTTGTTTCGATGCCTGATTCCGCGATCCGGAGAGGTATTGCCAAGACACTGCAGGATGAAGGCTATATCTGGGATTTTGAAGTCCTGGAAACAACTCCAGCCAAAACCCTTCAGCTTCACTTGAAATATGGCCCTAATGGTGAACGTGTGATTTCTCGAATTGATCGCGTTTCAAAGCCCGGTTGCCGGGTTTATGCTGGTTATCGAGACCTTAAGCCGGTTCTTTCCGGTATGGGTATTCAGATTCTCAGCACTCCACAGGGAATCTTAAGCGACCGCCAGGCCCGCACGGCCAAGGTGGGCGGTGAGATTCTGGCAATGGTTTATTGATTGGTACCAGGTCAATCATCACGAGGTGATCGCAATGTCAAGAATTGGACGCAAGCCTGTACCAGTTCCAGCCGGTGTGAAAATATCGGTCAATGGTCAGCAGTTAAATGTTGAAGGCCCCAAAGGTAAACTGAATCTTTCGGTCCATCCGGCTATTACAGTCAACATGGCTGAAGATGGCAAAGAAATCAATGTGCTTCGGTCAAACGATGAGCGTCAGAGTCGAGCTCTTCATGGCCTGACACGAGCCCTGGTCAATAATATGGTGATCGGCGTCAGTGCCGGATACACCAAAAAGCTTGAGATTCAGGGCGTGGGCTATCAGGCCCAGATGAAAGGCAAGCAGCTTGTACTTCAAGTCGGCTATGCCAATCAGATCATTCATGAGCCACCCGCTTCCGTGAGTGTTGCTTTGACCGATCCGACTCACATTGTGATCACAGGTCCTGACAAACAGGCCGTCGGTGAATTTGCAGCTGTGGTTCGCAAGAGTCGCCCACCTGAGCCTTACAAAGGCAAGGGCATTCGTTACGAAGGTGAAGTTGTTCGTCGCAAGGCTGGCAAGGCCTTTGGCTCGAAGTAATTCATTTTGCTGGTGTCTTGCCCGGTCGGTAATCGGGTAAGCCTGGCACCTGCAAGAGGTTTCTGAAGATGAGTGAAAAATCAGTTGCAATTGTTCGTCGCAAACGACGTCAGCTTCGTACGCGGAAATCGTTGAACGGCTCTGCAGAACGTCCCCGTCTCGCTGTCTTCCGCAGCTCGAAGCATATTTATGCCCAGTTGATCGATGATGAACGCGGCGTTACACTGGCATCTGCTGGATCCAATGAACCTGAAGTCCGCAAGTCGGTGCCGTATGGTGGTAATAAGGCGGCTGCCGTTGTTATCGGCAAGCTGATCGGTGAACGGGCGAAAGCCAAGGGCATCGCCGGGGCCTGTTTTGATCGTCGTGGTTATCGCTATCATGGACGGGTGGCGGCCTTGGCCGATGCAGCCCGTGAGGCTGGCCTGCAATTCTAATCAGAAGCGTCTGATACATCGCTGGCCATGACTGAATCGGCCGGTTCCAACCAGAAATCATAAGCAGAGTTAAACATGTCGAGTGATACAAGAGAAAAAGATGGCTGGATTGAGAGTGTCGTCTCAATTCGCCGTTGTTCCGCGACCGTGAAGGGTGGCCGCCGCTTTACTTTTAACGCCCTTGTTGTCATTGGCAACGGTAGCGGCACAGTTGGCTGGGGTTACGGCAAGGCTAACGAAGTCCCACCATCGGTTGAAAAAGGGGTGAAGGATGCCAAGAAGCAGCTTTCCAAAGTGAACCTCAAGGGTGGAACGATCCCTCACCGGGTCGAAGGCCGTTTTGGCGCCAGCCGTGTCGTCATGCTGCCAGCAAACCCCGGTACTGGCGTTATCGCCGGTGGTGCTGTGCGTGCTGTGGTTCAGGCTGTTGGTGTCACTGATATCCTGACCAAGTCCTACGGCTCGACGAACAAAATGAATCTTGTCAAGGCAACGATCGACGGCTTGAAGAAGCTGCGAACACGTGAAGACATCGCCCGGTTACGTGGAGTGGAGCTATAAATCATGCAGATTCATGACGTTAACGTCGATGTTCAAACATACAAGAACCGTAAGCGTGTTGGCCGGGGCACAGGCTCTGGTCATGGCAAAACGGCCTCGAAGGGTCACAAGGGGCATTCGTCCCGTCAGGGTTTCAAGCTGAGCCCACTCTTTGAAGGTGGCCAGACTCCACTGATTCGGCGCATTCCGAAGCGTGGTTTCACCAATGGTTTCTTCAAGAAAGACTTTGCCGAAGTCAGCCTCTCTTCAATCGATCGCCTCTTCCAGGCTGGCGATGTGGTGGATGAAGCTGCGTTGCGTGCCAAGGGGATCGTGAAGGGTCGTCACGACGATGGCATCAAGGTGCTTGCCAATGGCGAAATCACCAAAGCTGTGACCGTACATGCCGAGAAATTTACCGCAGCTGCCGCTGAGAAAATTGTCAAGGCTGGTGGCAAGGCCGTTGTGAAGACGGCTGAGTAAGGTTCAATCGTCGCGGTCTAATCATCAGGAATTTCCGGATTTTGAGAATTCCCGCGGGTCATTCGAAGATCGAAAGTTGACTGACTGTGGAAAAGCTGATCACTATCCTGTTTCGTGTGCCTGAGCTTCAGCGGAAGATTCTGATCACCGCCGGCTTCCTGGCACTTTTCCGGATTGGCTCGTTCATTCCGCTGCCGATTGTCAATCAGGAGCAACTCCAGCGTAACATTGAGCAGATGAGCCAATCGGCCGCTGGTCGTGTAATGGCGACTGTTGCCCTGTTCGGTGGTACTCAGATTGGGATGTCCACGATCTTCGGCCTGGGGATCATGCCCTATATTTCGGCGTCTATCATTTTTCAGCTGCTTGGCTCGATTGTCCCGAGCCTCGAAGCCTTAATGAAGGAAGGCGAAAGCGGCCGGCGAAAGATCAACGAGTACACACGCTATGCAGCAGTAGTACTCTGCCTCGTCCAATCCGCATTCTGGGTGAGGTACATGATGTACACCATGAATATTGTTCCTCCCGATAATATGAATGTCTGGGATGGATTAGTTTCCGTGATGATCATGACTGCCGGCACCATCTTCCTGATGTGGATTGGTGAGCAGATTGATGAGTATGGCATTGGTAACGGAATCAGCCTGATTATCATGGCTGGTATTTTATCCCGCATGCCGAGCTCTCTCTTCAAGCTCCTTTCCAATTCCTCATTCCAATTGACACCTCCACAGGGGACCTATGGGATACTCGTTCCGATTCTTGTCGCATTATTTGTGGCTGTGGTCGTTGGCGTGATTGCGATTACTGAGAGCCAGCGTCGCATTCCGACTCAATCGGCCAAGCACGTTCGCGGGCGACGGGTGTATGGCGGTACGAAACAGTATCTACCTCTTAAGGTGAATCAATCAGGCGTGATGCCGATCATTTTTGCTTCAAGTCTTCTGATGTTCCCTTTGCTCATCCTTTCCGGTCTCCATCAGGCTGTAGCAGGCTGGGCTGGTAGTGATTCGGTCTTGAAAAGTGGAATTTTCGGGATACTTGACCTGATCAAGAATGATTTTCAGCGTCATGGTTATCTCTACACGATGTCGTATGTGATACTGATTTATTTCTTCTGCTACTTCTGGACGGCGATTATGTTTAATCCCAAAGATGTAGCCGAGAACCTGAAAGATTATGGCAGTTTCATACCTGGCTACAGACCTGGTGCGAGAACAGCCAATTATCTTGAGAAGGTCATGTTAAGAATCACATATGTCGGTGCCGCGTTTCTGAGTATTGTTGCTGTGATTCCGGCGATGATTCAGGCGGGGCTGAATGTTGACTACGACATTGCATCGTTCCTCGGCGGCACGGGCTTGCTGATTGTGATCAGTGTTTGTATCGACTTGATCCAGAAGATCGATAGCTACCTGATCATGAGTAATTACTCTGGCCTGATGGGCCGGAAGTGAGTTGGGCTGTGGCGAGTCAAATTCGGGATTGGATTGGCTGGAGTTTCTTGAAAAAGACGTTGAATCCATCTCAATATCGTCGTCAGGTCGTCTCGCTGAAAAGCCTGCGTGAAATTGGCGTAATGCGGGAAGCTGGACGAGTAGTGGCTCAGGCGCTGGATAAAGTCAGTCAGGCTGTAGGGCCAGGAGTGACAACTGGCGAGCTGAACCGGATTGTTGAGGAACACTTTTCGAAGTTGAACGCAGTGCCGCTTTTCAAGGGTGTGCCTTCGGCGATGAAGGGGAAGCCGGCTTTTCCGGCGGTTGTCTGTGCCAGTGTGAATGAAGAAGTGGTTCATGGGCTGCCGGGCAATCGGGTGTTGAAAGAGGGCGATGTCGTTTCGATTGATACAGGTTGTCGGCTGAACGGATGGTGTGGTGATTCAGCCTATACTTTTGCAGTCGGGCGAATATCGGCAGATCGTCAGCGTCTGCTTGATGTCACGCAGAAGACTCTTGAGCTGGCGATTGAGCGAATGAAAACGGCTCGATCGTGGATTGAAGTGGCGACGGACATGGAGCGATATGTTCGGAGTCATGGGATGTCTGTGATTGAGCAGTTTGTCGGGCATGGAATTGGTCAGACCATGCACGAGGAGCCGCAGGTTCCGAACTATGT
>Ga0256305_1000092_pt1 | contig 12838 bp, 9 predicted proteins | sample ColtaT_24_FD_189997 | JGI IMG/M metagenome (GOLD analysis project Ga0256305, IMG submission 189997) | Metatranscriptome of freshwater microbial communities from Columbia River, Oregon, United States - Colum_Yuk_RepB_8d (Metagenome... | ecosystem: Environmental > Aquatic > Freshwater > River... | reverse complement strand
GAACTACCCATTTTTGTAAGAATTGCGGATATGAATCAGTGAAGTGGATTGGTCGATGTCCATCTTGTTCTGAATGGAATACTTTTGTTGAAGAGGTTATTGAACAGGCCAGAAAATCGGAAGTTGTTGCCTTTTCTAATTTTTCAAAGAATACTCCAGCAAGAAAAATTCAGGAGATATTGTATGAGCGCGAACAGAAATTGCAAATAAACGATTCTGAATTAAATCGAGTTTTGGGTGGAGGCCTGGTTCAAGGATCGTTAGTTTTAGTAGGAGGAGAGCCAGGAATTGGAAAGTCCACATTATTACTCCAATTAGCTGTGAACAATTCAAATTACAAGGTACTATATGTTTCAGGAGAAGAAAGTGAAAGTCAAATCAAAATGAGGGGAGAACGCATTGGTTTGAAAAATGAAAATTGTTATTTACTCAATGAAACCAATGTTCAATCGATTGTTTCTCAGGCTGAAACCTTGAAACCAGAATTTTTAATTATAGATTCGATTCAGACATTGTATTCCGCCAATTTGGATAGTGTTACTGGAACTGTAAGTCAAATTCGTGAATGTACTGCATTGTTATTGCGCTTTGCAAAAGAATCAGGGACACCTGTTTTTTTAATTGGTCATGTCACCAAAGATGGTTCAATTGCAGGTCCGAAAGTACTTGAGCATATGGTTGATACAGTTTTGCAATTTGAAGGAGATCAAAATCATATGTTTCGAATTCTAAGATCATTGAAAAATCGCTTCGGAAACACACATGAAATTGGTATATATGAGATGCTTCAACATGGACTAATACCCGTTTTAAATCCTTCAGAGGTTCTGGTTTCTAATTCTGAGGAACATTTGAGCGGTGTGGCAGTTGCTTGCATGGTAGATAGTAATAGATCAATACTCATAGAAGTCCAAGCTTTGGTGAGTACGGCAGCATATGGAACTCCCCAACGCACGGCAAATGGTTTCGATACGAAACGATTGAATATGATTTTGGCAGTTTTAGAAAAACGCTGTGGATTTCGATTGGCGAGTAAAGATGTTTTTTTGAATATTGCAGGTGGAATTCGTGTTGATGATCCGGCAATTGATTTAGCAGTTGTTGCGGCAATTTTAAGTTCAAATATCGATATTCCTGTTCCTGAAAAAACAGTTTTTTGTGGAGAGGTTGCTTTAACAGGCGAAGTTCGAATTGTTTCGAAAGCAGAACAGCGAATTCAAGAGGCATTAAAACTTGGATACAAGAAAATTTTCATTCCGAAAAACAAAAAAATGGATGAAATAAAAGATAAAAAAAATATTGAAATTGTTCAATCTTCGAATATTATCCAGCTAGCGAAAGCGTTGTTTTCATAAAAAAAGGATGTTAAATCCCTTGATTTTTGTAAATTCGCAACTTAATTATTTTTGAATGTAAGCCAATGTGGGTATTTATTTCTAATTACATTTTACGAAATCGCTTTTTCATAATAGGTATCATTACATTACTTACTGTATTTTTTGGATACCATGCCTTTACGAGTATTGAATTAGAGAACAAATACGGTTTAGCGCTTCCCAAGGATAGCGAGACAAACCAGAATTACGAGGCATTCAAAAAAAGATTTGGGGAGGATGGTAATACCATGGTGATTGCCATTCAAACAGATTCATTGTTTACAAAAAAGAATTTCAAACTCTGGAAAGAACTTGGTGATTCTATTCTTGGAATGGATGGAGTAGAAGGAAGAGAATCTGAAGCTACATTATATTGTCTTCAGAACGATACCGTGAATGAGCGATTCATTTTGGATAAAATCTATGATGAACAAAAGTCAATCGATTCCATTAAAAATCAAATTAGAAGTAATCCAGCGTTTAACGATTTATTATTCAATCGGAAGTCAAATGTTTCATTGATGATGATTCGAATCAATAATGAAGTATTAAAGGATAAAAAGAAATGGTCTTTGGTTTATAAAATTGAAGATCTTGCCAGATCCTATGAGAAACATTTTGGCACGATGCATATTGCAGGATTGCCTTATTTACGTATTGTAATAGCAACAAGAATTCAGGGTGAGATGTTTCTTTTTATCGCTATTTCGATGTTTGTGACGTCTTTACTACTCTACATTTTCTTTCGTTCATTTCGAGTGGTTTTTATTGCGCTTACTGTAGTTGCAATTGCTGTAATATGGGCTATGGGAGTAATAGGCTTCTTAGAATATAGGTTATCGCCCCTAATGGCCTTAATTCCACCATTAATGATTGTGATTGGAGTTCCAAATTGTGTTTTCCTGCTCACAAAATTCCACCAGGAGGTAAAAGAGCATGGAAATAAGATTAAAGCATTGTCGCGTGTAATTCAGAAAATTGGAACGGCTACTTTCATGACTAATTTTACGACAGCGCTTGGTTTTGGAACTTTTATTTTCACGAATTCTGAAAAATTGACAGAATTTGGAATAGCAGCTTCTGTCAACATCATGATGGTGTTTTTCTTGTCATTAACAATCTTACCGATTATTTCTTCTTTTACTCCTCAACCTAAAGAAAGGCATTTGAAACATTTGGATCGGAAATTTGCAAGAGGAATTATTCAAACCGTACTGCACTTGACTCAATTCAAAAGAAAATGGGTTTATGGTGTTAGTATAGTTTTAGTCATTATAGGATTTTTTGGAATTTCTAAGATTAAAACAACAGGTAATCTAACGAGTGATTTACCGAAAAATGATCCACTTAAATTAGATATGCAATTTTTGGAGAACAATTTTGGTGGCTCTATTCCTTTCGAAATAATGATTAATTATAAAAAGAAGGGGAGATTGTTTAGCGCTACCAATAATACAACCTTAGAAAGAGTAGATTCAGTTCAGCAATTAATTAACAGGGATACAATTTTTTCGAAGTCCATTTCAGTAGTGGATTTGGTGAAATTCGTTAATATGTCTTTTTACGGTAATGATACATTGAGTTATACTTTGTTTTCAAACAATGAGAAGGGGTGAATTAAAAAGTATGTCGATCAGTTTAATTTAAATAATCCTTCAAATCAAGGTATGTCCATGAAGGAATTAGTTGATACCAATTCCACAATTTTAAGAATTCGTTGTCAAGTAAAGGATTTGGGTTCTTATGAAATTTTGAAGTACCGCGATGTTTGGAAGCAAAAGATTGATGCCGTGATGAATCCTGATAAGGTAATTTGGGAGAATTATTATGCTAAAATCGTAAAAGGTGATAAAAAATATATTGATTCAATGATGATGAATTACAACGAAATAAGAAATGAGTATGTATCAATTATCACTAAGAATAACCCTGACCTTGAGATGCAATTGGATACCAATGAGCAACTTTTATTGTCCTATTACAAAAAACCTGATTTTGCGGTCAAATTGAGACAAGCAATGAATAATCAATATTTTGATGTTTCGTTCACAGGAACTTCTGTTGTTGCTGCTGATGGTACGAGACATTTGGTAAATAATTTATTTTCAAGTCTTGTTTTCGCTATTGTTTCGATAGCTATTTTGATGGCTTTGCTATTCAGATCATGGAGGATGGTCGTTATTTCAATGGTTCCAAACCTGATTCCATTGGTTGTAACAGGTGGAATAATGGGGTATTTTGGAGTTCCCCTTAAACCTTCAACATTATTGGTGTTTAGTATTGCTTTTGGTATTTCTGTTGATGATACAATTCATTATTTGGCGAAATACAGGCAAGAGTTAAAGTCTCAAAAATGGAACTTAAAGGAATGTGTATTGATTGCGATAAAAGAATCAGGTTTAGGAATGTTCTACACTTCAATTGTTTTATATTGTGGCTTTTCCGTATTCTTATTTTCTCAATTTGGTGGAACACAGGCTCTTGGATTATTGATTTCCGTAACTTTGCTTGTTGCGATGATAACAAATTTAATTGTTCTGCCTTCCTTATTATTGACGCTCGATCGATTTATCAATATTAAAGCATTTAAAGAACCGTATTTTGATGCCTACGATGAAGATTACGACATCGATTGGTCTTCCTTGCAGTTAACTACAGACAAGGAAGATGAGGAATACCCTCTTTGATACTGAATAGCCTAATTATCATAAAGCACTAAAAATGAAAGGAATAATACTAGCAGGAGGATCAGGAACAAGACTACATCCTTTAACTTTAGCCGTTAGTAAGCAATTAATGCCAGTCTACGATAAACCGATGATTTATTATCCTTTATCTATTTTGATGAGTGCTGGAATTAAGGAAATCTTAATCATTTCAACGCCTCATGATTTACCAAATTTTGAAAAGTTACTTGGTAATGGACATGAACTAGGTTGTCAATTTTCATATGCTGTTCAAGAGGTTCCAAACGGACTGGCACAAGCTTTTGTGATAGGAGAACAATTTATAGGATCTGACAAAGTGGCTCTTATTTTAGGAGATAATATTTTTTATGGGGTAGGAATGGATGCTTTATTAAAAGAAAATAATAATCCAGATGGAGGTGTAGTTTATGCTTATCATGTAAGTGATCCTGAGAGATATGGTGTGGTTGAATTCGATGAAAATATGAATGCTATTTCAATTGAAGAAAAACCGGTTCATCCAAAATCAAATTACGCTGTTCCTGGATTGTATTTTTATGATAATTCAGTCGTTGAGATTGCAAAGAATTTAAAACCTTCTGCACGTGGTGAATATGAAATAACGGATGTCAACGCAGAATATCTGAGACGAGGTAAATTGAAAGTGGCGGTTTTGGACAGAGGAACCGCGTGGTTAGATACAGGAACTTTTACTTCTTTAATGCAGGCAGGTCAATTTGTACAAGTAATAGAAGAACGTCAAGGTTTGAAAATTGGCTGTATAGAGGAAGTAGCATACGTAAATGATTTTATTTCTAAGAATCAATTACAAAAGATTGCTGAACCTCTTGTCAAAAGCGGTTATGGATCCTATCTATTGAAATTATTGAATAAATAATAATGAACTTAAATTTTTACCTGGAGAAAGTTGAATCGGAAATTTCAAATTTGGGATTACCTGTAAAACCAGATCGTTTATATTCCCCTTTAAATTATTTCTTGAAACTTGGCGGTAAGCGATTAAGACCTGTTCTAACGTTGATTGCGACCGAATTTGGTGGAGAAACTTTTCAGAAATCAATGGATGCAGCATTGGCAATTGAGCTTTTTCACAACTTTACACTCATTCACGATGATATTATGGATGAGGCTCCTTTGAGAAGGGGGCTACCGACTGTTCATGAAAAATGGAATCAGAATGTGGCAATTTTATCAGGAGATGTACTTTTGGTAAAAGCATATCAGTTACTTTCCAAACAAAATATAGAACATTTTTCTGATTTGATTTGGCTTTTCAATAAAACAGCTGTTGAGGTTTGTGAAGGTCAACAACTTGATATGGATTTTGAGAACCAAGATCAAGTTACGATTGATGAATATATCGAAATGATTCGTTTAAAAACATCTGTATTATTAGGTTGTGCTCTCGAATTTGGTTTTATTGTTTCTAATCAAAATAAAGAAAATAGAGAAAAGATTTATTCTTTTGGTGTTAATTTGGGAATCGCATTCCAAATTCAGGACGATTTATTAGATTTATTTGGTGATCCTGAAAAGGTAGGAAAACAAATAGGAGGGGATGTCAAATCGAATAAGAAAACACTTTTATATTTAATTGCTGAAGAAAAATCTAAAGCTCATTTTAGTAATGAACTTGAGTCATTGAAAACGATGACTGATTTGAATTTACGAGTTCAAAAAACAAAAGAATTTTATCTAAAAATAGGCGTATTAGAAGAAGCTAAAAGATACCAAGAAAAATACTATCAAAATGCTCTCGCCACTCTAAATTCAATTCAGACTTTAAGCTCGAAACAATCACTTTTAGAAGTCGTTGAATTTTTGTTCAATAGAGAACATTGATTATTTCTTTTTGAAAGCTTTCTTTTTTGGAGATTTATCTTGTTCGGCCGCTAATTCCAGACATGTTTCCAATTCTAGCGTGTTTATTTCTGTATCCTTTGGTAGCTTATAATTATTCTTTCCAATTTTCAAGTATGCACCCCATTTTCCATCTAATATTTGTACATCATCTCTGCCATCAAAAACTTTTAGGATTTTAGAGGCATCTGCATTCTTTTTTTCTTGGAATAGTTCCTGAGCACGCTGTAAAGAAATGGTCATAGGATCTTCTTCCTTTGGTATCGATACGAATGTTTTTCCAATTTGAACATATGGACCAAATCTTCCTACATTGGCTTTAACAATCTCACCTTCGATTTCACCTAATGTTCGAGGTAGTTTAAACAGTTCTAATGCGTCTTCTAATGTAATCGTTTGAATAGATTGATCTTTTTTAAGAGATGCATAGAGTGGTTTTTCTTCATTATCATCGCCACCAATCATAATCATAGGACCAAATCTACCAATCCTAGCCGAAACCCTTTTTCCGGACTGGGGATCAATACCCAATTCACGCTCCCCTGTAACCCTTTCTGATGTTTCAAGAGTGTGTGTGACATTTTTATGAAAAGGATTGTAAAATGATTCAATCATTTTTGTCCAACTCTGTAATCCTTGAGCAATGTTATCAAATTCTTCTTCCACTTTAGCAGTGAACTGATAATCCATGATCCTCGAAAAGTGTTCCGTTAAAAAATCCGTTACTAATACTCCTATATCAGTAGGGGAAAGTTTATTTTTTTCTTTTCCTGTAACTTCAGTTTTAACAATCGAGTCTATTCCTTTTGAATCTAGACTTAATACTTTGTATTTTCTCTCGTTACCTTCTCGTTCAATTTTTTCAACGTAACCTCTTTTTTGAATTGTTGAAATTGTAGGAGCGTAAGTTGAGGGTCTTCCAATGCCTAATTCTTCTAGTTTTTTTACAAGTGATGCTTCGACATATCTTGCTGGTGCTCTCGAAAATCTTTCTGTAGCAATTATTGATTGAATATCTATATTTTCATTTATGGCAACAGCTGGAAGAATACTTTTGTCATCAGTATCATCATCTTCTTCCTCTACTGATGATTCTAAATAAACCTTTAGAAATCCATCAAAGCGAATTACTTCTCCTCGTGCAGTAAAGGTTTCTTTGTTGTGATTATTACTGATTTTTAATGTTGTTCTTTCCAGTTGAGCTTCAGCCATTTGGCTTGCAATTGAACGCTTCCAAATTAACTCATACAATCTTTGTTCATCTCTTTCAGAATCAATTTCAGATTGAGTGAAGTCTGTTGGTCTTATAGCTTCATGTGCTTCTTGAGCGCCTGCGTTTTTCGTTTTGTATTTCGTAGGTTTTGAATATTTATCGCCAAACATACTTGTTATGGCAGATTTAGCTCCTTGAATTGCCGTATCAGAAAGGTTTACCGAGTCGGTTCTCATGTACGTTATTTTTCCAGATTCATACAAACGTTGGGCAACGGACATGGTTCGGGATACAGAAAAACCTAATTTTAAACTAGCTTCTTGTTGAAGTGTAGATGTTGTAAATGGTGCAGCTGGATTTTTTGTTGCTGGTTTTTGTTGTACATCTGAAATAAAGAAACTGCCATTTTGAAAATTTTCAAGCAAGGCAAGGGAATCTTTTTCATTATCCAGATTTCGGTCCAACTCTCCTTTGATGTTGCCATTATTTGATTTGAAATTTCCAATAACTTTAAAGTAACCTTTGCTATTGTGTTTATCAATTTCTTTTTCTCGCTCAACTATTAACCTTACAGCAACAGACTGAACACGTCCAGCAGATAAATTTGGCCTCACTTTTTTCCAGAGTACAGGAGAAAGTTCAAAACCAACTAGTCTGTCGAGTACCCTACGGGCTTGTTGAGCATCAACCAGTTCTTTGTTTATAATTCTTGGATTGTCGATAGCTTTTAAAATAGCTGCTTTTGTAATTTCGTTAAACGTTATTCTTTTGGTGTCTTTTTTCTTTAGATCCAGTGTTTCGTACAAATGCCACGAAATTGCCTCACCTTCGCGGTCCTCATCCGTTGCAAGCCATACTGTTTCAGCAGAAGAAGCTAGTTTTTTTAATTCACTAACAAGTTGCTTTTTGTCGGCTGAAACTTCATAATTTGGAAGAAAATCGTTTTCAATATCAATAGATATTCCTTTTTTAGAAAGATCTCGTACATGCCCGAAACTTGATTTCACGATAAAATCTTTTCCTAAATATCCTTCAATAGTTTTTGCTTTTGCAGGTGACTCAACGATAACGAGGTTCTTAGCCATAATTGAAGGTTATTTTATTTTGACTGCAAAAGTAACTTTAAATTCTTCGATTGTCAAAAATGACTTTTATTATTTTAAAAAAAACGAAACGAATAAAAATTAAATCTCAGCAATATTTGTAATTTGTCCTTGCACTTTTTGATTTAATGAGACGTTAATTTTAGCGTGTAAAGGCAGAAAAATATCGATTCTCGAACCAAACTTAATAAAACCAAATTCTTCACCGGCATTTACTTTTTGACCTTCTTTTACATAGAAACAAATTCGACGAGCTAAAGCACCTGCTATCTGACGAAACAATAATTCATTACCGTCATCAGTTTTGGTTACAAATGTAGTTCTTTCATTTTCCGTACTGCTTTTGGGATGCCAAGCAACCAAAAATAAACCAGGATGATATTTGGCATATTGAATTGTACCTGAAACAGGGTTGAAATTTGCGTGAACATTTAAAGGAGACATGAAAATAGAGACTTGGATTCTTCTATCCTTGAAATATTCAGTTTCCTCAACTTCTTCAATAACCACCACCTTTCCGTCTGCAGGACATAAAACGTTTCCTTGGCGGTATGAAAAATCGCGTTTAGGTAATCTAAAAAACTGAACAATTAATACAAAAAGAGTGACTGGGATTAAAAGTAAAACATAAAATAATACAGAAGTATTAGATTGGAAAAAGAAATAAAACACCAAAGACTCAAGCAAAGTGAAAATCACTAGTGAAGTTAAAATGATACTGTAACCTTCCTTATGTAATTTCATATCCCTGTTTTATAATAGGTTATAAATTTGAGTCCAAAGATAATAAAAAGGAACAGTAAAAAGTACGGCATCAAAACGATCTAATATTCCGCCATGACCTGGAAGTATATTACCCGAATCTTTAATTTTTAAACCTCTTTTGAATAAAGACTCTAATAAATCACCGAATACACCAAAGATTCCACAAACCAATGACGACATGACCCAAAATAAAGTATCATTAAGGGATGTAAAATATGAAATTAAAAATCCAACAATTAAAGTTAGGGCAATACCACCAACAGTTCCTTCTTTAGTTTTTTTAGGCGAAATCCTCTCAAAAAGAGGAGTTTTTCCAATCTGACTACCAATTAAATAAGCAAAGGTATCATTCGTCCAAATTAAAAGAATCATTCCCAATAGAACTGGAAACGAATTCAGTTCTTGAGCGGATAGTAAATTCATTAAATAAAACGGAATTACTAAATAAGCAATTGCTAGAGCGATTAGAGAGCTCGAAACTATGGGAGAATTTTGTTTTCTCCAGAGTTCAATTAAAAGCGCCAAAAACAAAATAGTTAGGCAAATTGCAAAAACTAGTTCTGATTTTAAAATCCCTAATTGACCAAGAATCAAAAGAAAATAAATTGTTGATCCTGCTATGGTTGTAACAACTGGTGAAATATTATTTTCACGTTCTGTAAATAACTTAGCGAATTCCCACAAACCAAGTAAAAGAAACAATCCAAATACGATTGATTGGCTAAAAGGTCCAAGAAGTATTGATACAATGATTATTAAAGCAAAAAAGAAACCGGTTATCGATCGTAAAAACAAATTGGACATACGTTCTTATTCCGTTTTCGCCGAGTTATCCTCTTCGCTTTTCAAATTAGATTCATCGATATTATTCGATTCATGCGAATTATCTGAATTTGATTCATTGATGTCACCATCATTTTCTGTTAGATCTACATTTTCTTCAACCACATCTTCAATAGATTCAGGTTCCAGAGGAGTTTCTTCTTTGTCCCAAATACGTTTGCCAAAAATTGATTCTAAGTCTTCTTTAAAAATGACTTCGGAAGTCAATAGTTTATTGGCAAGTTGTTCTAACTTTTCTTTGTTTTCAAGCAATATGGAAATGGCCCTTTGATATTGTTCTTCAATCATTTTACTAACTTCTTCATCAATTACTTTAGCAGTATCTTCTGAATAAGGTTTTGTGAACATATCCCTACCTTGAGAATCGTAATAAGAGATGTTACCAACTCTTTTATTGAGGCCATAAATAGAAACCATCGCATAAGCTTGCTTAGTTACTTTTTCTAGATCAGAAAGAGCACCCGTACTAATTTTACTGAATATCACTTCTTCAGCCGCTCTTCCACCTAAAGCAGAACACATTTGATCAAGAATTTGCTCAGTAGTTGTAATGGTTCTTTCTTCTGGTAAATACCAAGCTGCTCCTAACGATTGACCTCGCGGAACGATGGTAACTTTAACAAGTGGATGAGCATATTGTAACAACCATGAAATTGTAGCATGACCGGCTTCATGGTATGCAATTACTTGTTTTTCATCTGAGGTTATAATTTTGTTTTTCTTTTCTAATCCTCCAACGATTCGATCAACAGCATCCAAGAAGTCTTGTTTTTCGACCTGTTTTTTATCTTTTCTTGCAGCGATTAAAGCTGCTTCATTACAAAGGTTGGCTATATCTGCACCTGAAAATCCTGGAGTCTGTTTAGATAAAAAGTCTATGTCTAAATTTTCTGCTAATTTCAGCGGTTTCAAATGAACTTTGAAAATTTCTTTTCGTTCATTCAAGTCAGGCATATCTACATATATTTGGCGGTCAAAACGACCAGCACGCATCAACGCACTATCCAAAACGTCAGCTCTGTTTGTTGCTGCTAAAATGATTACTCCAGAATTAGTTCCAAATCCATCCATTTCAGTAAGTAACTGATTCAAGGTGTTTTCCCGTTCGTCATTCGAATTGAAACCATTATTTTTACCTCGTGCTCTACCGATGGCATCAATTTCGTCAATAAAGATGATGGCAGGAGCTTTTTCTTTCGCTTGTTTAAATAAATCTCTTACGCGGGATGCACCTACTCCCACAAACATTTCTACGAAATCAGAACCTGATAATGAAAAGAATGGAACCTTAGCTTCACCAGCTACTGCTTTGGCAAGAAGGGTTTTACCTGTTCCCGGAGGCCCAACCAAAAGTGCTCCTTTCGGGATTTTCGCCCCTAATTCAGTATATTTTTTAGGATTCTTTAGAAATTCCACAATCTCTACGATTTCTTCTTTTGCACCTTCTAAACCGGCAACATCAGCAAAGGTAATATTGGTTGACTTCCCTTTTTCATATACTTGAGCACGCGATTTCCCGATATTAAAAATCTGACTTCCGCCACCGCCGCCACCGCCGCTCATTCTTCTCATGACGAACATCCAGATAGCAACGAGGATTAAAATAGGTAACAAAAATCCTATAATTTGACCAATCCAATCAGTTTCTTTTACTGCTTGGTAAGAAAGCCCTGGATCTCTAGTTTTAATTTCATTTTCAAAATTTCCAAGATCACCTATTTCCTCTAATTCAAATACAACACGTTTACTTTTTGTTGGGGAACTTGCATTTAGGGCCTTTTTCATAGACTCAAAGTCAGAATTACCTCCCTGTTGAACAATTTGCTTTCCAGTTTGATTTAATTCGAATTCAACTCGTTCCCGGTTTATTATTTTTACTTTTTCAACGCCTTTCTTTTCTACCAAAGTGAAAAAAGTTTGTTTTGTATTAATTTTAGTGTCGCCACCGCCGTTCATAAAAAGTTGAAAGGCAATTATAGCTACACCAATGATAGCATATATCCAATATATAGAAAATGGGCTTTTATTTTTTCCTCCTGCCATATTAGTTTAATTCAAATTTGGTATGTCTTTCCTAATCGCGTCAGACCAAAGGTCTTCCAAATCAAAAAAGGTTCTTGTTTCTTTGTAAAATACATGTGCAACGACATCAATGTAGTCTAAAAGGACCCATTCGCTTTTTGTCTTTCCTTCTGTATGCCAAGGCTTTTGTTTTAATGTTTTTCGGGTAAATCTTGAAATAGAATCCGCAATCCCGTCTACTTGTGTAGATGATTCTCCACTACAGATTACAAAAAAATCACAAACTGCACTGTCAATCTCTCTTAAATCCAACACAACGATGTCTCTGGCTTTGTTGTCTTGCATGCCTTCAACAATTGCGTCGCACAACTTTTCCGAATCACTTTGTTTTTTTGTTTTTGCCATGTATCTTTGATTCATACAAAACTACGTAATAATATATTCGCTCTAACTAATAATTTTCAAACAAGTTGATAAAAAACACTAAAATTGGAGGTGTAATTACGTATCTTGATTTCACGGATTCCACGAACAACTATGTTGCCAAGTTAATAAATGAGGGTAATATTGTACATGGTCAGGTCATAATGTCAGATTATCAAGGAGAGGGTAGAGGGCAACGTGGTTCAAATTGGTATTCTGAGCCTCAAAAAAATTTATTATGTTCAGTTTTTTTAGAATTTGACAATTTGTCAGTGGGTGATCAGGCATGGTTATTAATATGCAGCATTATCAGTGTTGAATGCGATTCAGACACGTTTATCAAATGCTAAAATCAAATGGCCGAATGATATCTTAGTTTTTGACAAGAAAATTTGTGGAATTTTAATTGAAAATCAATTCATCGGTTCTAAGATTAAAAATTCAACTATTGGAATAGGGTTGAATATCAATCAGGAACAATTTGGTCAGATGAAAGCAACTAGCTATAAAAATGAATTAAAAGAG